>CEQS01005735.1_pt1 | contig 10697 bp, 7 predicted proteins | sample 530981 | NCBI WGS metagenome assembly CEQS01 (sample SAMEA2621176, study PRJEB7988) | marine metagenome | biome: marine biome (ENVO:00000447); feature: mesopelagic zone (ENVO:00000213); material: "saline water (ENVO:00002010), including plankton (ENVO:xxxxxxxx)" | depth 800 m
TAATGCCGGTGAGCTTACAAACCAATTAGCAATTACTAATACGGCTGCAAACTCAGTGAGTTCTGCACTGCAAATGGGTGATGCAATTAATACCAGTAATGAAGTAGTAAGCAGTGTTCAGCAATCTTTAATTGCCAGTGTGCAAGACAGTACGGTTAGTAGTTTACAAAGCACGGTACAGCAAAGTGTTAGCGGGCAGGTGAGTGCAGCGGTTACTGATCAAATTAGTAACGATGTAGCACTTAGCACCGCAAGTGAAGTAGTAACCAACATTACTAACGATTTAGACCTAGGCCTTTAATACGCCAAGTGCTTGCACAAATGCCGAATGGGGAAACCTATTCGGCCTGTTGGAGAATAAATATGAAAGCAGTTATAACCGCCACATTGTGTGTTTTTAGTGCTCAAGCGGTGCTTGCACAAACTAACCACATTAAAACAGCTGATCAAAATAAGCCCTTTAAAAGTAGCTTTGAAGTAAATGCAGATGCAGAAGTTGGGGTATTAAGTAACTCGGCGCTCTCTGTTCAGGAGCTTGACGATATTTCCTCGCAAAGCGACAGCGGCATCAAAACCGCAGCCGGTGTTAATGCAAAATGGCAAGTAACCAAAGGCGCTAAATTAACCTCAAGCTATAAGTTTGAACAACAAGACTACGATGAGTTTGATCAATACGATTTAGACCTGCATCAATACGGTTTAGATGGCAGTTATAGCTTTAATAGCCATGAGCTAGGGGTTCGTTACGATGGCGCAAAAGCAAATGTAGATGGCGATACATTTTTACATTTTAATCAAGCTAGCGCCTACTATGGCCATTTTTTAAACCCGCATACGTATTTGCGTATGAGTGTAAAAACCAAAGCTAAACGTTTTGCTACTGCAAAAGCACGTAATGCCGACGGCGTAGGCGGTGATGTAGCGCTTTATCATTTTATAAATAATGGCCAAACCATGCTAATGGCAGCGCTAAGTGCTGATAAAGAAAATGCCGACGACAACCAATACGACTTTAACGGCTACGGTTTTACTACTAAAGTTACGCACAAATTTACGGCCTTTAATTTAGCGAATAAAGTGGGCGCAGGCTGGCGTTATCAAAATAAAGATTACGATGAGCAAACAACGGATGATTTTTTTGAGCAAATACCGTCGCGAGATGAGCACCGAAATGTCGTTAATGCGTTTTATAACCTAGCTGTGTTTGAGCACGTAACACTCATAGCCGAGGCTGAATATGGCGATTATCAATCAAAGCTTAGTAGCAATACCTATACGCAATCGGTTTTATCGGCGTCAGTTAAAGTGCACTTTTAGGTGGGTAAATGGCACCATAACCAAAGGTGGTGTCTTTGCCATGCTCGCCTAAGTCGATGGCAAGCGATGTAAGCTCGTTAAGTGCTTTGGTTTTATTATTACCATGCTTTAACAATAAACAACTTAATGCCGCGCTTACATGCGGCGCCGCCATTGACGTACCCGACTCCCTTCCAAATTTTCCATTGCCTTGGCTTGTAACAACATTTACACCAAGGGCTGCAAAGTCTATGTAATCGCCTTTATTTGACCATCTATAAATTTGGTTATTTGCATCAATAGCACTTACCGCTATCACGCTTTTATACGCACCTGGGTATAACGGCTGCGACGCCGGCCCTTGGTTACCTGCAGCAGCTACAATTAACACGTTTTGTTTTATTGCGGCAGTAATACTTGCTTCTAAAACTGCGTTATTTGGCCCTGTTAGGCTCATATTTATAACGGGTATTTTATTACTGACTAGCCAGTTAAGTGCTTCTACTATGGCAAATAATGTAGCCCCTTGTGCATATTCAGATTGCCTATAAAACACCTCGGCACTGTAAAGCATGGCACTGCCTAAAAGCGGGTTAAGTTTTGCGCCTTTACCTGTAATTAGCCCTGCAATGGCGGTGCCGTGTAAATTTGGCGAGCTTAACCCTTGTGGTAAAAAGCTTTGCGTAGTGATATTTGCACCTTCAAAAGCACTGTGTTTGGTATTAATGGCGCTGTCGATCATGCCAATTTTTACGCTTTGTGTGCAGTAGGGGGCAATAGAGTTATTTGGTGTTACTTTTTCGGTAGGCTCGCCAGTTTGCGCCTGGTATATGTGGTTTCGGTCAAGTATTGCAGACTCATCTAAGTTAAGTGCTTTTAATAACTCACTTTTAAAATTAACACCTTGGGGGGCGTTAAAACGCACTAAACTCATGTTAAGTGCGTTGTAATTTTTTACCGATACAATGGTTACATTTTGCTGCTTTAGGGTATTAACTTGTTGGCTATTTGCCATTAATAACCATTGGCGCTCTATTGCTCTAAAGCCGTTTTCTAGCTCTACTTCAACAAATGCGGTGTTTTGGCTATTTATATTAATGTTAAGCACATTGGGTAAGCTGCTAATTGGCTCACTAATTTGCGCTTTTAGTTCATCAATCGAAACTTGTGGTACAGGCACCGGAAGCGGCAGGCGTTGTGCGCGCTCTATAGTTTGCTCAATACGCTGCTCTATTGGGTTTAGCTGCTCAAGCACTTGATCGACGCTTACTATATTGGCTGAGCTCGTTGCGCTAAATATGCAAAGCGAAGTGGCTATTATGTGTTTAACGCGTGTGTTTTTAATATTCATAGTGGGTTACTTCTATTAAATTTACCATGCTTGTAGTTAACGTTTAACACATAGAAATATTTCATTATTCAAATTATTTTGATTATTTGGGAATAAATGTTTTTTTGAATCGTCTTCTTTATAAAAGGGGTAAAAATCAATGAACGAAACTCTAAAAACCTTATTGCCCATGCTTAGGCGTTTTGCCTATTCGCTAACGGGTAGTAAAGCAGATGCAGACGATGTAGTGCAAATAACAATTGAAAAACTATTAGTAAAAGGCATTCCGGATGACGTTAAGCCTGCTAAATGGGCGTTTAAAATTTGCCGCAATGTGTGGATAGACGAATACCGCTCACGCAAGGTAAGGCAAAATACGGCCCAGGCCGATGTTTTACCAGAGCCAATTACAAGTAATGAGCATCAAACACTCGAAAACAAACAAATGCTTAAAAATGTAAATACAGCACTTGGGCAATTACCCGAAGAGCAACGCGCAATTGTATCGCTAGTGGCAGTGCAGGGCATGGCCTATAAAGAAGTAGCACATACACTCGATATACCTATAGGCAGTGTAATGAGTAAATTATCGCGAGCACGCAGTACACTTTATAACTTAATAAAACCCGACTTTAAAAAGGAGCAAGTATGAACATTAACGACGAAACACTTAGCGCCTTTTTAGACTCAGAGCTAAGCGAGCACGAAATGGAGCAAGTGCGCAAAGCCCTTGAAACCGATGATGAACTAGTAATGCGACTTGCAGAGCTAAGCGAAGTAGACATGCGAGTAAAAGAGCACGCAACAAGTATTGATGACGCACCCCTTAGTGACTCATTAGCTAAAACGGTTGCAAAGCTTGATACAGCAACGACAAAAAACACGTTAAATAGCAATGTAGTAACGTTAACGCCTTGGCAAAGGGTTAAGCAGTCGGCTAATAAAAGCTTAGCAATAGCTGCAAGCGTTGCCGTGGTATTTGGTATTGCAATGACTAGTTATTTACAACCCAATGAGTCGCAAAATTTAGTAGCCAGTAACATAGCATCAGCACTTAATACACAGCTAAGTAGTGGTGAGTATAAGCAAAGTGATGGCTCAGTATTTAGCGCGCAGCTTAGCTTTAAAAATCAGCAAGGTGAGCTTTGTAGGCAGTATGCGCTAAGCTCAAACAATACCACGCAAACAAGCATTGCTTGTAAAACGCAAAGCGGTTGGCAAATTAAAGCGCAAACAGCCGCGCAGCAAAGTGATAATGGCGCGCAATATCAAACGGCGTCTAATAACAGTGAGTTAGATGCTGTTATAGATAGCATGATCAGCGGCGCACCACTAGATAGAGCGCAAGAGCAGCAAGCAATTAGTGCAAAGTGGCAGTTAAACCAATAATAGTTTTTATAAAACGAGGTGAATAATGAAAACATCTATTTTAATTATCAGTATTTTACTTATGGCGGGTTGCGCATCTAAACCAGACTACCGCCCAGCTAATAATGGCTCACAAGGTTATAGCGAGCAAAAAATTAGTGACGATCAATACCGCGTCGAGTTTAAAAGTGTGTCAAACAATGTAGCCGATGCCGGTGACTATGCATTGTTACGCGCGGCTGAACTTACCCAAGCGCAAGGCTAGGACTGGTTTGTTGTAACAAATAAAGAAACCTTTGTTGAGTCTAAATCGCAAGCGCCCGCGTCATCTATTAGTGCATCACACAGCCAGCAATATGAGCGAAACTGCGGTTTATTAACCTGCGAAACACGCGTACGCCCGAGCAATAGCGTAGGCGTACAAGTGAGCAACAATGATAAACGAAAAGAAGTACACACCCTGATTGACATTAAAATGGGCAAAGGTATTAAACCCAGCGACAACAGCTATAGCGCACAAGACTTAATTGAAAACTTAAGCAAAAAGACACAAAACTAATTATGAGAATAGTTATTAGCTGTTGCTATTTTACATGTAATTATATTTCAGCCATACGCTTTAACTTTTAGTGACAGTGGGCACTTAATTATTAGTCGGTTAGGTGCCTACTTTAAATGTGATTACCCCTCCTTGGACTTCGAAGTCTTTTAATCTGTATTTTCTCTACCATACTTCTTTCTTTGGTTGTTATTGTTAAATTAAACAGATCAAACCAGTGCTTTAAAGAATAAACCTTAAAAATAACTTTATAATTTTAAAGGGTTTATTTTTGTTTAAATACGCTGCTTCGTTTTTAGTGTTATGAACATGTAAAACTTTTACATAATCTTTATTGCATTCGAATGCAAAAAGCGATAGTTTTTATAAGTCGAAAAAATAGGCATTTAAATCGCGCTTTTAATCATTATAAATACTTAAAATTCGGTTGCGGGTTATTTAGCCCTTAAATGCTTAATAAAATAACTTATATCAACAGGTGGAGAATTAATCTCATGGCCGCACATATTTTACGTAAAACACTTATTTTTGCTGCAGTAAACACGGCGATATTGGGCTCAGCCTCGGTATACTCGCAAGAGGCAAAGTTAAACCCTAACAAAGAGTTGGAGGTTATTTCGGTTACCTCTACTAAGCGTGTTAAAAGTATTCAATCAGTGCCGTTGGCTGTGACCGCTGTATCTGCTAAAGATTTACTAGAAAATGGCGTTACTGATATCTTAAACCTTGATAGCTTAGCGCCAGGGTTAAAGTCGGGTGTGTCGGGCAGTGATGCTCGCCCAGCTATGCGCGGTGCTAGAACAGAGCAAGTAGAGGCTAACGATGTTGCCATCGCGTTTTATTCTAACGGTGTTTATCGCCCACGTCACGGGCAGGCGCTTGCTGGGTTTGTTGATTTAGAGCGTGTTGAAGTATTACGCGGGCCACAAGGTACATTGTTTGGTCGTAACTCATTTGGTGGTGCGATTGATGTGATAGCTAAAAAACCAGAGCTAGATATTACCGAAGGCGGTATGGCCGTTACATTTGGGAATTATGGTCATTTACGTGGTGAGGGCTTTTTTAATGCAGCGCTTACTGATGATACCGCGGTGCGATTTACTGGCGTTCGAGAAATAAGAGATCCCTACGTTGAAAATACATTTAATGAAGATGCAGGCTTAAAAGATGCTGATATGTATTTTTTACGTGGCCAAGTTTTTACTGAAATTAACGACGATATAAATTTAAATGTAAAAGTAGAAACGTGGCAGGATGAATCAAATGGCGGCGGTGCTTTTGGCTACCATATTTTAGGCGTTCCTATAAATCCTGCAACGGGTAAAACAAGTTTGTCGGCACCATTAACTGAGCGAATTGGTCGTGACGATGTGTGTGGCAGTAATTGTGGCCGCTTTGGCGCAGGTTTAGATAACGCTGCAACACCAGGGCTTGATACCGCACAGGCGGTATCGTCAGACCCATTTACTCAGCAGTTTGACTATAAACCATCGCGTGATGTAAGTGATGTAAGCATTAGTGCAGAGCTTAACTGGTCATTAGAGTCGGTAGATTTGAAAGTGATTGCAGCCTCAATGGATTACGAAGAAACGCGCCTTACTGATGGTGATTTTTCGACTTATGCAACCACGGTTGATGGCAATGCGATTGAATCAAAAACAAACTCGTTAGAAGTGCAGGTTAGATCAACGTATGAAAGCGACTTTGAATGGGTAGCGGGTATTTATTTGCTTTCAGAAGATTTAGACAACGCATTTTTAAATGGCAGCTATGGCGCTGTGGTTGATAATGTGCCAGATACAACGCAACCCCAAGAATTTCAGTACGCGTCGTGGTTAAATCAAATTCAGTTAGAAACAAGATCAGCTGCGGCCTACTTTCAAGGTAATTACACATTTAATGATGATACACGCGGTATAGCCGGCATTAGGTATACAAATGACAGCCGTGAGTGGGATATTTACGGCCAAAACCCAGATAACTTAAGCACGCTCGATTTTTCTGTACTTGAGGTTGATAACGCAGACGATGATTGGAGTAAAGTAACGTGGAAGCTAGGTCTTGAGCACGATTTAGCAAGTTCTCAACTGCTTTATGCTACAGTTTCTACGGGCTTTTTAGCGGGTAACGCACAGGGCGCTTTTAATGGCGAAGATAGCTACGATGAGCAAACAGTAACGGCTTACGAGCTTGGCTTTAAAAGCATGCTGCTTGATAATTCATTAAGATTTAACGCTTCTTTATATTACAACCAGTACGAGGACCTACTTTCTACTCGTTTTCAAAACGTGGGTGGTACGGCGGTGTCGTTTTTTGGTAATGCCGGGGAAATTGATGCTGCAGGTCTTGAGTTAGAAATTGATTGGCAGGCAAGTGATGCATTGCGCCTAGGGGCACGCGCCGCGTTTACAGACTCAACGTATGGCGACTTTGTTACGCCAAATGTATTTGAAGAGGGTGGAGAGACCATTAATGGCGTAGATAACTTACTGCAACTAGATGGTAATGACGTGCAGCTAAGCCCTAAATACAATATTACACTATTGGCCAGTTATGAGTTTGATTTAGGTGATAAAGGCCGCGTAGTGCCTGCTACCAGTATTCAATTATCGGATTCGTATACAACCAACGATTTGCCTTTTTCATTTGGTACTCAAGAAAGCTACCAAAAGTACGATGCTAGCCTTGCATGGTATTCGGCAGATAATGAGTGGTCTGTACGTGCGTATGTTCAAAACGCAGGAGATGAGCTTATACTACTTAGGACAGTCCGCTTTGGTGGTAATGTGGCTGCGGCCGATTATGCTAATCCTCGCACTTATGGTGTAAGGGTAGGCTATAACTTTTAGGCATTTTTCAATAATGTATTTTAAGGTTTAAGTAAAAGTGTAAGTTTGTGCATTTTGCTAAAATATAGCATTGAAATTTTAAATTAAACAATCGCTTACATAGAGCCAGTAATAAATTATTACTGGCTTTTTTTGTGTTTCGAAATCACTTTATTTTAATTTTAATATATTGTTTTATTTAGGTTAATTTCGATAAGGTTATTATTCGAGCAAAAAGTTGTTGATCTTTTTGACTTCGAAGTCTATTTTAGATCCATGCATTTTCAATTGATACAACTTGTTTACTGTAATAATTGAAAATGTAGGTTTGGGGAGAACTAAATACGTTTTATACTGGGGAGAATAACTATAATGAAAGCTAAATTTACACGGACTCTCGTTCACTTTGCTGTAACCACCGCTATTGCAGCAACCACAATGAACGCACACGCTGCGCAAGAGCCAGAACAAGCACAAGCACAAGAACAAACCGCAGAGCCCGCGATAGAGCGTATAGCGGTAACGGCAAACCGTCGCTCACAAGACCTACAGGAAGTATCATCATCAATAACAGCATTAGGGGAAGGGGACATTGCCCGTGCTGGTATTATTGATGTTACGGGTCTTGAACAAGTGGTACCAGGCTTACGTATGGGCTCTTCGGGTGGTGAAGTTAGACCCGCTATGCGTGGCGCTCGCACCAACGAAGTAGGTGTAGCAGGCACCGGTATTGCTGAGCAAATTGTAGGTATATTTCAAGATGGTATTTATGTGCCGACTACCTCATCGGGCTTAGGCGCGCTGGTGGATGTTCAACGCATTGAGGTATTACGCGGGCCGCAAGGTACGTTATATGGCCGAAACACGTTTGCGGGCAGTATTAATATTATTACTAATCAACCTGTTTTTGACGATTTACTGGGGAGTATAAAAGTTGAAACAGGCAGTTATAACCGCAGCGCTTACGAAGGAATTATAAATATTCCAGTAAGCGACACCGTGGCAACCCGTTTTGTAGTGGCCTCTGATCGTCACGATGGTTATATCAATAATTTAGTTGTTCCAGGCCCTTCAGATGACTTGCGCGAGAAAAACCAGTTTTATATGCGTAACGTTACTAAGTGGGAGCCAAACGAAAAGTTTAATGCCACAGTACGCTTTGATTACTCGCGTAAAGACTCTAACTCAGAAGCTATTTGGGGTTACCAACAAATAGCGGGCTACCAAATTGAAGAAACCTCGCCGGGGTCGGGTGTATTTAACACTACGCCTACAATAACCGAGGGGCATATTTATCAGCCAAGTGATGCACAGCACGAAGACCTTGGTCCGTATGATGTTTACCGCAATGGTTTTTCACTTGATAAGCAAGAAAGCTTTTCGACCACATTAGCACTTGAATGGTATACCGACTTTGCTGATATTAAATGGACCACTAACTACTCAACGCTTAGTGGTAAGCAATATTACGATAACGACTACAGCGACGGTGGCATTGATTTTGTAGGTGGTTTTGGCCGTGAGGATGACCAAAAAACACTCTCATCTGAGCTGCAATTTTCATCTAACGATGAAGGTGATTTTTCGTGGATTGGTGGCCTTTACTACTTTGACCAAGAAGCAGATTGGAGCTGGTTATCGCATGCAGATACCACAGGCGATGGTGTATCAGACTCTGTTGTAGTGCCTTCATGGGGGAACCCGGATTACGACCCGCATACGGCAAAATCTATTGCGGCGTATGGGCAATTACGCTACCAAGTAACAGAAGATTTGCGCGTGGTAGGTGGCTTGCGTGTAAACCAAGACGACAAAACATTTACCGGCGATACAATACCAGATTGGGATGACTCAGCGCTACTTTATAAAGCGGCTGCTGAGTACGACATTAATAACGATATTATGGTGTATGCAAGTGTAGCGACAGGCTACAGAACCGGTGGCGCAAACGATTCGCGCGTTGTAGCTCGCGGTGCTGACCCACTTTACGATAACGAAGATGTTATCTCTTACGAAATGGGTATGAAAAGCTATTTGCTTGATGGCGCAATGCGTTTAAATCTTTCGGTATTTATGAACGAATACGAAGATGTAAAAGCACAGTTATTTGCAACCTCATGTAACGATACGACCACTGGCGATACTGTTTTAGAGTGTGTTGCAGCAGGTACTGCTACCACCTTTGAATACTACGAAAACGGCGGCGATGTAGAAACTGTGGGCCTAGAAGCTGATATTCAATGGGTGCCAATTGATAACCTAACACTAACCGGTACCTTATCTCTGCTTGATAGCGAATTTGCTGATGGTTATGCGGTAGGTAATGAGCAGCTTCGCCCATTATTAGCATTAGGTAACTTAGAAGGTCGCCAAGATATAAACGACAGCTCTAGTCAGTTTAGTTTTGAAGGCTGGAGCCCCGCTATGGCGCCTAAGTACAGTGTTGGTTTTTCAGCTCGTTATGAGTTTAGCTTAGGGGGGGATTCGTACTTAGTACCGTACATTCAACTAAATTACTTAGACGATTACTACGCGTTTGATACGAACATCCCAGAGGTGCAAGTAGATGCGCACTTAATGGCTGATGCACGTTTAACTTGGTACATTAACGACAGTGTGCAAGTAGAAGCGTACGTTAAAAACATTGGTGATAAAGCGATTTTAACCCGTGGTGTAGTGCACTCACAAATTGTTGATGGCTTACCTGCAAACTCAGTACAAGCTAACTGGAACAACCCACGTACGTGGGGCGCAAGCTTAAAATATCAGTTTTAGAATTTCCTAAAATGGCCGATACGGTCATTACTTTCAGCCAGCTATTTATTAGCTGGCTTTTTTTATTTTAAGCTTGTTAGTTAGCTCCTGTTAGCTGCTATTTAACCTTACTATTGTATTTCCCCCACCTTTACTGGCATTTATTGAGTGCGCTTTTATTGGCTTTAGATTGTAAGCTTAACGCCTCTTACCTGACCTTCATTTAAGTTTGCTAAATGCATACGTGTATTTAAGCCATAAGTGCGTAACTTACAATGTGGGGGGCTTGGCGGTTGGTTGCATACTCGGGCTTTAGTAAGGCGAGGCTGATACTTTATTTACTGCCTTTAACTATTTTAAAGCGTTATTTTTTTAGATAAGTAATACCCACTCGCTTAATTAAGTGAGCTATTTTGAGTTATAAAAGCGAGTCATTAACAAGGTAAAAATTGATTAAGTATGATTACAGGTTGCTACAAAGGCCATCTATAAAAAAAGCGCTCAGTGAGCGCTTGAAGGGAAGTGGAAAAGGTGACCTTATAATGCAAACTGCTGGTTAAGT
>CEQS01038586.1_pt1 | contig 10684 bp, 8 predicted proteins | sample 530981 | NCBI WGS metagenome assembly CEQS01 (sample SAMEA2621176, study PRJEB7988) | marine metagenome | biome: marine biome (ENVO:00000447); feature: mesopelagic zone (ENVO:00000213); material: "saline water (ENVO:00002010), including plankton (ENVO:xxxxxxxx)" | depth 800 m
TCATACCTACAGTGTAGCAACGAGTTTTATATATTATTTTTGTTTTTTCAGAAAAACGTGGACAACTTTCTCAACATCAGCGGCTGAATTCTGATTCATCAACTGCGCCCTCAATTCAGAAGCGCCAGCAAAAGAATTAACGTAAGCTTTAAAATGCTTTTTCATGATGGAGAAGTTTTTAAATCCAAGCAGCTCTTCAAACAATTTTGTATGTTCTACCATGACCCGCAAACGTTCCTCGAGCGTTATATACTCGACTGAGGTATTACCAGTGTCTTCAGTATGTAAAGTGTCACGATTTACTCCATGTGTCGGTAAAGCAGTTAAGCGAACTGGTAATTCTTTAGTTGGATCAAAAAACCACGGATTACCAAAAAGAGCCCGGCCAATCATTACTCCGTCAGCACCGGAAAGCTCCGCTTTCCGGTGCCCATCCGCCAGCGACAAAACGTCACCGTTCCCTAAAATTATAGTTTCTGGAGACAGCTCATTTCGTAATTCTACAATCCGAGGCATTTTGTTCCACTGCGCTGGAACTTTGCTCATTTCTTTCCTAGTTCTTAAATGCACGATTAGAGCGGCTGGCTGCTCTGCCAGGATTTCTGGTATCCACTTTTCAATTTCATCCTCGTTATAACCAATACGAGTTTTTACACTAACTGGAATATCTCCAGCCCCTCTCTTGGCGGCCCTTATTACCGCTCGGGCTTTAGCCGGGTTCTTAATCATAGCTGATCCACAACCTTGCTTTTCAATTGTGTTAGCTGGACAACCCATATTTAGATCAATTCCATCAAAGCCTAGTTCAGTTGCCAAACGTGCAGCTTTTTCCATATATTCCTCATTACTAGAAAAAAGCTGCGCTACGATCGGCCGTTCTTCCTCGCCATACATAAAGTCGGCCATCAATTTTTCTTTCCCTTCCGGCGTGGCGCGCATTAGACCGTCGGCCGCCACGAACTCCGTCCACATAACCACTGCCTTACGGTTTGGCCAATCTGAGTACTTGGCCAACATCCGCCGAAAAGGCGCATCGGTGACATCAGCCATCGGCGCTACCGCCATAATTGGTTTTTCTAGTTGTTGCCAGAAGGTCATGAATGAAAAAACGAGCGTAGCGACTATTTTGAATTTATGTCCGAATTTGCGACTTTTTCCCGTCGCAAATTCCTGGACTTAGGAAGTCTCTAGCACATTAAACATCGAGACTATATCACAAAATTATACTTATTGAGTTTCCCTCACATTCTCAACCGCCTCGCTAGTCGAAGCGGTTTTTTCAATCTCCTGCTCCACTTCCCGCTCCTTCACAAATACCTTACTTCCAAAACGCAAATCAATATATTGGAAATTACCCGGTGCCAAATGATCAAAATCATCTGAGGCTAAAATCACCAATAAATTCTCTAGCACCCCGGCCGGATCATCACTAGTGTTAATTTTAAGCTCCCCTCCTTCAACGATTTGTAAATAAGCATCACCAGCTGAATCAAGTTCAATCGCCGACACATGCCAACTATACTCATCTAACGACCCGACCAATTCTAGCAATTTATTGAATGTATCAATGTCAGTTAAAGTTTTGCTTCGTTCCGGCTTTTCACCAATAAAACTAAATCTTATTAAACTACCGCCAGTGAGCTGTGGGGCATTTGTATAAGCCAACGCCTCCTGACTAATAAACATACAGTTTTTCTCTTCTGTGGAATCACACCATAGGGCAGTCGGCAAATACTCTTTGAACGAGAGGTGGATTTTAGTGCCATTAACACGCTCTATCTCAATAGAATGCAGACGCTCCAAACTACTCACAGACTCGATAATATCTTTTTTGGGATAAAGCCAAGCAAACCGCCGCGGAATAAAATTTAAATACTCACCATCTAATTCAAACTCGACGAGTTTACGCACCCGATCATGGTCGATCGTTTCTCCTCCCTCGATCTCCACTTCTGTAATAGTCATATCAGCCAAACGTGTGCCGTACCAAACCCCAGTCAAAAGCAACGCCACCGTGCTGAATACTAAAATACCAATCCCGATTTGTTTAAGGATTTGTTTGGTGTTGGGATCAATCGACCAGCGCTTCTTCATGATTGGAGTTATCGTAGCACAATAAAACCGGGTGATGATGTTGCTTGTGTAAGACTTAAGTTAGTGCAATTGAGCACTCAAACAACATCATAACCCGGTTTTATAAAGACCTAGCTAATCACTTCCTTTCCTAGGTACGGCACCAGCGCTTCCGGAACCTTAATAGAACCATCAGCCTGCTGGAAATTCTCTACTAGAGAAACAAGGATTCGTGGAGTCGGAATGGCCGTACAGTTAAGTGAGTGGGCGTAGCGCATCTTCCCTTCCTCATCTTTGTAGCGAATATTGAATCGTCGGGTTTGGAAATCGTGGAAGTATGAAGCCGAACTAATCTCGCGGTACTTCTCCTCCATTGGGACCCACAACTCGATATCATACTTCTTTACCTGACCTTGTCCGATGTCGGCGCCACAGTTGAGAACAGTATGGTACGGAATGTTAAGACTCTCGATAAACTCTTCGGTATTGCGATTGATCCATTCATGCTGTTTAACACTTTCTTCATGTGATGCCTCACAGAGAACAACCTGCTCCACTTTATAAAACTCATGCACGCGAATTAATCCCTTAGTATCTTTTCCATGAGAGCCAGCCTCACGCCGGTAACATGGTGACCAACCTAAGTACTTGATTGGAAATTGAGACTTGTCCAATACTTCGTCAGAGTGATAACCCATCACTGACACCTCACTGGTACCAATCAGATAATCGTCGTCTTGAGTTTTGTACACATCGTCAGCTTCATTGGGTAGATGACTAGTACCGTACAAATTAGCCTTTCGTACAATTGTCGGTGGAATAACTGGAGTAAAACCTTTTTGCCCGAAGAAGTCTTGAGCGTAATTCCAGATAGCGTATGAAAGACGTGCACCGTCACCAAGAAGATAGTAGCCACGGAAGCCATGCACTTTAGTGCCGCGCTCGAAATCAACCATCCCTAGTTTGGTCATGATTTCAACATGGTCTTTTGGCTCAAAATCAAATTGCGGCTTTTCTCCCCAAACCTTAATTTCTTCATTGTCTTCGTCACTTTCTCCATCGGGGACTGACATATCTGGCACGTTCGGCACTTGTAGCATCAAGGCCTGCCATTCTTCCATTACAGTTTTCAGAGATTCTTCATCTTTCTGGATATCAGCTTTCAGTGATTGCATCTGACGGATTAGCTTTTCACGAGTTTCGTTATCTGTCGCTGTGGGAATACCATCTGAAACACGATTCTGCTCAGCCTTCTTTTCTTCCATGCGCTGCATGATCTCGCGACGGGAGTCATCCACTTTAACTAAGCGGTCAAGATTGACATCCATCTTCTTCTTTTTGGCGGCGAGCTTAACTATCTCTAGATTCTCGCGGATAAATTTAATATCTAACATGTTAAGTGAAAATAATGAGCGATAGCGATTGTATTTTACTTACATCGTGAAGTGCACCTTTTCTAGTGCACGGAGCCGATGCGTTTATCACTAAAGCTACGTAATTACTAAGGGATTATACCTTATCTTATGAAGAAAGCCGGATCCTGCTCATCGCAGGATCCGGCTTTCTTCTAGTACACTCCAAAAATCCTACGATCTCCCTGAACGCGAAGAGGATGAGGAAATTTGTGTGATAAATCTCATACGCTCACTATACACCTGCAAACCAAAAAGAAAAGGCCTTTATACAACATGCTAAAATTTTTTAATGTCTTTTCCTATTGAGATCCTGCCGGCTGCGGAATTTCCAAAGCGGCTTTTGGAAATTCCGCAACCACCCAAACAGCTAAACTTCCGCGGCACCCTTCCCTCTTCTGAAATCAAACTGCTCTCTGTCGTCGGCTCACGAAAGTACACCAGCTACGGAAAGCAAGTAGTTGACGAACTTATTGGTGGACTCAAAAGCTATCCCATTGGAATTGTGTCTGGTCTGGCGCTCGGAATCGACTCTCTTTCGCACGAAGCGGCTCTTAAGAACAATCTCTACACCCTAGCTATTCCCGGTGGAGGACTAGACGACAGCGTTATCTACCCCGCCACCCATAAACCGCTCGCCCGCCGCATTCTCGAATCTGGCGGCGGCATGTTGTCTGAATACGAACCAGACTTCAAGGCAACTAGATGGTCGTTCCCTGAACGCAACCGACTAGTAACCGGCATCAGCCAGGCTACTCTATTAATTGAAGCGACCGAAAAATCTGGCACGTTGATTACTGCACGCCTAGCCGCCGACTACAACCGCGAGCTTTTGGTCGTACCGGGAAACATCTTTTCTAAAAATTCCGCCGGTGTACATCAGTTCCTTAAACTGGGCGCTACTCCCGTTACTACCGCCGACGATATTTTGGAAGTGTTAGGAATAGATAAAGTTGAAAAAATTAAACCCGTCACTAAAAACGCTTCCACAGAAGAGCAACTGGTTATCAATCTTCTCAATGAGCCTCTACATCGAGATGAACTTATCAGAAGAATGAACATCCCAGTAGCCGAAGCCTCGCAGACTTTAATGCTAATGGAACTGTCAGGAATGATCACTTCTGAGCAAAATATTTATCGTACAAGTATATAGTGGTGGAACAAGAAAAGTTGACATTATTTCCATAAGCTAGTATTTGTACTGCAAACAGCTATGAGTAAACAGACATTAGTAATCGTTGAGTCGCCAGCCAAAGCTAAGACCATCGAGAAATATTTGGGTAAGGAATATAAGGTATTATCTTCGATCGGACACGTCCGAGACCTACCAAAAAGTAATAAGGACGCCGTCGATGTTGACGGTGGTTTTGTGCCCCGCTATATCATTTCCCCAGGAAAGGAAAAAGTAATCGAGGGCCTACAAAGTGCCGCCGAAAATTCTGACCAAGTCCTGCTCGCATCTGACCCCGACCGCGAAGGTGAGGCGATCGCATGGCATGTGGCTGAGCTATTAAAGAAACACAATAAAAACCTCAAGCGTGTAGCTTTCAACGAAATTACCGAAGAAGCTGTGGTAGAAGCTATTAAAAAGCCGCGCAAGTTAGACATGCACCTTAAGGAGGCCCAGGAAGCTCGGCGTGTACTCGATCGTCTCGTAGGCTACGATCTATCAGGTTTGATTTGGAAAAAGGTTCGTTACGGCCTATCGGCCGGTCGAGTGCAATCCCCGGCGCTGCGAATTGTAATGGAACGCGAACGCGAGATCCGCGCGTTTGTACCTGACGACTATTTTGTACTAACAGCTAATCTGAAGAACAAGAAGAATATTCCCTTCACTTGTTCTGAAGAACCAGGAGAAGAAAAAGAAGCTAAGCGAATCAAGAAAGTCGGCGAAAAGCACGACTGGGAAATTTCTTCTATCAAGGAGTCGGAGGTGAAGCGAGCGCCGCGCCCACCGTTTACCACTTCTACTTTGCAGCAAGTTGCTTCTACCAGACTAGGCTTCACCCCCTCACGCACCATGGGCGCGGCGCAGAAACTCTACGAGGGTGGTCATATCACCTACATGCGTACCGACAGCACCACCTTGAGCGAACAGGCACAGAAACAAATTATCGCTCTTTTGAATAAAGAATACGGAAAAGAGTACGTCGCTCCACGACAATACAAAAGTAAGAGTAAGAACGCTCAGGAGGCCCACGAAGCCGTACGACCTTCAAACTTTGCCAAAAAACAAGCTGGTAACACTGGCGACCAAAAGGCTCTGTACGAACTAATCTGGGAGAGGGCTGTTGCTTCTCAAATGTCTGACGCTGCCATGCAGCGCACTAAGATTCTAGCCAACGTTAAGGACTCTCAGGAATCAATCCCTGATTTTGCAGTTAACGGCTCACGAGTGATTTTCGACGGCTGGCTTAAGGTTGACACTCGAGCCCGAGGAGAAGATATCGAGGTGCCTAAACTCGCTGAAGGAGACAAGCTTACCTGCAAGGAAGTCGAGATCGAGGCTAAACAAACTCAACCACCAAACCGGTACACTGAAGCCGGTCTTATTAAGGAGCTTGAAAAACGCGGCATCGGTCGTCCGTCAACCTACGCTTCAATTATGAATACGATCGTACAACGCGGTTATGTTGAAAAAGATGGCCGTACTTTAATTCCAACCGACACCGGTGACGTAGTTTCTTCTTTCCTGGAAGAACACTTCAGAGAATACATCGACGATGACTTCACGAGTGAGATGGAAGACGAACTCGACGATATCGCCTCCGGCGACCGCGAATACGTAAAAACTCTCAAAGATTTCTACAAACCTTTCCATAAAGCGGTCGAAGCTAAAGAGGACATCGCTAAGCTAACTACCCTCGGCCCAGGACCAAAAGAATTCCCCTGCCCTGAATGTAAGGCGCCGATGAATCGAAAACTCGGCAAGAACGGAACTTTCCTGTCTTGTTCAAAATTCCCGGACTGTAACGGGGCTCGTTTGATTGACGGTACCATTCCAAAACCAGAAGAACCAATCGGTGAACACCCGGAAACTGGTGAGCCAGTATTTATTCTCACTGGTAAATATGGTCCCTACGTACAACTGGGTGAAACTCCAGAAAAGGTAAAGGGTAAGAAAGCGGTCAAACCTCGTCGCGCCGCTATTCCACCAGGAGTAGAAGTTGATGATGTGAAGCTAAAGGACGCGGTGAAATACCTTACCCTGCCGCGCGAACTCGGCGAACACCCAAAGACCGGCGAACCAATTATCGCCAACACCGGCCAATACGGGCCATATATCGGACACGCAGGTGACTTCCGCTCACTCAAGGATAAAAAGGACAATCCCTACGACATTACTTTCGATCGAGCGATGGAAATATTCAAGGAACCAAAGCAACTCCGTAAAGGTGAGGCACTACTAAAAGAACTTGGTATCCATCCAACCACCCGCAAGCTGGTAAATGTGTTTGAATCAAAATCAGGTCGTTATCTTAAAAAAGGCTTCAAACGAATTGGTATTCCTGACAACGTAAAAACTGAAGATATTACTCTTGAACTCGCAGTTGATTTACTGAAACAGCGGTAAGAACACATGAGATTGAAGATCAAACACAGGTGGAGGTCACACCTCCACCTGTGTTGTTTTGGTAAATAATAAAAAACCGCCGGTTAAAACCGACGGCTGATGATCAAACGGGGATACATTGGCAGCGACCTTGGTATTGCCAAGGCAAATGATCCTTGAACGATCCGTAAATGTGCAATGCCATATCCGCAGCTGTTGTAACGATTATCTCCAAGACAGGGCCGACGAGCACGACAGTCTTGTCGATGACGCCGCGCGGGGAGAATTTACTCAGATCGTCGATCCATTTGGCAGCGATTTCTTCGCTGCCGAAATCAATCTTGATCATCGTCCTGCGGTTATTATTGGCACTTGGCATGCTATTGTCCCTCTTCTCTTCTGTTGGGGGTTAAAATAAAGAACACTCCTTCTCGGAGCAAACTCATCCTACCAAAAAAATAATTTTAGGCAACAAACACAAGTCACAGCTTGTCAATATTGGTTTCTATCTCTAGAATAGAAAAATGCACACAGTTGAAGAAATCGTCTCAGAATTAGAAAACGCCACCCCGGCCGATAAAGCCTTGATCCAAAAAGCTTATGAGTTCGCGGCAAAAGCTCACGAAAAACACGTGCGCTATTCTGGCGAACCATACATGGTCCACTTAGCGGCGACAGGTCATAAACTGGCAGCTATGGGTATGGGACCGCGCACTATCAGCGCCGGGCTTCTTCATGACAGCATCGAAGATACCGAGGTTACTTCTGAAGACATTACTAACGAATTCGGTGAAGAAATTCTTTTTCTAGTTGAAGGTGTCACTAAACTTAGTTCTGTACGTTACTACGGAACCGACCGCCACAACGAGAGTTTGCGTAAATTGTTTGTAGCGACCAGCCAAGATATCCGAGTATTGATCATCAAACTAGTAGACCGCCTCCATAACATGGAGACCCTTAACTATATTCCCGAAGAAAAACAGAAACGTATCGCCCGGGAGACTTTAGAAATTTACGTACCGGTGGCGCACAGACTAGGTATGGGTAAAGTACGCAAAGAACTAGAGGATCTGGCTTTCCCTTATGTATACCCGGAAGACGCTGAACGAGTTTCAAAAATGCTGGCGCAGCGGTTTGGTAAAGCCGAAGAAGCGCTGGAGCGTGAACGAAAAGTTTTGCAAAAAAGGCTGGCTGAAGTCGGACTTCTGGATTTTCACACCTCGTACCGTGTAAAAGGCATGTACAGCCTATTTCATAAATTAAAGCGCCGAGAATGGGAAATTGACGCCATCTACGACCTCTTAGCTATGCGGGTGGTAGTTAATAATGTAGAAGACTGTTACCGCACTCTTGGTATTATTCACGAACTCTGGCGACCACTTCCACAGCGAGTAAAAGATTACATCGCCTTTCCCAAACCAAACGGCTACCAATCACTTCATACCACCGTTACTACCCAAAACGGAGTAATCTTAGAAATTCAAATTCGCACCAAACAAATGCACCAGGAGGCTGAGTTTGGAATTGCCTCTCACGTTTTCTATAAGCAGCCAAATGTAACCGACAAGCCGCGCAAACCGTCGATGTTTGCCAGTCTCATCCCGAACCTATTTAAACCATACTCAAATCGCAAAACAATTGAAGAGAACGGTCTCGAAACAACTGTAAAAGATCCTCACAATCAAAAAATCCCGCGCTGGATATCTCAAATTGGACAAACTTACAATCCTGACTCAGACCACCCGACCAGCGATTTTGTCGCGGATGCTCAATCGGATTTCTTCTCTAACCGAATTTTTGTTTTTACTCCAATTGGCGATGTGGTTGACCTTCCGGTTGGTGCAACGCCAGTTGATTTCGCTTACGCAATTCACTCCGAAGTTGGCAGCCATATTTCAGGAGTAAAAGTCAATCGTAAATTAGTGCAGTTGGACACTGAGCTAAAGAACGGTGATATTGTTGAGATTGAAACCAGAAAATCAGCTAAACCGAGTCAGAAATGGCTACAGTTTGCTAAGACCTCTCTGGCAAGACGCAAGATTAAACAAGAAGTTGAAAACGATTTCTAAACTGTGAAGTTGTTGATGGAATAAAGTCCGCTCTCGTCGGGCTTTTTTACTTCCTCAGGTTTAGGTTCAGCAACAACTGAAGCAGGTATTGGTGTAAGATGATTTACTTGAGCTGGTTCAGCTGAGGCGACTAGGTTTTCAGGGGTTACCGGAGTCGGTTCAGACACAACTTGTTCTGCAGTCGGAGTCGGAGCTGGATCTTCGGCTGGTGGTTCTGGTTGTTGCGGCGATTCTGGTGTTGTAGCCACTTCTTCGCTTTGAGTCTCCTGATGCGCTGGCTGAGGTTCGGCGATTGGCGCCGCCGCAACCTGTTGAGTTGTATTTTCCAGTTGCGAACCTTCCGTTAGAGGTTTAGACGGTTCAGCCTGGGTTTCGACCGTTAGTGGCGTATGCGCCGCTAAGCGTTCTACCATTTCGTGCTGCGTTGGTTCTTTCTGTTGGGTACGCTCCTCTTTCATGCGTTTAAGAATTACTTCCAGATCATCTTCTGAAAAATAATCTATAGTGAGCTTTCCGCCGAAGTCGGTTTTAAGAATTTGCACCCGAGTACCCAGTGTTTCAGTAAATTGTTTCTCTAACTCAATTAAGTGGGTGTCGAATTCGCCGGGAGTTTTCTTGCGCACCCTGTCGGTGGCGATCTTGCGCACTATTCTTTCTACTTCACGTACTGACAACTTCTTCAGTAAAACCTCCTTGAACACCACCTCTTGTTCTTCCGGACGATCAGAGAGCATAAGGAGGGTTCTAGCGTGCCCTTCCATCATTTGACCAGCCTTCAGACCTTCGAGCATATGATCTGGCAATCCAAGTAACCGGATTGAGTTAGACACGTATTCTCGACTCCGGCCGACTTTTTGAGCTACTTGTGCGTGTGATAGTCCGAAAGCTTCGGCTAATTGTTTAAAAGCCAAGGCTCGATCAACTGCATTAAGGTCTTCACGTTGCAGGTTTTCTATAATCGCCAACTCCAGCTTTTCTTGCTCGCTCTGTTCCCCTTCTCGAATAATCACAGGAACTTGTGATACTCCAGCTAACTTACTCGCTCGTAACCGTCGCTCGCCAGCAATTAATTCGTACTCCGAATAAAAAGTTCCGTCTTCTTGCTGCACCTCTTGTCTAGTTACAGTCAATGGTTGAAGAACCCCGTACATGCGAATTGAGTCCGCTAATTCCTGTAACTTATTTTCATCAAACTCACGCCGTGGTTGAAACGGATTTGGAACAATCTTTTCTACTTCTACCCAATAAATTGAATCTCCCTGAAATGCCATAGCAAATAACCAAAATATTACCTCCGAGCTCTACATTGCTCGATAGCTACATTTTAGCATAGGTGGCTTATACACACCTTCAGTGTTGTGCCGGGGGAGGGACTTGGTCACCTCCGCATCAGCATTTTGTTCTTCGAACAAAATGCTGTGCTACTCGACCCCGACGATTTTGCTCGGACCAATGGCGCAAAATCTCTTTTCAAGTCCCGCCACTCATACAAGTAGAAGAAAAACCAGCAAAAACTGGTCTTACTTCTCCTGGTGCCGGAGGAGGGACTTGAACCCTCACCCCCGAAGAGATGCGAT
>CEQS01073850.1_pt1 | contig 10679 bp, 12 predicted proteins | sample 530981 | NCBI WGS metagenome assembly CEQS01 (sample SAMEA2621176, study PRJEB7988) | marine metagenome | biome: marine biome (ENVO:00000447); feature: mesopelagic zone (ENVO:00000213); material: "saline water (ENVO:00002010), including plankton (ENVO:xxxxxxxx)" | depth 800 m
GGGTTGCATTTGCGGTGTTTGACGATAAGGATCGCGCCAAAGATTACCTCATGAATATTCGGTTAAATGTCCATGCCTATGCCTGGATCTATAACTCTAAAAATTAGAAATCTTAGGATTTCGATTAATCAGCAAGAATTGCCTTCCCGTTATTAGTTACTCCAAGTACCTTACCGGTAAAGGTTTCTCCAATAAAAGGCGAATTTTTAGACTTCGATAGGTTGTTTTTAATCGAATATTCCCATTTGATGTCAGGGTCAAAGAAAGTTAGGTTGGCGTTGCTTCCTTCTTCAAGTTCAACCTGATCCATCCCCAGCACTTTTCGCGGATTTATCGCCAGTTTTTCAACCAATACTTCAGCTGGAATCTTTCCTTTTAGCTTACTATTTAATAGGGGATAAACCGTTTGAATACCAATCATTCCATAGCTCGCGTTTTGGAATTCACAGGCCTTGTTTTCAATGTTCTGAGGTTCATGGTCAGAACAGATAACATCTACATTTCCTTTTAATACATGAGCAAGTAATCCCTTTCGGTCACTTTCTAATCGAATCGGAGGCTTAACCTTGTAGTTGCTGTCAAACTCTTCCAAACAGTCATCATTTAGCACCAATTGTGCAGCGCTTACGTCACAGGTTATGTCTAGTCCATCCTTTTTGGCATTTCTAATCAGGTCGGCACTTTTTGTACTTGATAATCCTGAAAAATGAAGAATTCCATTGGTGTATCTGCTCAGGTAAATATCGCGGTTTACCCGAAGTTCCTCTGCTAAATGTGGAATTCCTTTTAATCCCAATCGGGTGCTATTCTCACCCTCATTTACCTCAGCACTTCCGCTTATGTTTTCGTCATTGGGATGTGCGATTACACGTGCCTCAATTCCTTTTGAATACTCCAAAGCCAATTGCATAAACTTGGCGTTCTCTATTCCCGATTTATAATTCGAAAATGCTACCGCACCTGCCAGTTTCATATCGTACATTTCCGATAAGTCATCCCCCTTCATTTGGTTCGACAAAGCGCCAATTGGGAAAAGGTCTACAGGATGTTTTCCATTCTTATTGACAAAGAATTCTATTCCAGCCCGACTATCCGTAGCCGGATGGGTATTTGGGGTAAGGCAAACGGCAGTAAAACCACCAGCAGCTGCCGCTTTTCTACCTGTTTCTATTGTTTCTTTTTCTTCGTAACCGGGTTCACAAAAATTGGCTCGTAGGTCCATCCAACCGGGACTAACCTGTAGGTTTTTTGATTTGATTTCCTGAAATTTAGAACCTGGCTTTAGTGTTTTTCCTATCTCGACAATTTTACCATTCTTAATATGTATGTCCAGCCTTTTACCGTTAAGTCGGTGACCGGGATAAACGATTTTAGAATTACGTAAAACCAAATCCATTATTTCCACAATTTTATCAAAAGTATTTCAATTACTAACATGAGCAAGGCCAATACAATCATGTACTGCCACAGTTGTTTACCAAAGTTGAGGTCGTTTAGCGTTTTTCCAATTTTATCGAACGATTGATCATGGACAAATACATGGTCTTTTTCGCTTGCTATTTCGTTGAGTTCTTCCCGGCTATAAAAGTCAATGTTGCTTTCTTGCTGATCGTAATTAATGCCTAACGAATACTTGTGTTTGTCCGATTGTAGTAGTCGATAAAGGCCTGCTTGCTTAATTTGATCGTAAAACCAGATTTCACTGACCAAACCCCGGTTTCGGACTTCAGGAATAAACCGTGTTTCATTTCCTTCAATTTCTAGTAGTTCATTTTGCTGGAGGTCTGAAGAAATGGTCATGTTTGGTGTGTTTCCCAGTGTGTGATATAATTCGGTATTGTTCATGTTGTAAATACCCATTTGAAAAAAAGTAACCACAAACAGCGCATGTTTACTAAAGTTGGAAAATGAGGCATTTTCTGCAATAGAGAATTGATACAATTTCCCTTTCCCGAAGTCTTGCTCCACCAGAAACGGTTTGCTATTGGCCTGACTTATGATTACCTTATAAGGCAATTTCCCAAGCATAATAGGGTAGTGCTGTTGAATAATGGGCATGGTAAATCCTGAGTTTTGCCCGTCAAAAGCATCTTTAAATAGCGGGTTTTCAAACTCCAATTCCAAAACGCTGGTCTTATTGGTATCCAAGCCAGCATAAGTTGATGCATTCAGGTCGAGCAAAAAGGAATTGAGCATTTGCGCATCGCCATTGTCGGGTGGAAAAATGGCTAATCGACCACCACCTTCTACCCAGTTTTTTAGATCACCCGATAGTGCAGTACTGAGATCAGAAACTCCATTGAGAATGATCAACTGTTTTTGGTCGAGGTCGGAAAATGTAAATGAACCCGATGTTCTTTCCTCGTAGGTAAAGCTACTATCACCAACAAACAAAGATTTAAAGCGAGTACTGTCCTTTGAATTACTCACAACCAGAACATTACTCTTCTTAGGAATGGAATAGGAAAAATACAATCGATTGTCAAAGGAAATGGGGTAATCGTCAATGGCAATTTCGCCTTCAATTATTCCACTTTGATCAATGGTATAGGAAAATGATTTTTGAATGGAACCATTGGCTGCCACATCAATATTAATCATTGACTTCTGAACTCCGTTTATTGATAGTCGAACAGGGTAGGAGATTAAGTTTTCCGAAGATCGGTTGGTAATTTTAAAATGCAGTTGTTCAGGAATCTGGGTTTTTCTTACCGGGTTATCAAACCAGCAACTATCTATCGATACATTGCTCCTGCTGTTTCCCTGGAGTGGTATCAGGTGAAACCGAATATTGGTGTCCTCTAAAAAGTTTAAACCGGTATTGTGTTTTTGAAAGTCGGAAATAAAGAATATCTCATCGGCTTGCGAACCATCTTTAGATTGCATGTCGCGTTGTGAATCATAAACTTCTTGCAGTGTTTTACTCTGGCTCGATTCCTCTATTTCTGAGAGGTAAGAAAGCGCAGATTCTTTAGACAGCAAGCGCTTGGAATTTGCACTGGTCCGATTGCTTATTATCCGATAATTAGTAGCCGGTGGGTTGGAGTTTATTATTTGAAAGGCATATTGTTTAGCTGTATTGAACAGTTGCCCATATACACCTATGTTATTCATGCTAAATGAATTATCGATAAACAGACTAACGTTTTTATGTTCCTTTTGTTTCTGGGAATTACCTACGGGTATAAAGGGTTGAGCAAATGCCAGCACCAGGAAGGAAATAAATAAGATTCTGGAAAAAAGAATGAGCAGGTGCTTAAGCCTTGATTTTGATTTCGTTTCTTCATCGACGTTTCGTAGAAAAGCCAGATTGGTAAAATAAACCTTTCTAAATCTTTTGAAATTAAAAAGATGAATGATTATTGGTATTGAAATCGCCAGTAGTGCGAAAAGAAATCCTGGATAAACGAATTGCATATTCGAAGGCCAAAAGTAGCCAAATCTCAATTTCTCCTTAAGAATATCTGTTCTGAAATGTTATCAACTGTCAACGGACTTTAACGAGGTGTTGTAACATAAAGCGGAGTATTTCTTCATTCCTGCGTAGTGAAGCGGAAACAGGAATGACGTTAAAGGGGTGCTGTATATATCCCTGCATTATTCTACAGCACAGTTTAAACTAAATTGCGGTTGGATTTATTTGTAATCACCATCACAGCGTTGGCTCTTTCACATTTCTATTTTTGCTGAATAATTTGAAATCTATCAAATCCCTAATTCCAATATTTTCCTGGCTGCCTTCTTATAAGAAAGAATGGCTAAAAGGAGATGTTTCTGCTGGTTTAACGGTTGGCGTAATGCTTATTCCACAGGGTATGGCATATGCCATGCTGGCTGGGTTACCTCCAATTTATGGGCTCTATTCAGCACTTCTTCCATTAATCACTTATGCCATATTTGGTACTTCCAGGCAATTGGCAGTTGGGCCGGTGGCGATGGATTCATTGCTTGTGTTGGCAGGCGTGGGAGCATTCGCTACGGTTGGAAGTGAACATTTTATTGAGGTAGCCATTCTCCTGGCATTGGTTGAAGGAGTTATTTTGATTCTGTTGGGCGTATTGAAATTGGGTTTTTTGGTCAACTTTTTATCTCATCCGGTAATTAGTGGTTTTACATCAGCCGCCGCATTAATTATTGGCTTCAACCAGTTGAAACATATCCTGGGAATCAGTCTGCCTTCAAGTAATTATTTGCATACCATCATTGTTTCAGCATTGGATGGTGTAGGTCAATGGAACTGGATTTCAGTTGGATTGGGAATTGCTGGGATTATACTCATAAAAGGGATAAAAAAAATCAACAGACAAATACCTGCTGCTTTGATTGCAGTAGTACTGTCAATTATAACAGTCTTTGTGCTTAACCTGGATCAAAACGGAGTAAAAATTGTTGGAGAAATACCTACCGGGTTACCGTCATTTCAGGTTCCGCTTTTTGATCTCGATCTAATCCAGGATTTATTGCCCATTGCTCTTACCCTGGCATTGGTAGCCTTTCTTGAAGCGATTTCAGTTGCAAAGGCAGTACATGCCAAACATCGCGATTATGAAATTGATCCGAACCAGGAACTCAGAGCCATTGGATTGGCAAATGTCGTAGGTTCTTTCTTTCAGTCGTTTTCTGTAACCGGAGGTTTTTCCCGAACGGCAGTAAATGATCAATCGGGTGCCAGAACCGGGTTGGCATCGATTATTAGTGCCTTGTTAATTGCATTCACATTGTTGTTTCTTACGCCCTTGTTTTACCATTTGCCCAATGCCATTCTAGCCTCAATTATTGTAGTAGCAGTGTCGGGTTTATTCGATATAAAAGAACCCATTCGATTGTGGAAAACAGAAAGGCGTGATTTTCTTATGCTGATAGTTACTTTTTTTGCGACACTTACATTTGGTATTGCTAACGGAATTGGTATCGGTGTGGCTATGAGCCTGGCATTGGTTACGTTCAAGTCGGCCTATCCGCACATGGCTCGGTTGGGGCAGATAAAAGGAACTCGTTATTATAGAAATGTGGGGCGTTTTCCTGAAACGGTCGATTTTCCTGATATGCTTATTGTTCGGTTCGATGCGCAGTTGTTTTTTGCCAATGCAGCGCTGTTTCGGGATAATACATTAAAATGGGCAGCCCAAAAGCCAGATTTAAAGGTAATTGTATTTGATTTTCAGACGATTAATAATATAGATAGTAGCTCAATTAGGGTACTTACCAATATGCTTTCTTTTTATAAAGAGCGAGGCATTGAACTCTATTTTGCTGGGGTTAAAGGACCAGTTAGGGATTGCCTAAATGCCGATGGATTTACGAAAAAGGCAGGCCTGGATTCATTTTTTATGAATGTTGCCGAGGCTAAAGAAAGCTACTATGGCGAATCAACCCCGGACAGCAGGGATTATTTATTTAGAAGTACAGAAGGAGAAGGCTAAATTTCTACACAGGTATAAGTACCTCCTGAAGAATCGCACTCGGCTTTCTGGGTAGTTTTGTAGTCGTCAATCTCCTCCCGGGTTCCACAGAAATACTTGCTTTCCGAAAAGGTGGCAGAACCTGATACAACTTTACATGTACAAGTTCCACAAGCTTTGGTTATGGCAATGGTTTTTGTTTCGGACTTACTATGCTTCTTATTCTTAACCTCTAATGTTACACTGTAGGTGCCAATAGCTGCATAGGTATGTTCGGGATTAACTATTGTTGAAGTTGTGTTATCCCCAAAATTCCAGAGGTACTCGTCTTCGTTATCAGAACAATTACCGTCAAATTGTACCACCTGATTGCTTATACTAAACGTAAAACAGGCCTCTGGTTTTGGGGTACAATTAAACAGAAACAAGGAAAGAAAGGCAAAAGCAAGTAGTTTATTCATAATAAAAGCATTTGGTTCAGGAATCACTAAATTAAACAATAATTAGAACCGCACTGGGTCATCAAAAAGGGCTAAAAACCTTTATTTAAACCAATGTTAAATCCAAACGCGTGTTTCATGTCGCTGGCAATCAGGCCGAAAATACCTCTGTATTTTTTTTCCTGTAAAAAGTAATTAATGCTTATACTAATCCCTAAGTTATTGTCTTTGTTAATTAGATGGGCGTATTCTACACCTAACCCAAGATTAACTCCACCCCAATTATTGCCAACCTCGGTTGTGTGTTCTCCCAATGCATAACCGATGTGACTAATCAGAATAAGGCTCACCTTTTCCTTCTGGATAAGTGAGGAATAAACACCGGGAGCAAATAACAGGTAGTTAAGGTTGTCGAGGTTAAAATAGTGGACTTTTAATCCGACAAAAACTGGATCGGAGATTCTTCGTTGATAATCGATCTGGAATCCGGGACCCCAGGTTGCAGAGGATGAAGAGAAAAGAGTCTCGGCATTTACAATAGTGCCCCCAGACAATTTAATTCTATTCTTTTCTACCTCTGACTGTCCATAAGCACAGCTACTGATTAGAATAAACAGATTTAGAATAACCAATGATAAAATCCTCATTTCACAACATTCGTTTCGGAAGCAGAAAAATACTTCTTGTCCAATAGGGTATTTGCTTTTTAATAAAATGCCAAAGCTTGTTAGTAAACCAAGGAAATGGAAAATGAGGCTATAATTTAAAGTTCATTTATTTCACCGGTCTTTTAACCGGTACATGAATTTAATCCCACTCCAATCCAGGTTAATGGATGCTACTTTGGTATCAACCAGTCCTGTTTCCAATCCATATTTTCTAACGTCGTTTGCGTTAATTTCACTGTATAACGACGAAGTTTTCTTAGGCCAGCTAATCCATAACATCCCATTCTTTTTTAGGCAGGGTATAGCTCGTTTTAAATGATCTTCCAAGTCGTTGGTTGTAGTTGCGAATAAGTGAATGAAGTCCATAGAAGTGCCATCAACCGTTTCGTCAATTATTACAAATTCAGGAAAATCGGAAAAAAAGTCCGTATACATTTTGGGTGCGTTCAATACCAGAATTCTTGAATTGCCCTTAATACCCAGTTTCTGATAGAGAGGTCTTGACATGTATTTAATTTAAGCGGTATAGAAAGTCCGTTTCAGGTTGAGCTCTGTTTTACTCATTTATTGTCTTGCAGTTGGATCCACTTTCTTACAACAACTTCCAAATCTCCTTTACGGTTTTCAATTTCCTCCATACCGTCAAACTTTGCAGTTCTTGCTTCTTTTCCATCTCCTTGTAATAATCCGCTGTCATCTCCAATCAGCGCACCCTTATGAAACATTAAGCTTACGTGTTTTTTTGCTTTAATGAAATAGGAAGCCATATTTCCCTTATACATAAATGTGGGAGCACTCCATTTAATGGTTTCCTCCATTCGTTGGTCTGCGTTCAATATAATTTCTCTAACGCGCTGTATTTCTGCATTCAACGGATGAGACAGTTTTTCTAAGTAGTTGTCAACCTCTGGGTTTCTGTTCATAAATTACTTTTTTGTTCCCAATAAATAGAGTACCACTCCAGGTCCTGATTTCACCTTTTCTATTTCCCAATCGTAGGTTTCATAGCCTTCCAGTTCGTTAACCATATCTTTCATTTCCTGAACTGAATAGGTGCGTAAGGAAGAGACCACGCCATCCCATAAAACGAATAAGGGAAGTATGGGAATGAGGTAAGTGAAAATAATTCTTCCCCATTTAAACGGACGAATGAAGGGTGTTGTAAATAGTACAGTTATAGGAGAAAACAACATGGCCACAATGCTGGGAACACTTCTTTCCTGGCCTTCAAATACGGCAATTGAACTACCGGAATTAATGGCATTCTGCAAAATTAATTTAGCATCTCCAGGTCTAAAATGATGCAGGGATAAAAACTGCGTTCTTAACCCCTGCAATTCATTAGGTACATCTCGGGCATCAACCTGATTTTCAACATATTCGAAATTATCCGCCTGCTTTTTGGTGTACTCAAAAGCTGGAATATTAGGGTAGTAGTCGGTAAGTTTAATCTTTAAGTCTGGAACCTTTTTTCTCAATTCCGAATTCAACCAGATTAATCCACCGCCGCCGCCTGAACCCAAATCAATGATTTGGGTTGTACCGCTCTTTTTAAGTCCTTTTTCCAGTACAGGAATAATGGGTTGGTACATTTTGGTTTTGTTGGATAGAAACTGTAAAAAGTCGGTTCCGTAATTCCTTAAGAAACCGGGAAACCATTGCTGATCTTCAAACTCAAATAAATGTATTCGTCCCATCTCTTATTTGTGTGAACCTGTTTTGAGGACTCTAATTTAGGAACATCTTTAATTGAAGCAATATTCCATCTTCTGATTTATCGTTGTTCTCGATAGTAAAGTCACACGGAATCATTTTTTCCTGCACCCGTTGGTTAATTCTTTTTACCTGTTCGTCCGAAACATTAATGTGAATGGATTGATCTCGATTTTTAACCCGATGCAGGCAGAGCTCTTCATCCGCTTTTACCTCTATGGTTTTTACCAAAAAGTCGTTTTTCAAATTAGTAAGCATACCGTTGAAATAGGGGGTTAATCCGGTAGACTCAAATACCACTTTGTCATTATGCGATAACTCGTTTCGGATTCCGTGTTCAATGGTGGTAAATACGTTTCTTAGATAATTGTCATCCTCTATGGAGCGGTTGTTTACAATTTGCTTGGCCCAATTTTCAACGCGTATGAATTTGATGTCAAAATTTTGATCGATTAAAGAACCAATAAACGACTTACCACTTCCTTTAGGGCCCAGAAGAATGTATACGGTTTGTTCCATTGTTATTGGTTCAAAACCCTTAAATACTTAATCCAGGGCCCTGCCTCATCTTTGTATTGTTTGGCCATAACCCTTGAAATTTGTCCAACGTGCCCTAGGTCGTGTGCTACCCAGGTGGCAATTAACTGGTCAAGTCGTACGGTGCCAAATTCAGGATGGATTCCCGTCAATGAAAATTCCTTGGGAGTAATGTTAAGTGCTTTTAATTCTTCCAGGTTGGAATGCCTTAATTCACTAAAGTTTTCGAGCATTTCTTCAATGGATTTGTCCTGGTCTTCCTGCAATTGGGCAAACCGATCAAAGGGCCCAAATAGTTTATCTTCAGAGTCGTTTAGAATGATTTTGATTCGAACCATCCAATCGGTTTTTTCTCCAAAGATTAAATGCCCTAACACATCGTAAGGGCTCCAGGTATCCTTCCCTTCATTATTTCTAAGCCAGTTGTCGGATAATCCCGATAAATAGGATTTCAATACGATTGGCGTTCTTTCCAGAATTTCTATTGAATCACTCAGCTCAAAATTCATTTCTTATATAGGTATTGCATTCTAAGTTGCCCAAAAATAGGATAAGTAAGTCCGAAATTATGCATAGATTTATGTAGGCGGTGGGTCAACTAACCGTCCGAAACCTAAATTACAAATCCAACGAAGCTATAAGCTAGAATATTGGCTAATCCATGAGAAATCCACCCGGGAATAATGCTTCCATTTCCAATTTTTTCGTTGAGGTAAGTAGAAACATAAGCGCCTATTGATGGAACGATAAATATTACTATCAGGAAAACCATATTGCTGGTGATCATGGAAAATAGTGCGGTATGAATGATTCCAAATATACATGCCTGAAGTAGGTTCCCTTTTTGGTAACCCAGTACTGCAATGAGTCGCTTAGCAATAAACCCTCTAAACAGAATTTCTTCTGCCAACGAGGTTTTGAAAACTGCGATTACCAGTAAGATAAAAATGGAGTCTATTCCAAGCCCCATTTGCCTGAACTTCCCTGTTATACTTGTTGGTTCTAACATAATTTCTTTGTACTCAACGCTGGTTATCGTTAATACTAACATAGGCATTGCAAAGAGCAAACAAGCTAGTATGGCCAGGTAATTTGCTTTTTTGGTGGATTTGGATAAACCCATGTAGGCAAAAAAACCTTTAACCGATTTCTTTCTAATCAGGAATACCAGAAAAGGAATTAGGGTAAATCCTATTATTTGAACAATTGCACTAACGAATTCATTAATCATAAAAGAGACACTATTCCTTAGTAAAGATTATTCATCTAGCCTAACTGCATAAATCAATTCGTCCTCAAATCTATCCTTTTTCCAAATGGTGTTTTTTAAACGTGCTTCCAGAACGAACCCGTTTTTTTCCAGTACACGTTGAGATGCCTTGTTGGAACCATAGGGTCGAGCAAAAATTCGATTGATTGGAAATGTATTAAACCCGTATTCTACCATTTCTTTTATGGCCTTGGATACAATTCCATGTCCCCATAACGGTTCGGCTAGCCAATAGCCAAGTTCCATATTCTTCTTATGAATATCTTCTTGCGGGTGAACTCCAATTCCACCACAGGCTTCTCCCCGAATTTCAATGGCAAAAATGCAGAGTGGCTCACCGCCTGAGGCATATTCAATAAACTTCTTACCAGCTTCTTCGGTGTAGGGATAAGGGAATTTGTCGGTCATGTTTTTCCCAATTTTCCAATTATTGGCGTACTTCACCAGGCTTTTTAAGTCAGTTGATTTCCAAGGCCGGAGTTTACATTCCATTTTCTCTATTAATTATTCTTCCTCAGACCAGATTGCCAATTCATTCCCTGAAGGATCAGCAAAATGAAATCGTTTACCACCAGGAAATGAAAAGATGTCTTTGGTAATTGTTCCACCACATTGGAGAACCTTATTCTTTATTTCTTCCAGATCTTTG
>CEQS01048760.1_pt1 | contig 10664 bp, 9 predicted proteins | sample 530981 | NCBI WGS metagenome assembly CEQS01 (sample SAMEA2621176, study PRJEB7988) | marine metagenome | biome: marine biome (ENVO:00000447); feature: mesopelagic zone (ENVO:00000213); material: "saline water (ENVO:00002010), including plankton (ENVO:xxxxxxxx)" | depth 800 m
CTCAAGAAAGACTTGGCATATGAAAGTCATGAGCCAATCAACTGGTGCCCAGGCTGTCAGACTGGACTTGCTAATGAAGACCTTGAGCCAGATGGCACCTGTGAGCGCTGTGATTCAGTGGTAGAGAAACGACCGATGCGGCAGTGGGTATTGAAGATCCGCGAATACGCTGATCGTATGCTCGATGATTTAGATACACTTGAATGGCCAGAACACATCAAAGAAGCGCAGCGAAACTGGATTGGAAAGAGTGAGGGAGCTGAGATCGACTTTTCTCTTTCAACAGAAGACAGCGTGACTGTCTTCACGACACGGCCTGACACGCTTTTTGGCGCTACCTACATGGTGTTTGCTCCTGAACATGAGCTTGTAGTAAAAAACAAAGAAGCTATTTCAAATTGGTCAGATGTTGAGAACTACATCAAAGAGGCTGCCAATAAGAAAGAAATGGATCGTCTTGATGACACTAAGGAAAAGACGGGTGTTAAGCTTGAGGGCATTACGGCTACTAATCCAGCCAGCGGCGAAGAAATTCCTGTATATATTGCGGATTATGTCTTAGCTGGCTACGGAACTGGTGCCATCATGGCCGTTCCAGCCCATGACGAACGAGACTACGCCTTTGCAGCAAAGTTTGGTATCGATATCAAATCAGTAGTTTCGCCAGTAACTGGGACTCCCCAAGAAAATCCTGAACACCGCAAGAGCATTGTGGCTATTGTCCACAATCCAAAAACTGACCAGTACGCGACCATAAACTGGCACGAACCGAAACAAACTTTATTTGTTGGCGGTGGCATAGACGAAGGCGAGTCTCCCCGTGAAGCAGCAGAGCGAGAGGTTCGAGAAGAAACCCACTGTGAACATATTGAATATGTCGCTGAAACCATGCCGATTGAACATCACTACTTTGCACACTCAAAGAACGTCGCTCGAGAAATTACCGCTACCGGTTTCTTGTTCACTCTCACTGACGGGGAAGAAACCGCACAAACCCTCGAAGATGACGAGTCAGAGAAGTTTGAGTTCAAGTGGAAGTCAGCCGCTGAAATTGAGAAAGAGTTAGAGGACGAACTCCACCGCACTGTTTGGGACTTATTGGTCAAAAAGGAAGTCTACACCGGGTCAGGTAAGTTGTTTGATACCTCATTTGAATTTGCCGGAATGAGCTCGGAGGAAGCAAAACAGGCGATCACCAAGAAGGTGGGAGGACGAATGACCTCGACTTATAAAATCAAAGACTGGGTATTTTCTCGTCAGCGCTACTGGGGTGAACCATTTCCAATCATCCACGGAGAAGACGGAAAGACGTATCCGGTTGCAGAGGAGCAACTTCCTGTAACACTTCCTGAAGTAGAAAACTACGAACCGGCTGGTGACGGCCGTTCGCCGCTCGCGAATATCGAAGACTGGGTCAATGTCACCGGATACCTCAATGAAGAAGGTGACTTTGTTGTTGCCGACGAAGCACCTGCTGGTAGTGAATTACTTAAAGGAACTCGCGAAACAAACACCATGCCTCAATGGGCAGGTTCTTCGTGGTACTACCTTCGCTATATTGATCCTAAGAACAGCGAAGCGCTTATTGATAAAGACAAGGAGAAGGACTGGCAACCAGTCGACGTGTATGTAGGTGGTGACCACGCTGTACGACACTTGATCTACGCTCGATTCTGGCACAAGTTCCTATACGACATTGGAGTCGTATCGACTATCGAGCCATTCCAACGCCTTGAGTTCTTAGGTTTTATCTTGGCCGAGGACGGACGCAAGATGAGTAAGCGGTGGGGGAATGTGATCAATCCTGACGATATCGTGGAGCTTGTAGGTGCTGACACTATGCGCGTCTACGAAATGTTCATGGGGCCATTTGAAAACACTATTGCCTGGAGCAAGGACGGCTTAGCTGGTGCTCGACGCTTCTTGGAGCGAGTAAATGGTCTAGCTGAACATATCGTTGAGGAAGAACCGCAAACAAGCACTGCATTGCTCCACAAGACAATTAAAAAAGTCGGTGAGGACATCGAGAACTTTAAGTTCAACACAGCTGTGAGCGCCATGATGATCTATATCAATCATGTAGAAAAGGAAGGTCTTACGCTAGAAAGCTATGACAGCTTCTTGCGTTTGCTTGCACCGTTTGCGCCACACCTCACCGATGAACTCTGGGGTGAAGGGGGCAACACCACCAGCGTGCACTTAGCCTCATTCCCAGAATACGACGCTGAACTTGCTAAAGATGAGTCAGTTACAATCGGTGTGCAAATCAACGGAAAAGTCCGTGGCGACATTACCGTTGCTCCAGATGCGAGTGAAGAAACAGTACTCGAGTCTGTAAAAGCTAATGAGAGCCTTAATACAAGGCTTGAAAAGGGTGAAATCACCCGCGTCATTTATGTTCCAGGACGCATATTGAACCTAATCCTCAAAGAGTGATAGAGACCGCGATTAGTGTTGACCAATTTAAGGTACCATGTTATAAATTCAGCCACGCATTGAAGATTGAGCAAGCAATACCCAATTTTCGAAGAATTAATATGATTTCATTTAAACCAAAACAAGTAACCAAAGCCCTACTTGAGGCCCTGCCTGAACGAGCACGTGATGTGCTTGAGAAGCGTTATGGTCTGGGTAAGGATGGTGAAACATTCACTCTTGAAGCGATCGGGCAGTCGTACGGGATCACTCGTGAACGCGTTCGTCAGATTGAGAATTACGGAATTCAGCAAATTCAAAAGTCTGAAGCTTACAAGAAGCACTACGATCTCTTCATTGAGATGCAAAAGCTGATCGATCAGCTTGGAGGTGGTCTCATTGCAGAACACGTACTCCTTGATGAACTTTCAGACGAGGCACTAACCCGGAACCACCTGTACTTCCTTTTGGTTGTTGGTGATCCGTTTTACAAGAGCAAGGAAAACCCACAGTACTCACACCGTTGGTACACCGAACGAAAGACTGCTGAATCAGTTGAGAAGGCACTCCGAAGCGTTCACAAAGGTCTCAACCGTGATGAACTTATCTCTGAAAGTGATATTGTGAACCGTTTCCGCGCAGAGCTAGCAGAAATGGCAGCAGAGCACAACGAAGAAGTACTGAAGCGATGGCTGCACATCTCTAAGCAAATCGGACGAAACCCACTTGGTGATTGGGGACCATCAGATAGTCCTAATATCCGAGTAAAGGGAATCCGTGATTATGCATACCTGGCTGTGAAGCGCCATGGTTCACCTATGCACTTCCGCGAAGTAGCAGAAGCAATCAACGAACTCTTTGGTCACAAGGCACACGTAGCCACAACTCACAACGAGTTGATCAAGGACAATCGTTTTGTTCTCGTTGGTCGCGGTCTCTACGCCCTCACTGAATGGGGATACACCGCTGGTGTAGTAAAGGATGTACTCCGTGAAATTCTTCAGAGCGAAGGACCACTCTCACGCGAAGAAATCATTGATAAAGTGCGCAAGGAACGATACGTGAAGGACAACACCATTCTCGTTAACCTCCAAGACACTAATCTCTTCAAAAAGCTTGCTAACGGTACTTACACTCTCGCTGAATAAGGTACCAATCTCGAAAAGGCCGGCTGGACAGATGTCCAGCCGGCCTTTTTTAACGCTCACTTTCTTGGTGTACAATAAGGCTACATGGGAGATCCATTTAAGATCATTTTTGGCGCGATCGCCGGACCGCTTTTTTTGGTTGTGGGCTTTGGGGTGATGTACTACGTATTTTCACTGCTAAACGTTGATCTCGAGCCAATCCTTTCAGTTATTCTAGCACTCAGTCCGATCTGGCTGCCAGCTGTTTTCTTTTATATCCTGTTTGACCAATGGCTAGAATTTGCGCGCGAAAAGTTCAAATACGATAACGGTCGTGTGACTTTGCGGATCAAGCTGCCACAGGAAGTCCTTAAATCACCAGAAGCCATGGAAAGTGTGTTCAGTCAGATTCACAATCCAAATGGTCCTGATAACCTCTGGCAGACCTACATTGACGGCAAACATCCCCTGGTATCAAGTTTTGAACTTGCTTCAATTGGTGGTGAGGTACGATTTTATGCAAATGTCCCACGCAAGAAGATTAAGAACGCACTAGAGGCGCAGCTGTATGCGCAGTACCCAGGAATTGAGGTGGCCGAGGAACTAATCGACTACGCAGCGGAAGTTAAGTGGGATGAAGAAAAGTGGGAGCTTATGGCGTTCCATATTGTAAAGAAAGATGACGAAGTACTGCCAATCAAAACCTACATCGACTTCGGACACGACAAGATACCAAAGGAAGAAGAAAAGTTTGAACCAATGGCGCCACTTATCGAGCACTTAGGGAAAGCTAAGCCGCACGAGCGGTTGTGGGTGCAGATCCTGTGTGTGCCACATGCGAAAAGCGACTTCAAGTCAGGAAGTCTCCAAAAAAGCGGTACCTGGGAAAAGAATGCAGCTGAGAAGATCAATGAGATCATGGGGCGGGATAAAAACCGTATGGTCGCTGGCGAGGAGTCAGACAACCGACCAATGCTTTCACCATCGGAACGCAACACAGTAGAGGCAATCGAACGTAACGTCAGCAAGTATGCGTACAAAACTGCTATTCGAGCTTTATATATTTCTGAAGCTGGAAAGTTTGACGGAGAAATGATCGGGCCGATGCTAAAGAGCTTCGCGCAGTACGACATTATCGGTCGAAATGGAATGGGTGTGCGCTGGCGAACTGACTTTGACTACAACTGGTTTTCTGACTTTACTGGCAAGCGTAAGGTTTCAATGAAGAAAAAGGAGCTCGAAGCCTACAAAGCGCGCTCTTACTCTGAAGGGGACAAGAAAACTAAAGTAGACGCGGCTAAGGTTATGTCTGCTGAAGAACTTGCAACGATCTACCATATCCCTGGAACTTCTGTTGTAACCCCAACCCTTACTAGAGTAGAATCAGCCCGTAAGGAAGCACCTGCCAATCTACCAATTGGATAAGCATATGACCGAAGAACCAGATTTGAGCTTCATACCAGAAACTGAACAAGAAGAAGTACAGCAGGCGAGCAGAGCAGCTAAGCTTATTGCGTGGCTCGTTGGTTTCTTTGTAGCTACTATGTTTGCAGCGGCAATTGGAGCACTACTTGTTTTCAATCTAAACAAAGCGTCTGAAAGTTTTCCAATTAACGAACAAATCACAATCGAGCAAGGTACTGACGTACGCGAAATCACCAGGACACTGCAAGAAGAAGGTGTAGTGCGCTCAGCCGGGCTTTTGTACTACGTGATCATTCTTTTCCACGATCCGACTACGCTCAAAGCGAGTTCATATGTTTTTGATCAGCCTCTCACAACCTACGAGGTGGCCAAACGGCTTACCGTTGGAGATTTCGATACCGATCTGGTGCGAATCACTTTTATTGAAGGCGAGCGCACTACACAGTTCGCAGAGCATGCAATAGAGAATATAGAAAACTTCGATACCGATGCGTTCCTGGAGCTTGCAGTTCCACTCGAAGGCACACTTTTCCCCGACACTTACTTCTTACCAAAAGACTACACTGCTGAGCAGCTCGTTGAGCTTCTTAGGAAAAGCTATCTCAGCAACACAGAAGAACTTCGTGTCGCACTTGAAGAGCATCCACTCGGAGAAACTGGAGTAATCACACTCGCGTCAATCGTAGAGCGCGAGGCGAACTCTTCAACTTCAAAGCAAATGGTAGCCGGCATCTTTATGAATCGGTTAGACATCGGAATGGCACTACAGGCTGATGCCTCAATCGAGTATGTGCTCGACACTCCTATCAGCGGGTTGCGAGCAGGGGAGTTAGCTGAAAATCTTGAGGAGATTGATAGCCCCTACAACACATACCTTTATCCAGGACTTCCCCCAACCCCAATCGGTAACCCAGGACTCGACTCAATTGAGGCAGTACTCTTCCCGACAGAGAGCGAGTATTTCTACTACATAACCGGTAGTGATGGTGAGTTCTATTACGCCAAAACCTACAACCAACACTTAATAAATATTGAGCGTCATCTTAAATAGTTGACAAATCTTAAAATATTTGCAGAATATTCAAGTCTGATCTTTTAGAGAGGTTTTTAGATGTCTGATACTGCAACGCGTCGCCGCCCGTTTGCCATCGAAGCGACCAATTACGAAGTGACTGTGCTGCAAGAGCGAGTCATGATGGACTTCGCATCGCAAGGTCCGATCAAGTACATGCGGGAGTGGCTAGGAAGCTACAAGCCCCGGATCGAACGCCACCGTTCAGCGGCGGCTGACATGACGAAGAGTGCTACATACGATGAGGTGCGGGCGATTGCCACCATCGATGGTGTGATCGCCCACGTCGAGATCATGCTAAAGGCTGATCCTGCCAACATCCGTGACTACTCTGCGACCGTCTTGATGATGACCACGGCGATCATCTACTCGCGGGAAATGCAAAACTCCGGCCTCTGGACCTGACGCGCACTATGCGCGTCTTTTCTTTTTGTCATACACGTACTATGATGCAGCGCATGAATAACGAGACAGGTAAAACTGTATTTGTTGGTTTGTCAGGAGGAGTTGACTCTTCTGTGGCGGCCGCGCGGCTTAAGGCGCGCGGCTTCGACGTGGTTGGGGTATTTATCAAAGTCTGGCACCCAGATTTCATGGTCTGTAACTGGGAGCAGGAACGACTCGATGCTATGCGCGTTGCAGCACATCTTGATATCCCATTCCTCACCTGCGACGCTGAGGCTGAGTATCGAGATGATGTCGCCAAGTACTTTATTGAAGAATACAAAGCAGGACGTACACCCAACCCTGACGTTATGTGCAACCAACACGTTAAGTTTGGTGCTTTTTTGAGCTTTGCTAAGGAGAAAGGAGCTGATTTTATCGCTACCGGACATTATGCTCAAAATATGGATAACGAAATGCACCGTGGAGTAGATGGTAATAAGGATCAAACCTACTTCCTGTGGACTCTTTCAAACGAGCAGCTTGAACAGTCACTTTTCCCAGTTGGTGATACACCAAAAGAAGACATCCGCAAAGAAGCTGAAGCGGCTGGTATTCCGGTGGCGGAGAAGAAGGATAGTCAGGGAATTTGTTTCTTAGGCCATGTCGATATTCCTGAGTTTCTTTCACATTACATCGACCTAGAGCACGGAGATGTTCTCAATACCGAAGGAGAAGTAGTTGGTACCCACCAAGGTGCATTTGTGTACACCCTCGGGCAACGCCACGGCTTTACGCTAAATACTCACGACACAGAGCGAACACCGATGTTCGTGGTTGATAAAGATATTGAAGCAAACACTATTACCATTGGACCCAAAGTGCCGGTGACCCAAAAAGACGACATTATTACACTCAACAATCTCGTACTCCGAGCGCCTGTATCAGTGGGAGACACATTTGAAGCACAATTTCGTTATCGCCAGGCGCCTTTTGAGGTAAGCGCCGTTGAGAAGGCTGAGTCAAAGTTGGTCATTTCTATGGCAAGGGAGACAGACCAACCAGCTGTGGGTCAATCCTGTGTACTATACAAAGGCAGTTTGTGTCTTGGAGGTGGTAGGATTGGGTGATGCCAGTAACCATAACCAAAGCCGATGGTAATACCGAGTACTTTAAAGTTGAGAAGCTGCGCCGCTCTTTACGCCGAGCTGGTGCACGTCCAGAAGAAATCAACGAAATCGTTTCTGAGGTTGATAAGTCACTCTACAACGGCATACAGACACAAGAAATCTATCGTCATGCGTTTTCACTCCTGCGAGATAGCCGATCACCGGCAGCAGCTCGTTACTCGCTTCGTCGCGCTTTGTTTAATTTAGGTCCGACTGGATTTCCATTTGAAAAATTCCTAGCTCGACTATTTGAGGCAGAAGGATACAACACAAAGACTGGTGTGACTATCAATGGAAAGTGTGCGCCGCATGAGATCGATGTAGCAGCGTACAATGACGAACATAGCTTTGTGGCAGAAGCAAAGTTTCATGCCCGACCTGGAATTAAATCCGACCTGCAAGTGGCTATGTATTCATATGCACGACTTATGGACCTGCAGGAAGCAAAAATCTGCAATGAAGACATCTGTGGGATTGAGGAATTCTGGCTTATTACCAACACCAAATTTACTTCCACGGCAGAAAACTACGGAAATTGTGTGGGTTTGAAGATGTTGAGCTGGGATTTCCCAAAAAACAATAATTTGCATGATCGAATCCAGCGAGCTGGAGTCTATCCTGTGACTGTTTTACAGAGTATTTCAGCCTCACAAATAGAAACTTTAATCGCTCGAGGAATTATCCTTTGTCGAGATATCATCCAACACGAAAACGTCCTTCGGCATCTTCACCTTTCTAAACGAAAACACGAGTCCTTGATGGCTGAAGTGCGTGTAATCTGCAAAGGAGACACCTAACACACCGGCACGAAAACGCTCTATTTGTCAATGTTTAGGGCGTATTTTCCTATGATATACTCCAGGTATTAGTTAATTCAGCAAATCATAAATTTTTTGTATGGCAGAAGAAAAACAAGAATCACAGAAGACATTAGTATCTTTTGTGGTCGGACTCCTTATCGGTGGAATGTTAGTTTGGGCATTTTCTGGCCCGGACGCGAACGCGCCACAGCGTGATAACAACAATGACGACATAACAGCCGCTGAAGAGATGGGTTCTGATGATGATTCAGACGAAATGTCAGATGATACAGACGAAGACACTGACGCAGACGAAGCACCAGCACTTCAAGTTGGTAACGGGGAAGTAGAAGTAAACGACCAAGCAGCTGGACGCAGCGTAGCTCTAGAAAGCGCTACCTACCCAGTAAGCGAAGGGTGGATCGGTGTACGTGAATACAACAACGACCAGCTCGGATTTATCCTTGGTGTTGTACGATTCAGCGAATCACAAGGTCTTATTCCTGACGAAATCGTGCTTCAGCGATCAACTACAGCTGGAAACCGTTACGCTATCGTGATCTTTACTGAAGATGGAGACTTTGACTTCTCACTTGCTGGAGATGTCCAGATCGACGAAATCTTCGACACTTTCGTAGCTCAATAGAACAACTCTGCTATACGCATGGAAAAACCGGCTTAAGGCCGGTTTTTTCGTGCGTCTCACACCTGGTATACTTACTCCATATGGCCGAATACAAGTATAAATACAACCCAAACCGAAATGCAGATTGGAATTATGGAGGAGCTAAATGGAAACTTTCTCGCTCAAAGATAGATTTCTTCTTTGAATGTCCTCGTTGTTTTTATCTTGATAACGTCCTTGGCACTAAGCGACCTGGCTTCCCGTCATTTAACCTCAACATCGCTGTCGACGAGCTCTTTAAGAAAGAGTTTGATATTCATCGTGCCAGCCAAACTCCACACCCGATCATGGAAGAATACAATCTCGATGCCGTACCGTTTGAACACGAGAAGATGGATGAATGGCGCGATCCCTTTACCGGTATCATGTACACACACAAACCAACTGGTTTAGTGGTAAGCGGCGGTGTCGATGATATCTGGATAACTCCAGAAAGAAAGCTGATTATAGTCGATTACAAGTCGACCTCAAAGGCCGACCGAATCGAAAAGCTCGGAGACAGTCCATGGGAGCAGCAATACACTCGCCAACTTGGTGTATACCGCTGGCTTCTCGAGCAAAATGGTTTTGAAGTAGAGGAAACTGGCTACTTGGTTTATGCAAATGCCAGCAAGAAGGAGGATGCGTTCAACAACCAATTGGTTTTTGAAACAACCCTCGTGCCAGTAGAAACAACCGTGGACTGGATTGAGCCAGCCCTCGAGGATATTAAAAAATGCCTTGATCAAAAGGATCTACCAAACTCAGGTGGCAACTGTGAGTTCTGTCCATATCGAGAAGCAGCCGGCAAGAAACTCCAGGCTGTACATTTTGCTAGTAAGAAGAAATAGGTATGGGCCACGAGGATCAGCGCGAAAGGACTGACAAAATAATTGAAGACACTTCTCGTCACAAAGCTGAAGAGATTTTTGACAACGTTCCACCTGATAAATGGAAGCAAAACCTTCTTGACCGCTTGCGAGACAGCGACTACACAGATGATGGTGCTGTGATAAGAGCTGGGGAAATACTTAACGGCATCGAAGAGGTAACTGACCGAGATGTCTTTATTGAAAAAGTTCTTGTAGCGATGAGACCGATCTTAGACCATATCAGAGAAGATCCCATCGGGTACCAACAAGAACTCCAAGAAGCAGCTCTGTCTGAGGAAAAAATTAGAATCAATGAACTTTTTCACTACCACGTTGATAATAGCGGAAACATGCATTTACATGTGTTTCCAAACATTTTCACTGACAATAGAGAAAAGCTTCGGCTGATGCGAGAAGGTTTACGTCTTACTGCAGAGATACTGAACTCAGACCCAAGTATTAAAACTGTATACGGCACATCTTGGATCGTTGCAGAAAAACCTGAATTGATGGAGATGCTCGGTTTTGAAGTACATGGCAAAGTGAGTAAACTAGAACAGAAAAAGAAATTTCAGGGCGAAGAGCGAGAAGTGTGGAAAGCGTCTATTTCTCGGGAAGATTTTATAAGTAAGCATTTGTAATATGACTGAGTTCACAACAAAAGTTAAAGATGTTGTACGAAAGATTCCAAAAGGGAAGGTTATGACCTATAGCGAGGTTGCAGTGGCAGCCGGGC
>CEQS01163013.1_pt1 | contig 10643 bp, 9 predicted proteins | sample 530981 | NCBI WGS metagenome assembly CEQS01 (sample SAMEA2621176, study PRJEB7988) | marine metagenome | biome: marine biome (ENVO:00000447); feature: mesopelagic zone (ENVO:00000213); material: "saline water (ENVO:00002010), including plankton (ENVO:xxxxxxxx)" | depth 800 m
ACCTTCGGCTTTTTTTATTTTAACCGAGCTTAACGATAAATGAAGCTAACTAAGGCAGGTAAAAGTGTTAATTTACTAATTGAATTAAAACTCAGTTTATTTACGAGAATTTCAACCCCTGCTTAACAACGTAAGCAAAACGGCAAATGCAGAAGTTACTCATCATAATTTGAAATATCTTCCTTAGGTTTGCACTTTACTTACTGAAGTGAAGGCAAATAGAATACTATATTATTTCCTTATTCTTTGTGGTCTTACAGGAACAACAAGCTGCGAACCTTTTGGTTGTACTGATGAAAGGGCGAATAATTATAACTCCAAGGCACAGGAAGACGATGGGTCTTGCACCTATTCAACAAGAAGAATTGGATTTTATACTACCAGTGGAATAGGTGGTGAAATATACATTGAGCTAAGCAATACTGATGCAGACCATGGGGGCGGCTATTATGGTAGCAGTGGGGTTGCTTCTGGTAATGCAACCTTCGATTTTGACCCGTCTGATGAGTATTATCCGGTTTGTGGTTTATCAAAACTGGCTTATTTTACAAGAAACACCAATTCTACCTATTATTACGATGCTCATGATAAGTATGGTAATGTATGGAGTGGAACTGTTAGTGCCGAGGCCGGAGAGTGTAAACTGGTAGAACTGAATAGAGATAGCTCTTTGTATGGTAAGGTTATTTTGTACTCCAGTGTTGACATAAGTTCAACTTCCTATATGCAAGTAACTCAAAATCCAACCGGAAGTTCTAGTATCGACGAAAACAAAACAACCAGATATTCATTAGCTGGTCTGTTTTATGCCACAGCACCAACTTGTGAATCATATACAGGCCAGGTAATGTTGGTGAATTCTGGTAAAGCGGTCTTGCGAATAATTTCACGTGGAAGATCAACCGATGTAAGCATAGATGTAAAGAGCGGTGAGTGCACTATTGTAGATGTAGGTTCCTACATATAAGTAAAGAAACCAATTAAACTTCTGGGGTTACTTTTTTTCTTCGTTGATAATGAATACGTTAAAAGGATTCGGAAAGGTCACCGTCCTTTTAGTGGTATCTACCTGGGGGGTAGTAGACAAAGAATCTTTGCGAATGGTATAATCCGGTAATTTGTTAACCGATGTCTCTGCTTTGGCAGCCATGGAAGTCATGGAAAGGAAGAAAACAACCACAAATAATTTGGCCCAGTTATTCATATCAGCGGTAAAAGTAGATTAATTTAATAATGCCTGGTTGCCGTTCATCCCAAATGTTTACCGAATGTCCATTTCATTTGACGAAACCATTTTGTGATTTAGGTCAATTTACATAATGAGCAGTATTTTGTTTATTTCGATTAATTTTCCATAAAATTGAACCGGGAAATCATCTAAGGTATCGGTATGGGACAGCAGAAGATTAGAGCCAATAGCACATTAAAGGAAAGAACACATTTCTTAAAGCATCTGTTGAATGATGTAGAGGCCCTGGATCAAATGCTTAAGAATGGTCTAATCGAGTCTGGTGTTAAGAGAATAGGAGCCGAACAGGAATTTTGTATTGTAGACGAACACTTTCGACCTTCCATTAAAGGGCCAGACATATTGAACAATATTGAAGACAATCATTTTACATCAGAGCTGGCACGATACAACCTGGAAATAAACCTGGAACCTCAAAAATTAGAAGGCCATTGCTTTAGTGAGATGGAGAAAAGGCTACGTAAGTTCTTGAACAAAGCCGATGATGTATGCGACGATTTTAATAGCCGGGTAATTCTTACCGGTATTCTGCCATCCATTGGGAAAGAACAGGTTGGAATGGATTACATGACTCCCAACCCCAGGTATTATGCTTTGGGCGATATTATAAAAGCCATTCGGGGTGCCGATTTTGAATTGAACATAATTGGGGTCGATGAGCTTATATTGTCTCATAGCAATATTCTTTTTGAAGCCTGCAATACCAGTTTTCAAATTCACCTGCAAATTAGTCCTGAAGAATTTGTAGATAAATACAACTGGGCTCAAATGATTACGGGACCGGTTTTGGCGGCCTGCACCAATTCTCCTTTGCTATTTGGCAGGCAACTGTGGAGCGAAACCCGAATAGCACTTTTTCAGCAAAGTATTGACATGCGCACCAAGGGAAAACACCTGCGTGAAAAACAACAGCGGGTTAGCTTTGGTAGTAAGTGGATTAAGGAAATAACAGAAATATACAAGGATGATATTTCGAGATACACCCTGCTGCTTACCACTGAAATAGAAAAGGATTCGCTTGAATCGTTGAATAACGGTGAAATACCAAACTTAAATGCACTTAACCTGCACAATGGTACCATATGGAAATGGAATCGACCTTGCTATGGATTATCAGAAGGCAAGGCGCATCTGCGTATAGAAAACCGGTATATACCATCCGGGCCAACCATAATTGACGAAATGGCCAACCTGGCTTTTTGGATTGGACTTATGGAAGGAATGCCCGATTACGTTCGAGGAAATTGGCACAACTACCAATTTGAAGCTGCCAAGGAGAACTTTTACAAGGCAGCCACTACCGGGGTGCAAGCTGGAATTGTATGGGATGATAAGCTCTATAGTACCAAAGACTTAACCCTGGAAGTATTGATTCCATTGTGCAAGAATGGCCTGAGAAAATGCAATGTATTGGAAAAGGATATTGACCGATACATGGGCGTTATAGAAGGAAGGGTAACCAGTGGATTAACCGGAAGCCGTTGGTTGGTAAAAAGTTACCGAAGGTTGAATAAGCAGTTGGGCAGGGAAGATGCCATGATTGCATTAACTCATGCGTTACATACCCGAAGGCTTTCTAAAAAGCCGGTACATACCTGGAAATTGGCCAGCGCCAAGGAGGTCAAAAAAATTAAGATTTCCCACGAAAACGTATCCAACATTATGAAAACCAATTTGTTTACCGTAAAGGAAGACGACCTGGTAGAACTAGTTGAAAAAATTATGGAGTGGCGATCCATTCGACACGTTCCGGTTGAAGATAATCACGGAAAGTTATTGGGGCTCATTACCAAAAAGACCATTGAGAAACAAAAGAATAACGGGAAGTACAAGAAACTGTGCTGCGCGGGAGAAATTATGGTAACCGACTTAGTAACCATTAAACCGGAAATGGATATAAAAATGGCCATGCTTAAAATGATTGATAAGAAAGTGGGGTGTTTGCCAGTTGTGGATAACGGAGAATTGGTTGGAATTCTTACCGAAGTGGATATGAAGATAATGTGGGAAAAATTGGAGGCAAATGAGTAAGGTTTACAGCAAAGCCTTAGAAAAAGAAATAAAGGTAGAACGGTATATCGGTAAGTTCGAAAACGATCCTTCTGAACCTACGGTAATTGTTTTTGGTGGAATACACGGAAACGAGCCTTCTGGTGTGTTTGCCCTGAATACGGTTTGCAATCACATCAGAAGCAACAATCTAAATCTTAAGGGTAATTTCTATGCCCTTTCAGGGAATTTATGTGCACTCCCCGAAGGAAAAAGGTATTGCGAGGTAGATCTTAATCGCATTTGGAGCGAAGAACTAATTCGAAAAATAGAGAGCAGGGGTGGACTCAACGGCGAAGCACGAAAAGAGGACATCCAAATGCAGGAATTACTCGTTGAGATAAAACAGATTCTTAAAAGAAGTTCAGGAGAAATCTACTTTATAGATTTACATTCTACTTCCTCTCAATCCTGTCCTTTTATTCCCATTAACGATACGATGGCAAACAGAAGGTTTGCCCGAAAATTTCCGGTTCCCACCGTTCTTGGAATTGAAGAATTCCTGGACGGTCCGCTTTTGAGTTTCATTAATGAAATTGACCACATTGCCCTTGGATTTGAAGGAGGACAGCACGATGAAAAAAGTGCCATTCAGAATCACATCGCCTTTGTAGGACTGGTATTGTATTATTCGGGGTGTATTTCGGAATATGAAATCCCTGATTACAAGACATACCTCAACAATTTAAGAGAAGCGGGAAAGAAAGAAAAGGGCATTTATGAAATCTTGCATCGTTATGGAGTAGAGGATGCAGAGAAATTTGAGATGAAAGAGGGTTTTAAAAGCTTTGATCCAATTGAAGAAGATCAGTTTTTAGCAACCTATGATGGTGAAAAGATTACGGCTAAAGAAAACGGTAAAATTTTTATGCCGCTCTATCAAAATCAAGGAGACGATGGGTTCTTTATCATTCGAAAAGTGCCTTTGGTCTGGTTAAAGTTATCATCGCTCTTGCGAAAAATAAAGTTTGAGGGGTGGCTGGTCCTACTTCCGGGAATAAGTCGAGATAAGAATAACCCCAAAACGCTATTGGTTAATCGAAAAGTTGCCAGGTACCTTTCTAAAGATTTGTTTCACCTGCTTGGGTTCAGGCGAAAATCAAGCAGGGGAGACATTTATAGTTTTACGCGAAGGGAGAAAATTTAAGCACTCGATTCTTGCCAATAAACTACTAGACCTTACAAGCTAATTTCCAGGGGGGTTCCCGTTTTTTCATGAAATACCTGGATTAGTCGTTCAAACAACTCTTCCGAATGGTGTTGTTTAATCAGAAAGGAGGCAACGTAAACAACGAGAATAAAAACCAGGGCAAACAAGAGCAGAAACCAATAGCCATGTCTAAAATAGACAGGTGCGCTTATGAAAAGAATAAATGGCGGACTGTACAAAACAGTTTTAAATACCATGGAAATAGGCTCACTTTTTATTTCTATTACCGGATATTCTTTCTCCCGAATGAGTAAATAGGTGTCATATTTGTTAAGGTATGACTTATAACCGGATATTTTAATTGCATTCCTTTTTACTTCAAAAAGCAAAGAGTCCTGCTCCTTTTTTTTCATTTTCGCAAGCTCAAGCAATTGATTGTAGTTACAATTTAATGGATACGACCTACTAAATATTCCCGGTCTGAATGGTAAGTATATTGAGTGTTTGGTCGGAATATTCTTTATTGAATTGCTCTTTTTCACCGAGAATATAATGTTAGACCAAGGTAGTAAAAGCTGCTTCCAAATCAAGGTAGGTTGGTTGTCGATTTTTTGTTGAACTCAAAGAATTGATTTGGTTAAATCAGGTGATTTGGTTAAACTTTGGGTTCATGACAACAACCTTAAAAACTATTGGCCTATTGTTGGGCCTATTGGTGGTTGTACCTATTCTAAAAAGTCAACCCGGTCCTTGCCTTAGGTTCAATGGCTCAAATGAGTATGTCCGGGTCAATCACAATTCCGATTTTAATGTTACTTCAACCTGGACCATCGAATTCTGGTTGAATCCCGATGTTACTCCTTCGGGCTGGGATGCTGTAATAAGCAAAAATGTTAGTGACCGCCCGCCCGGTGTATGGCTCTACTATAATAGTGTGGAGGTATGGTATGGCACGGGAACCAACGGGCTTATTGCCTATACAAACTATGGAACCATTTCAGCTGGAGAATGGCAACACGTTGCGGTAACCAGAAGCTCGGGCAACTCGGTAAAAATCTACATCAATGGTGAATTAGAAGCTACATTTAATAGCACCTCAACACCTCCTACCAATAGTTCCAGGTTAAATTTTGCTCAACGGGGAGATGGGAGTTACTACTACGACGGATACCTGGACGATATAAGATACTGGAGTGATGAAAGAACACAGTCAGAAATTCGTGACAACATGTGCAAGCAGCTGACGGGATCGGAAGCAGGGCTTATTTCTTATTGGAGATTCGATAAAGGAAGTGGTAGTACTGCAACGGATTTTGCAAGCGCTCACAACGGTTCATTAAGAAACACACCAACCTGGGACACTTCCGGAGCACCAATCGGTACCAGTTCGTCAAGCTTATACACCAGTAGCTGGAGTGGTAAAACCTTATACCACACCTCATCGGATGGAGACTCACTTAGGGTGTCCAGTGTAACCGGTTCACCCGATGGCATTATCATTTATTCAGTAGATAAAACACCAAATTATACGAGCGGTACGGCTGGTTTGGGGGGAAACGATCACTATTTCGGGGTGTTCAAGGCCAATGGTAGTTCACCAACCTATACCATGACCTATTACTATGGAAACAACAGTGCTTTTAAGGTCGGAGGAGGAGCTACCGAAACGGATTTAAAAATATATCAGCGAACCAATAATGCCTCTTCGTCGTGGTCAACAACGTCAACTACGTTAAACACCGGTAGTCAGACGCTTACCGCTACAGGTTTAAACTCTCAATTTATTCTTGGAAGTTCAGGTAATGCGTTGCCGGTGGACTTACTAAAATTTGAGGGTGAAAAATCTCCCAATGGAAACGAATTGTATTGGGTTACTTCTTCAGAGACCAATAGCGATTATTTTTTAATTGAGCGCAGTCCGGATGGCAATGAATGGGAATATTTAAAAACGGTTGACGGTGCTGGAACGAAGAACGACATCACAAAATACCATATAACAGACTACTTCCCCTGGGAGTATACCTATTACCGACTCACTCAGTTTGATCTCGATGGACAAAAGGAAGTATATGATGTGATTTTGGTAGATAATACTTCACCAAATTCTAATTTTCGAAGTTTCGAAGTATTTCCTACGGCGGCTATCCAGGATGTTAACATAAAATCAACGGAAAATGGAAAGGTAGAAATACGATCAACAAACGGTCAATTGGTATATACCAACTCCATGGAGACCGGAGCATTAAAGGTAAACATTGAAGATTTTCCAGCCGGCTCTTACCTGGTGACACTAATTCCGGAGAACGAAAAATCCAGAACAATTCGGTTTGTTAAGATTGCTCAATAGGTAATTTGGTTAGAGGTGCGGTTGTTGTCAAGCACTATTCTTCAAAATCTACGTTAGTAGGTTGTTCGTTAAGGTTTGTAGGCAAACCTTCTGTTATTTCAAAAGAAATATCATCAAACCAAACCTTGCCGGTTCCATTAAGCAATACTCCATAACTCATCGAATAACTTCCTGCCGGTACATCCAATACGATTTCATACTTGCTCCAATCTTTTGTTCCGGTTAATTTCCGGTTATACATGTTGTCAAAACTCAAGGATTTGCCTCCGTTGGCAGGATCAATTCTTAACCACATTCCAGACCAACCCTTAACGGATTCTGTTTTAATAAAACCGGTCATTTTTACCTTTTTTCCCCGATATTTACCAACCTTGGAAGATTGCATTAGGGTGCCAAACCCCTTAATTTTTTCTTTTTTAGACTGAATATACGCGCTTTGTGCTCCTGAATTAAAAACTTGGTTGTCCATTCCCATTTCATAACTATCGGGATGGCTTCCCGCCTTGTGCCAGTTATTTGGCAGTTCGGCAATGGGTGTGAAAGCCAGAATAATAACCAGTAGAAATGGCGTCAGATTAAGAAGAACTGTTTTCATAATAGTATTCATTTTCAACGATTTAAAATTACTAATTACTCTTCAAAGTCATCGCGTAATACCTCAAACATGATACATTTATTGCAAACGTAGACGTAGTCAAGTCCTTCAAGATAGACGACAAAACCATAAACAAAACGTTTTTTATTGATGCTGGAATTATCCAAAATTAATTTAAGCTGATGTAATCGATCAACCATAATTAGCGAATCCTTTTCCGAAGTATAATGGGCATTTATGCCTATAACAATAGTTGGATTGTCATTAGCAACCTGAATAAGTTCCACTACAACTGAGTCTGAATCTATGATTTCCCTTTTAAAATCAATGCAAGGAAATGGGGTATAACTATGTGGTGGTTGAAGTTCAAAGTCATGAACAAATGCTGTAGACTGTTTCATATTTGTTGTCGTTTCAGTTCCTTTTGCAGAATAATACCATTCATTATTATCCGTGTTTTTTGGGCCCTCCACCAGTATGGTGTAACCGAAATTTACTTTACAGTATCGATCATCAAACTTGTAATTGCCAAGTGAATCAGTATTGGTATGGAATACTTGCCCATCAGACCGGTACAACTTAACCTCACAATTTTCAAGATTCTTTTTGGTCATGACCGATTTCACATTCCCTAGAATGTAGCATATTGGATCATTTTCCTGGGCACGTAAATCTCCTTCCGAATAGATGATAAAAACGAAGCTTAAAATGGCAATCAGCTGGTATTTGAAAGAAAGCATTCTCAAAAATAGCCAATTTTAATGCAGATCTTTTCAAAGAACCTTCAAACCCTTGATATTACTGCGTTACAGGCCGAATTCGTTCATTTAATAAAATCAAGTTATCTTTGCCGCCCTTTTTAGAAGTAGGAGGGTCCAATGTTCATTTCCATGTTTGGTTCAGGAACATGGACAGATTGATTGAAGAAGAATGAAAATTGCTGAAAATACATTAGAAGGTGTCGAGAAGTACATCGACCTTCAATTGGAGGGTCAGTATACTAAAAGTGAAATAAAAACAGTTCAAAGACACCTAATTGAACATTATTATAATATTTCGTCTGCCAGGCAAATTGTAGAAAAACAACACCGCCTGAGTGAATCGGAATTACTTAAAATAATATTTGCTATGAAAGAGATGAAGGAAGGAACACCATTGCAATATGTTGTTGGAGATGCTGAATTTTGTGGTCGTACATTTAAAGTAAATTCAAACGTACTTATTCCAAGACCGGAAACCGAAGAATTGGTTCAGTGGTTGTTGGAAACAAACGAATCGGCTAGTCCGTCAGTATTGGATATAGGTACCGGGTCAGGCTGTATTCCCATTACTATAAAAAGTGAATTGCCAAACTCTAAAGTTTCTGCCTGCGATGTTTCCATGAATGTGCTTAAAGTAGCTATTTCCAATGAAAAGCTAAACCAGGTAGAAATTGATTGGTACATCTTAGACGTTCTTTCAACCAACCAACCGTTTAAGGAAAATCAATTTGATATAATTATTTCGAATCCTCCGTACGTGCTAAAAAGCGATATGGACAGCATGGACAACAATGTGTTGGAACACGAACCTCATCTGGCCTTGTTTGTTGACGATAGTGATCCCCTGTTATTTTACAGAACCATTGCCGATCGGGCCAAGGTTTGGTTAAAACCCGGTGGTGACCTGTTTTTTGAAATTCACGAAAAACAGGGAAAGCAGGTGGTTAATTTGCTTACCGAAATGGAGTATTCTTCCATTGAACTTAGGAAAGACCTCTCCGGTAAGGATCGAATGGTAAAGGCTACACTCTAGGGAGATTGAGTGATTTGGAAGCTTAGAGAATACTTAGCCAAACGAGCGCTTCAAAAGAACCTCAAACGGGTAACAAAGGGAAATTTAACGGTCATTGACTCTGCCCAATCCGGTTGTGTATTGGTCAATTATTCCGATGTTTCGGCCATAGATATACAGAGCATTCGGAATCAATTTCATTCCTTATATCCTAACCTAAGCCTACAGTTTGTTACTTACATAAAAAGCCCTAAACAGGCTGATGCCTTTGAGCAAAAGGCAGATTGGGAAGTAATTAGCAAAAAGGACCTGGCTTTTGATTTGGAACCTGCTCAACTGGCTTCAACATCCTATGATATTCTTCTGGATTTTACCAACAAGGAAGAAATTCCATTGCTCTATTTACTCCTCGACAAGCAAATTGGTATACGAATAGGAAGTCGAAAAGCCTGGAAAGAGGACATGTTGGATTTTATGATTCAATCCGATGAGGAGCAGGATTTTAATTACCTGGCCGAACAGATGGTTAAGTATTTGGGTATGGTAAAAGGAGGTCGTACCGATTAGCTTTTCTAGTTAAGCCTTATCAATGTTCATTTGCTGTTCCATTCGCTCCAATCGATCGTTTAGCTCCTGAAGTTTATTCAGAATTAAAATATGGGTCTTTTTGGCATCAATTCCCACAGGGCTTTTATCGCTATGGATCACTTCTGCTATTTCCTTATACGTGTTGGGATCAATTTCAAATTTCATGGGGCCTGTTTTTAGCGTTTGAACGGCTTATTGCCGAGTACTTTCAAATTTAAAGTTTTCGCGCAATGAATTCTCCCTTTCTAGTCCTTCCCGTAAATCTCTTCAATGTCTGGTAATTCCGTAAAATAATAATGCACCCATATATACAGGTGGTTGAACAAAGCAATTAGCAAAGCCGCCTGAGATTGCAACAATATGCCTGGAATCCAGAGAACTAAAAATCCAAAATAGTACATGCCGTTCGACGTGTATTTAAATATTCCCTGATTGACCAGGGGTTGTTTAGCATAATGTTGGGGTTGGAAATGATCAATGCCAAAAGCCCTGTCCATTCCAAAGTATTTTACTACCGAATAGAATAGGTAAACGGAAGGTATGAGAAAAAGAATTGACAAAGCCAGTGATAATGTTGGGTTGATGGTAAAGGTGTTGGCATTGGAAATGGCAAGTAATACAATTAACAGGGGTCGGGAAAGAATAAGCAGGGCAAAACCTACTTTAAAAAGTTTAAATCCATTTTTTCCAAATCGATTGCTAATGGCCTGGTAATGCAATTCCAGTCGCCAGCAAATAAGTACATAAAGTTGGTGAATAATAGGGGATAGGAAAGCGAAAACGTACCACCATAGGGTCGGTATTCCCCAAAGTTCTCCCCGAAGTAGTTGAGTCTGCTGGTCTATGGAAATGTAACAGACAGCAAGGGAAATTCCCAGTACAATAAATGGCC
>CEQS01050025.1_pt1 | contig 10586 bp, 12 predicted proteins | sample 530981 | NCBI WGS metagenome assembly CEQS01 (sample SAMEA2621176, study PRJEB7988) | marine metagenome | biome: marine biome (ENVO:00000447); feature: mesopelagic zone (ENVO:00000213); material: "saline water (ENVO:00002010), including plankton (ENVO:xxxxxxxx)" | depth 800 m
TCCACTTATCATGTTCGCTACCGTGGCAAGGCTCCAGAATTTACCGTTTTAGTTACCTTAGACAGCGAAACTACCAAAAAAGTCGATCCGAAAAAAATCGTTGAAAGTATCCAAAGTAAGAAAGTAAAGGCTCGAGTGGTAACCAGCCCAATCGAGTCAGAAATGTTTTGGCAGATTCGTCGTGCTAGTTACACCCTCTCGAAGTTCCAGGACACTACCAAGCGCCCGGCTGCTTTCCTAGAAGACATGACTGTACCGCCAGAGAACCTTTCCAAGTTCTTCATCCAAGTTAAACGTCTACTTAAGGAGTTTAATGTTACCGCTGCTGTTCACGGCCATGGCGGTAACGGCCACTTCCACTTCTATCCCCTGCTTGATTTCACTAATAAAACCACTCCGGCTTTGGTTGAAAAAATGGCAGAGAAATTCTTCTCAACTGCAGTTAAATTCGACGGTAATATCTGTGGTGAGCACAACGACGGAATTATCCGCACTCCACATCTATCAAAAATGTTCACCAAGAAAATGCTTGGATTGTTTGAGACTACTGAACATATCTTTGATCCACAAGATGTCTTTAATCCCGGCAAGAAGGTAAATCCAAGATTCGACGTAAAAGAGACCATGCGAACAATCAACTAAAGATTAGCCGGCCCCGAAAGGGGCCGGCTTTTTTATTAAAAAGAACCCCCCGGGGTTCTTAAGCTCGTCCGAATGTGCCGATTTCGGCCATAGCCAAACAATCTTCGAACGGCACTGAGTAGTGCGTGATGCGCTGTATTCCATATTTGTCGACACGAACCTTAATATTTTGCGAGACAAAAGATAGGATCGCCGGAACAATCGACCGAATAGTTTCCTCGAGATATTCAAGTCCCAGTCGGGTTAATTTTTCGATTCCTTCTACATCTGTCACCACAAAGCTTACAACAGAGATGCGAAGTTCGTCATCAACTTCTTCGTGCACTCCTTGCTCAAGAATGAATTTGATTCCGGGCATTAACATGCCAAAGCTGTTGAGAAGCATTAACAACCCAGGAACAAGCGGCTTCCTTACCCTCCCGTAACTGAAGACTGCAGAAATTCCCAGCTGGTTAGTTTCAGGGAAAAACTCAGCCTCGGCCGTTGTGCTACCGCCGTTCTGATTTGGAATGCCAAATGTAATAACAAAGTCGTCACCAGACTCATCGATGTCAAAACCACGCTCTTCAAGTACTGTCTCGACCGCTTCTATCGGGGCGACGAATTTTTCGTCAGGCATATCATACATAAAGACCACCTCCTTGCTACTGCAAAATGTACCCTACACATCTTAATATGTCGACATAACAAATGTGGAGGTCACACCTCCACATTTACTTTCACCAAGAAAAAGCCGCGCCCTAGGGCGCGGCTTTTTTAAATAGTGAGAGACTTAGGTATTTGGATCACCGTCAACCTTATCCTTTACAGCGTCTACTGCATCACCGGCCATGTCGACAGCTCCAGTAGCAACATCAGTTGCCACGTCAGCTACAGTACCGGCAGCGCTACCAGCCATGTCGACGGCTGCACCAGCTACATCACCAGCAGTATCAACTACTGCAGCACCGGCATCCATTGCTACATCAGCCGCCTTACCAGCAACGTCACCAGCGGTACTAGCCGCTGATACAGCAGCTCCACCAACAGCTCCGGCGGCATCACCGGCCATTCCAGCGGCAGCTGAACCAGCGTCTTTAGCTGTATCTACTGCAACATTAGCAGTATCCTTAGCTCCACCAAACAATTTACTGAAAAATCCCATGGTTCAAAAATTACTAATAACCTTGTGGTTCAAGCATATCATACGTATATCACCTATCTGATACACTCCACAGCTCTTGTGAACGTCAAGATTTGACGTATGGTAAGTATAGTTGAAACTTTCAAAGGTGAGACTATGAAAATTAGTTTCAATGAGAATCTGCCGGTTCAGTCTCGCCCAATTATTACCAAATTGATCAGCGAGCACGGACTGGCAGCAGTCGCTACGAAAGCTCATGTCATTCGAGTCACCAACGGACACTACGCGACCAGTCAAAGAATCGTTTACCGTGACTACGTTCTGGTCCGATTCCAGTACAAGGACGTACTGCTCGGATTCGGTGTTATGGGCATTGTAGACAACAAGCTCAAAATGATCGATAAACACCCGCCCCGCCGGCCCTACTAGCTGCTTGGCGGGGATTTTTTAATGCTCAATAATATTCACTTGCATACAAACGATTGCTCATATAAAGTTCAAGCAGGACACACGAAACCGATGGAGAAACTCATGAGTACTCTCACACCTGAAGCAGCTAAACAGAAGATTCGGGATGGAATGTTGAAGCAACTTCAAGATTTTGGCAATGGCAAAGGCATCGTCATCGTCGGTACCATGCACATCAAAAAGTACGGTTCTCCCAACACGGTTGGTATCCTGATCGGGAAATTGATTGCCAAGCTTGACGACGCAAACATCCGAGAGAACGGATCACGAGTCACTATCGATCTCGGAAATGAAGGCCTGGTCGAATGTGACTTCATAAACGGCGTAACCGTCGGCAAAGAACGGGTAACACCGGTCCTACACATCACCTGATGTGAACAGCCCCTTCCGCAAAGGGGGCTTTTTTGATATAAATATGGCCACTTGGTCCAAGTTACCAAACCAACGACACTGATCATGTGTATAAAATTGGTCCCATCGTCTAACGGCTACGGAATGAAAAGCATGTCTTTTCATCCGGTTGCGACGAAGGAGCAAATTGTCGATCTTTAGGAGACAATAGGCTAGGTTCTCCCGGGAAATCTTGATTTCCAGGATGACTTAACTAGCGACACTGACCCAGTGTATAAACGGTCCCATCGTCTAACGGCTAGGACGCCAGGTTCTCATCCTGGAAATCGGGGTTCGATTCCCCGTGGGATCACAAAGCGCCAGCGCCAACACGAAAGTGTTGGCGCTGTTGCGTTTTGCAGGTCCCATAGGGAATCGAAAAAAGCTTCTGGCGAAGCCGGATGAGAAAGCCTTCTCGTCCGCACAGAAGCGACGGGGTCGCGTAACACAATATTTTCAAGACAGAGTCGTAGAAAATATTGATGTGAAGGTGACCGATTCCCCGCAGTTAAGTTAATGACCGCCAGGATCAAATCATAAATTGCTATAATGACAGCATGAAATACTTACACACCATGGTTCGTATCCGTGATATTGACGAATCATTAGATTTTTATTGTCAAAAATTAGGTATGAACGAAACTCGTCGCTGGTCATCAGAGAAAGGTCGGTTTACTAATATCTTTTTAGCAGCCAACAAAGACAAAGAGTTGGCCGAAGCTACAAAATCACCAACTTTAGAGTTAACATATAACTGGCCTAATGAAGACGGCATTGTGGAAGAATATACTCACGGTAGAAGTTTTGGTCACCTAGCATATGAAGTTGACAACATCTACGACACATGCAAAAACCTAATGGATGCAGGTGTTACTATTAATCGCCCACCTCGGGACGGCAAGATGGCATTCATTAAATCCCCCGACGGAATTTCTATCGAGTTACTACAAAAAGGTGAAAACCTTCCTCTGGAAGAACCTTGGGCTTCAATGGAAAACGATGGGACTTGGTGATTCGACGACTGCAAATGCCTACAGGATGACTAGCATTTTACGAAGTACGACAAATTAAATTGCGCGCTCTCGGTGTTTTTAACAAAAAACCACCCTCATAGGTGGCTACACTTTCTCTTTCAAAAGCTTTAACCAGCGGCGATGCCGATGGCGATAAAAGAATTGAGCAAAAGCCCAAACTGGAATCGTCATGAGGCCAGCTTGGATTTCGATCGCGTCGGTGTACTCGCACTCATTGCTCGACACTTCGATCAAGCTCATAGTGTGATTCCAACGAGTAATCGGGCCGCCCCACTCCATGGTTTCAATCACGCGAACAGCCGGATTGACTTCCATAAACTGCACGTAGTGATTCCCTTGCGATCGCCCATAGAGACGTGGTTTGAGATTAACCTCAGTCCCTACTTCCCAACGCTCCGGCAACTCATCCTCGCCGTCGTAGGTCATGACACCTTCAGCGACGTAGACCAAAGTCTGACTTCGCTGCAGGAGTTCCCAGACCCGATCCGTCGAGGCTAAAAACTTAGAAGTTACAGTTACTTTCATCTGCTCTCCCCAAAACTTACTAGTACTAACTTAGTAACATTATTTGACTTTGTCAATAGAAATGACCGCATCCTCCGATGATTTTTGTTTAATTTACGCTATAGAACTCACGGCTGAAGCAGCAATTTTAAAATCATTACTCAATAGTGTAGACATCACATCCAAACGAAACACCAGTATTAGTCATCATAAAATAAACTAAATCAGTCATCATATTGGCTGGGTCATCATCAAATTCATCAATCCATTCAGACTCTGTCTTAGGTGAGTTACTTCCTGAATCCATTATTGCCTTAATACTACACAATGAAACTGAGTTGTCAGAATTAGAAATATTAAAACCGCAGTCTCCGCCAGTCCGAGGGGCCACATATGCATAACCGTCAATATCTGAGTATGAAATATCAATCATAGCCACAGAGCAACCATTACCAACCGCTTCCCCCAGACACTTTGTAGACGAATCCCCCCTAATATCACTCAAACCAGCTGATACAGATGATATGTTTGGCGAGATAGACAGGTTACCACAGTCATCTAAATCATCTTTATCCAGAACACCCACCGGGGCCAATGGATTGATTGTCGTCATTGGAGGAGGCGTCATACTAAACGGCGTTATTACTGTGACTGGATCATAAGGAGCGTCTTCGTAGATCAGGCCGGACTCAAGAAATTCATCGTAGTTAGATGGAGGAGGATTAGAAACTGATGGTGCTGAAACGGTAAACGAATCGACTGGATCAACTGTACTCTCAGACGGTGCATATACTATCCCGAGATCATCCACTATTACCTGGTCGGGCAGAGGATCAGGTTCTCCAGTCTCCTCTTCAGCCACCTCAGGTTCTTCCTCTGGGGCCAATTCAGCTTCTTCAATTTCATTTTGGGGAAATTCAAAGGTTTGAGAACCTGGTTCCGCCGGTTCAGGTCCGCCACTAAATAACCGATATAAAACAAATACACCAGCGACAACTGCCAGTAAAATTCCAGAGCCAGCTAAAATCAATAGGTTCCGGTCATCTTTATTAAGATTGGAAGACATTACCTATATTCTACAACACTAAACTTACCCATGACGGATTTGTTGTAGTAAAACTGGGATATCTAGTCAACCTCAATTCGGCCACTTCTTACTTCGTCATCGTAGCTGTTATCAAGGAAGAGACGAACATCGTAATCTCCTTCATCATCAATAGTAAAGTAGACTGTCCCGTTATCGTCATTATTGATGTATGTCCACTCTACGTAACTAGTGTTACTATCTCCATATTCAAACAAGCCAATCCAGTTTTGTGAACCGGCTTCATCATCTGGCACTTCCCACTCCACTTCAATCTCGTCGCCAGGGTCGATAGTGTAGTCGTCGACTGAAATATCGAAATCGTCGCCAGAACTACTCGAACCGTTGTCCTCTTCAGTTACAAACGACCGAATAGACCCATAGGAGATATTACCGTCGCTATCCTCTCCAACCGCCTGGAAGTAGTATTTCTGATCTTCATCCAACCTACGGATGGTTATTTTGATGATGTCGTTATCGTCGCGAGTTTTGGTCAGGGAGTATTTATTGGTACGTTCATCCATATCGTATTTACTTTCCCCATATTCAAACCAAACCACCGCTCGTTGTGTGTCATCGAAATCTACCCGTAGTTGCAGCTCGGCTTCATCAGTTTCAACATCGCGAGCACTGAGTGTATCGATGTCAATTTCGGAATCATCCGAAGTTGTTCGACCTGGTTGAGGCTCACCTATTTCGTCAGCTAACCTAAGGGTTAGTATCTCCTGCAAAATAGCTAACTGCCCATAAAGATAAGCGACCAACTCGGCTCTAGTTTGTGGTTGAAAAGCAGCACTAGCCTGAACTGGTATAATCAAACTTACGAGCAATAACGCACTTACAAAAGTACGGACAATCTGATGCGAAAGTGTTTCCATATGTTTATCTTGCCGTAAAAAGTACGGCTAGGCAATAGTCTTCCAAACTTTATCCTGTCTAACTAGAAGCTCAGGAGCTAGTTCAGGTTCAGCCATAATCTCTTCTACTATCCGTTCGGCCCGCACGCTTTGTGAAGCTTTAATTAAAACCATATCGCCAGTTTCGAGCATATTTTGCAATTCGCGGCCGGCTCGACCGACTTCATCATATTGGAAAATATTTTTCTCTGACATACCAGCCGCCATCGCACCTTCGGCAATCGCACGGGATCGCACTCCTACCGTAAGTAAAACATCGGCTATATCTGGCACCAACTCACCCAACTTGCGGTGCTCATCCGACGAGAACTTACCTAACTCCATCATGTCTCCCAAGACAGCAACTTTACGCTTAGCGTATTGTAGTTCGCGCAAGGTTTGTAGCGCATGTTCGGCAGCTATCGGAGATGCATTGTATGTATCGTCAATAATCATAGTGCCCTTTATGCCTGGAATGAGCTTCAGTCGGCCATTAGGTGCCTTGAGTGAATGGAGGCCTTCTGCTGCATCAGGGAGTGATATTCCAAGCTCGTGCGCAACAGCGGCGGCGGCAGCAGCAGCGTAAGCATGCTGAGCTCCGGCCACATTTTTTACTTCAACTGAAGCAACTTCGTCTCCATGAGTGATAGTGAACGATACTCCTGACGGTTGATCGTCTTGGTAAACCATTTTATCTTGACCAGCCGTAAAATCTGATGGTAAGTAACGGGAAAACCCGATCTGCTTCTGCAGAAAATCGCTTAGTTTGGATTGAATAATCGTATCATCAGCGTTGTGGATGAGAGTTCCATCGGTACGCAGTGCGCTTACTAACTTCAGTTTCTCCTCCGCCACTGCTTCCGGAGTAGCAAAATACTCGACATGAACCGGCACTGACGGCAAACGAGTCAGTACTACAACGTCCGGTTTCAGCCAACGAACCAGCTTTTGCATGTCTCCTGGACGGTCAATACCTGCCTCCAGAACCAACACCTCAGGATATTTGCTGGAAAAAAAGGCCGTAAAAAAGCCATCGATAATATTCCAAATCCAAGCCAGTGGATTGTTCCATCCGTTAGGCAAGCCGAGTACGGTAAGCGGTACGCCAATCTCAGAATTGAAACTTTTTTCGTTTTTGCGAGCATGTGAATTATTCCTTATAGCCGCATAAATTGCGTCCTTGGTTGACGTCTTTCCAACACTACCGGTAATGGCGATAATTTTGGGCTGTTTTCGTCGCAAAAGCACCGCTGCTTCAGCTGTTAGTATTGATACTACCAATGATTTAAAGGCTTCTTTCATATTTATCGATCAGGTGGGATGGAATAATAATTAATCAAAAATCGAGTAATTTCCATGAATGGATCAGTTAGTGTTTCAGACGCATACCGCACCCCTTGTGGCTCTACAGTATACATGAAAACAATAAACTCAGGGTTGAAGGCTGGGAAATAGCCAAAGAACGAGTGTAGGAATTTATCTTCATAGTAGCCGCCATTTACTGGGTCTGGGATCTGGGCAGTACCAGTTTTGGCGCTAATGGTGTGATTCGGCAGAGCTACATTTCCACCGCGCAAGGCGTCGTCTACTACAACAGAAAGCATCCGAGAAATCTCTTCACTTGTTTCGGGACTAATTACCTGCTCACCGTCTGGGTAGCGCACCTCTTTTACTCGACCATTATCATATTCGATTTCCTTTACTAAATGCGGAGTCACTAATTTGCCACCGTTACCAAGTACAGCCAAAGCTCGAATGGCCGCTACCGGGGTAGTCGCTATACCTTGTCCAAATGAAGCAGTGGCGTACTCGACGTCGCGAGGTGAATATAAGTTATCAACTAGACCATGAGCCTCATTGGGAAGATCAATCCCACTCTCGCTTCCTAGTTTGTAACTTAAAAAATATTCTCGGAAGGAATCCTTCCCCATCTTCTGCACAATATAAGATACTCCAGTGTTAAGAGACTGATTTAAAACTTCCTGCATTGGCACGGTGCCACGGCCTCGACCATCAAAATTCCTGATTGTAAAAGTATCTAATTCAATCGAACCAGTGTCATAATAGGTTGAATTTGAGGTGACCGCCCCAGAATCGAGTCCGGCCGCCATAGTAAGAGCTTTGATGGTAGAACCAAATTCGTAAACATCTTCGACTAGTGGATTGTTGAATTGATCAATAGTAGCACCCGATCGATCATTTAGATCGAAACCTGGAACAGCGTTCATGGCTACAATCTCGCCAGTATACGGGTCCATAATAATAGCCCCAGTTAGTTTACTCTCATACAGTTCGTTCGTTTCCATGAGTACCGAGTCCAACATGCGGGAAACCGATGGCTCAAGTGTAGTCACAATGTCACCTGTTAGGCTTTCGTCTTTCCGGTATACCAATTCTCCCAAATTGCTAAACAATTCGCCGAAGGAATTGACTGATACCACTTGTTGTTTTTCAAACAGAACCTCATCGTAATAACGCTCCAAGCCATATTTACCACGCAGTTCGGTGCCATCGTCAGTGTAACCAACAAAACCAATTGAACGCGCTGACAATGGCCCGCCTGGGTAGTAGCGCCACTGGTTCTTGTATAACAAAGCGCCGTCAACAGCTAAATTATCGATTTCCTTAACCTGCTCTTCGGTGACACGATTTGCCAACTCAACATAAACCCGGCCAGGAATACTGATCCGTTCAATACACTTCTCTACCGGATCATCTAAAAAATTAGACAATGAATTACAAAAGTCTTCCGGGGAGCCAACTATGTGCTTCGGATTAGCTGCCAGCACAGAACCGCGTTGAATCGAAGCTGCAGACAGCATAGACCCCTCACGGGTAGTAAATAAAATCGACCCCCGAGAATACAAGTCCGTTTTTGTGTACACGTACTGAGATTCGGCTTTATCGATATAATAAGCAGACTCAACCACCTGAATTTGGTAAAGACGAGCCAACAATAAAAGACCGACTACAGCAACTGCAATCGACACTAATCGAATCCTCCTTGTTATTACCTGTCTTTTCATACCTTGTTACTGGTCACGAAGTACGAGACTGGTGTCGGTTCGTGATACGAAAATCTTTTCCGTATTGGTATTGTACCCATCTAGCGTCGCGATGCGAGCAGCAATCACATGCTGGGCCTCAATGTATGAAGACTCCAGCTCAGCAATTTCTGCCTGCAGACGTCGCTGATCCTGCACATACTCAGTGCGCATTACCACTTGCACTACTGACATATTCAAAAAGTAGAGATAGAGAACTACTGCTAGTATCAACAAACAACCATAGCTCATGGTTATTTGTGCCTGTTTAATTATATCGCGACGAGTTCCCATAGTTTCTACGTTGAGTTGTGTGGTACTTTGGTAATAATTCGTAGCTTGGCGCTACGCGAGCGGGGATTTTCTTTTAGTTCCTCCCCACTTGGAACGATAGGTTTCTTTGGTGTTAATTGCCCTAGTCCTGATTCTTTTAGTTCACGGAATGAGTGCTTTACTACTCTGTCCTCAATACTGTGGAATGTGATGATAGCCATTTTTCCACCTGGTTTTAGTACCCTGAAGCCATCTTTGATGAACTTTTCGAGTACTCCGAGCTCGTTATTGACAGTTATACGCAAGGCTTGGAATGTCTTGGTAGCTGGATGAATCTTTCCTTTCTTGGCCGCCCTAGGTAGAGCGTATTCGACTATTTCTGCTAGTTGCGTAGTCGTTTGGATTGACTCTTCAGCTCGAGCTTCAACAATTGCTTTAGCGATACGTCTGGCGAACCGCTCTTCTGCGTAGCCATAGATCACATCAGCAATTACAGACTCATCCCAATCATTGACGATGTCATAGGCCGTGAAGGCGTATTCCTCAGGATCACCAAACGTCATATGTAGCGGACCTTCGTGCATAAACGAAAATCCCTTCTCACCGTCAGCAAACTGTTCCATTCGCCAACCGAGATCGGCCAGAACAGCATCCACTTCCTTAATATCTATAGAACTTAGAATTTCTAGAATCTGACTGAAGTTGTTATGCACGAGATGAACCTTTGGTTCTACTCTTGCAAGCTTATTTGGATCTAGTGCTGTTTTATCAGCGTCGATACCAATATAAGTACCAGTCGAATCTAGTTGACTACTGATCTCATGGGCATGACCACCGCTTCCAAATGTTGCATCCACCACAATGGCTTCGGGCGTTAACTCGAGCCCGTCCACTGCTTCATGCAGTAAGACTGTTTTGTGTTGCATACGTGAAGATGATTAGAGGACGCCAATATCTCCTAGCTTTTCGGCCAACTGATCGGCCTGCTTTTCGATAGAGCGCTTATAGGTCTCCCATCGTTTCTCATCCCAAATCTCGATACGATCATGAATGCCAGCTAGAACTACTTTCGTGTCTAGTTGGCCAAAATCTTTCAAGAAGTCTGGCACGAGAATACGTCCAACTGAA
>CEQS01056232.1_pt1 | contig 10542 bp, 8 predicted proteins | sample 530981 | NCBI WGS metagenome assembly CEQS01 (sample SAMEA2621176, study PRJEB7988) | marine metagenome | biome: marine biome (ENVO:00000447); feature: mesopelagic zone (ENVO:00000213); material: "saline water (ENVO:00002010), including plankton (ENVO:xxxxxxxx)" | depth 800 m
TGCGCTACCCAGGTACTACCCGCGGCGGAGGTTGTCGCGAATCTCAGTGAGGAGCTTCACCTCTTCTGATGGCTCAGCTGGAGCCTCTTCAGCTGCTTCATCCTCAGCGCCCATTGACTGCGCCTTGTTGATTCCCTTCACAACAAGGAAGATCACGAACGCGACGATCACAAAGTCGATAATCGCCTGGATAAACGCGCCGTAGGTCATCACCGCGTCACCGACGGTGTAGCTCAGGCTAGAGAAATCAACGCCACCCATAAGCAATCCGATAAACGGTGTAATGATGTTATCAACCAAAGCTGACACGATCTTGCCAAACGCGGCACCAATCACGACCGCAACGGCAAGGTCGATCACGTTGCCCTTCATAGCAAACGCCTTAAACTCGTCTACAAATCCCTTCATAAATACGTATGGTTACTTAATAATGTAAGTGTCGCTAGTATACTGGGTTAAACCACACATTTTCTATCACATGATGCCTCCGGCAGCTCGTCAACTAGTGGTGCGCGTGTTCGCACGCCGCGTGTGGCACGTCTGCGTCGGGGTCGACGCCGCGCGTACCAAACCACCAGGCAGCAATAACCGTTGTAAGCGGTACTGCCAAGATGAGCCCGACGCTCCCAATGATGATGCGGGTGAGCTCGGCCGCAACCACCTCTTGGTTAATAAGCTCCCCTACTGGTGCCTGGCTGGTTGAGAGAAACAGTACCAGCGGCAGCGCCACACCAACGTAGGCCAAGGCCAGCGTGTTAACGAGCGACGAAACGTGGTCGCGCCCCACCCGGATGGCGCGGGTGTAGAGCTCCCGCACCGACAATCCGGCGTTTGCGTGCTTTAACTCCTGCACTACCGATGCCTGGGTAATCGAGACGTCGTCCAAAACACCCAAGATACCAATAATGATGGCGCCGAGGAGTAGACCAGCAAAATCGAGCGTGCCGTCGGTAGCGAAGTTTAAATACACCGACGCCTCTGAGCCAAACCCCGAGAGACGCAGCACACTCACCCACCAGGCGGCTAGGCCGCACGCCACCAGCACCGCGCTCCAGGTCCCCACAAAGGCAATGGTGACGTGCGGTCGCCAGCCGTGGGTGCCAAACAAGACCAGCGCCAAGATGATACCCGCCACTACCAAGCTCACCAACGCCGCGTTGTACCCGGCCAAGAGGGCCGGCACGAGCACAAAGAGAATTGCTCCCACTGAGAGTGCCAGCGAGCCAAGCGCTCGCATTCCCTGCCAGCCACCAAACGCCAACATTAAAATTACAAACAACGACGCAAGGGCCGCGAGGGCCCAGCGCCGATCGTAATCCTTATATAAGAAGAACTCATCGCCGTTGATGGTGGTTAAGTAGTTTAAAAAAAAGACGTCACCCTCACTCAGCAGCACCGCCTCGTTCTCAAACACCACGATATCCCCCGTTCGACTACCGGACAAGAGCTCAATGCGAAGTGACTGTACGGTGGCTACCGCGTCGGTACCTGCAATTTCACGCTCAAACTCATCCAATACCTGCAGCACCTCAGCGCGCACCACTTCGTTTACCTCTTGATTGGCTTGAGCGAGGGCGTTGTTCCCCCAACTTAAGAGCGCGAGGAGGCCCAGACCGGCGTAGAGTAGTTTCATAGCCTAGAGAAAAAATCGAGCAATATAGAAGCCCGCGGCCGTACCCGCCACAAACAACAGAATGATCGCAATTTTCCGCGTCTCGTTGTCTAACATGCGAGTATTGTACCACTGCCGCCAACTGGATTTTTACCCTAAAACTGGTATAGTTTGGCCCACATTAATACATGGCGGCTATTGTATAATGGTTATTACGTCGGTTTGTGGTACCGAAAATCCGGGTTCGATTCCCGGTAGCCGCCCAAATAATTGACAAAGAGTTATTCTTAGTGTATTATAATAAAAGGATACATGATCTATTGGAGCTATAGCTAGCATGAAAAAGATAACTTTTTTGCACTTCTCAGCAGGCCTTCTCGTTATCGTCATCGGTTTTTCATTGGGATTGCCCACCGAAGATGAAGACGAGCAGACACTCACCGCAACGCAACATGAAACCAAGTGCGTCGCGCTCGCTGCGACAACCGGAGCTGACATCAACCTTATCAGCTTCGGCGGACGGGACTGTGGCAACAAGCCAACCGCTTCTGCCTTCGCTTGGGCAGAGAACTAACGTTGCAACACCCACCCAAGGAGACATCCTCTCCGACTGGTGTAGGGTGTTTTCTTTTGCCTACCAACCTAGTGGAACCATTTTTCTCGCCCATCACCTGAAACAAACCCTTGCATCACTTAGCCAGTCGAGGCACAACTCCTCCAACTGGTTCCACCCGAGGGTCAGGAGTCGCCCATTTGCAGAAAAACCTCTTCCTTTACGGGAGAGGTTTTTCTGTGAACTGTGTGGCTACCGGATGCAGCGTTCGTTAGAACGCGTTGCATGAATCGAAAAGGTTGCCTACGATTTTGAAGTATGAAAAATCGTGACAACCTGTACTGATCCTGTAAGGATCGATATTCCCGGTAGCCGCCCAGCATTTTCAAGTAGATTTTATAGGGGTTTTCTGGATACCTACGTGGAAGCTCGAACTGATATACTAAAACAATGAAAAAGTTTCTAAACATTTTCTTCGTAACACTTGGGGTGATATTCTTTTGTCTCATTTTACTTGGACTGTATTTTTTTATTGCCGACCCTCTAAATTTAAAACCGCTTTTATTTAACAGTGACGCTACTGAGCAGACAGAAAAATCTACCAGCATAAACCTTGAGACGAGTTCAGTGGACAAACACCCCGCTCTGTCAGACACGCAAGAAAAAACACTAGAGACGTTTGGTATTGACCCAACAACCCTTCCAACCGAAATTACCACTGAACAAGAACAGTGTTTCAAAAATGCTGTAGGTGCAGCTCGGGTCGAGGAAATCAAAAATGGTGACACCCCAACTGCAATCGAAGTTTTCAGAGGAAAAGATTGTCTGTAGTGGCTTACCTAGTCAGTCTTAATATCAACCGAATCAGATAAGTTTCCTTGGATAATATCTAGGTCTTGAGTTGAGTAGTTATTCCCCTTTAAATTAAGAACTTTAAGATTAGTGAGGTTACCTAGTTCGTACGGCAGACCAGTGAGTTGGTTATTAGACAAATCGAGTACTTCTAGGTTTTTAAGCTGACCAATTTCAGCAGGTACGCCAGTGAACTGATTGTCGCTTAAATCAAGAACCTTTAGGTTTTGTAAGTGCCGTATTTCTGCTTGCAGAGAACCTTCAAGTTTGTTGTTAGATAAATCTAACTCTTCTGTACTGACCTCATCAAAAATATACGAGGGTGCCTTGGTCAATCCCTGTCCACTCAAATCAAGTACTTTGTTGCTGCTTACTACTGGCTTTTCATCTTTAACCACTTCTTCCTTTCCAGCTTCTTCTGGGGCTATATCCTTCTTTTCAGTACTTTCACCCGCAGAAATACCTCCAGACGTTACGTCTTCGCTCTTTTCCGTACTTACCACAAAACCAGTTAGGAGCATTATGGCTATCACGACGAGAAGTATTTTAAGCATATCTATTTATGACGTTTGAAGTACCCCTTTATTACTGGGGTTATAAAAGGACGGTATATAAATTGTAATATCATTTCTTTTCTCGAAAATAGTTCGAACATCCTCTACGACGTCGCCCCAAGTGAGAATCAGCTCCAGAACCAGAGCCCGAACCGGAACCAGAACCGACTCCCGAGCCTGAGCCGGAAGCTCCAGCAGAACCTGATCTGGCCACCTAGTTTTCCCCAGAAATCAGTTGACAGCACCACCTATACTTATCTAAAAGTACACATAAAACGGCCTAACAAGGCAGTTTTACGTGTATAAGAAAGGGAAGTTAATGACGGTTAGCATATATAATGCAAAGGACTTCACGAGAATACTGTTCGCAGTCACTCTCACCGGGATGAAGTCATGAACTTAAAGATATTGAACCTTGAAGCAATTGACTAACAAATTGCGTTTTTTTTCAATGCTTGAAATGACAGGTGTCTTAGGAGTGATGCTGGTAGTGCTACTAAGCGCGCTACTACTCACGTTCATCCCGCTATCTACCACCAACGCTGCCTTCAACGAGCAGATTAACTACCAAGGAAAACTAGCTGATAACCTTGGTGTACCGGTAGCAGACAGTTCATACAGCATGACCTTCCGGCTCTATACGGTAGCTAGTGGTGGTTCTCACATCTGGACCGAAACCCAAACGGTACCCGTCACTTCTGGACTCTTCTCCGTAATGCTCGGCTCGAGTACGGCTTTAACCGGCGTCGACTTCAACCAAACCCTCTACCTCGGCGTTAACATCGCTGGTGACGGTGAGATGACCCCGCGGAAGGTACTTGGTGCCGTACCCGCTGCCTTTGAAGCGCAGCAGCTGGCGGGACTCGCGACCACTTCCTTCCTCCGCGCTGACCAAGCAGACAGCTTAACCGCTACTGACTCCAATCCACTCCTGACGCTCACCCAGAACGGTACCGGTGACATCCTTAACCTCTTCGATGGTGGTTCTGAAGTCCTCACCGTCCTTGACGGTGGCAACGTTGGGATTGGTACCACCACACCAAGTGCACTTCTTACCGTCGGTGATGGAGTAATGAGTACTGTTGATGGAACCAATGATCTCTACGTAACCGACGATCTTGAAGTTGATGGATCCATATACGTAGCCGGCACATCAATATTCGACGCCAATATTCAAGCTAATGCTTTTAAAGGTTTTGAAGATGGAGATGCTGTAGTAGCTGGTGATACAAATGTACGTCTAGATTTAGACGAGGACAATGATGGTTCAGGGAGCTTCATCATTCGTGATGGTGCTAACTCTAATGTGTTTATTATCAACGAATCTGGCCAAGTGACCACTGGTGAATGGAACGGCACAGCCCTAACCAACGCGTATGTATCTGACACTCTCACTGTTGGTTCAGGCGGTTCGGTTGACTCAACCGCCCTTACCGACGGTGGCACAATCAGCTTCGATTGGGTGGATGCTGAGGTAGCTGATACGCTTACCATTGGTTCAGCCTCAACTATCGCAGGAGAAGATGTTGACAATTTCCTGTTTGGTGACACAGCAGCAGGTAGTCTGAGCGCGTCGGCTGCTGAAGATTTAACGGAAATGGCTATCTATAAGTCTGGTTTTTGGGATGTTAACGGAGCATCATGGACACCCACTACAGGCTGGTGGTGGGGTAGTACGTTTGCGCACCGCATTAACAACGACTCGTATCTTTACGGAGCTCAAATCATCTTTGAGAACAATCTAACGCCGGAAATGTACATAAGAGGAATGAGCGGTGGAGCAACACAAGCTACTGGCACTTGGCAACAGGTATGGACTGATGCGAGTGATGGCTCTGGATCTGGTCTCGATGCTGATACCTTGGATAGTATTACTAGTGGTTCATTTTTACGCTCTGACGCAACTGATAGTGCTTCTGGAGCATTGACGTTCTCCGGTGGATTATCTGTGAGCGGAAATTCCGTGGCTGCTACAGGTCTACGCTTAACTGATGAGGGCAGTTACAAACAGATTCAGTCGTATGCTTCCGAACCTTTGTATATTAACCCGCTAGGCAATGACGTTGTGTTGAACAGAGACGGTGGCAACGTCGGTATCGGCACCACTACACCAACGTACCAACTCACTGCTACTGGAACTATTGGAGCTAACGGAATAATGTTTAACGCTGGAGACGGTGACACTATGTTCGCAGGTCGTGGTGACCGGTATCCAAGTGGTACTCCTACAAACGTCAATAACGCTGACTTCTTTATAACTGGCGGCAACAATACTAACTTTGTCCTTGCTAGCCGCGGTAATGGTGGTAGTGAAGGAATCCTCTTTGGTAACTATAATGGCACTACCTTTACTGAGACGATGCGAATTGATAACCAAAATGGACGGTTAGGAATCGATACTTCATCCCCAGCAACTCAGCTACATATTGTTGCTGATACAAGTAACATTGTCATGCGTTTGGAAGAAAATACTGGCGGTGAGTACTTTAATGTCCGTATGTCATCTTCAGGAAACTTAACGTTCCTTACAGACGATGGTTCTAGTAGGTTATTCGTTGCAAATGATCAGAGTGAAGTTGCTGTAAACGATCCTTCACCTGACGCTAACTTTGAAGTAAGTGCCAATGGTGACACAGGTGGCGCTGCCTTCATGGTGAGTTCAAATTATAATAATGACGGTGACTTACTTACACTTCTGCAAAATGGACGGTTAGGTATCGGTGTCACAAACCCTAACCGCACACTTGATGTAGTTGGAGATATGGAGCTTACCGGACTCTTCTACGATTCAACTGGAAGCGCCGGTAGCGTGGGTGACGTTCTCGTGCGTGCTTCAACTGGCCTTGAGTGGCAGGCAACCTCTACGCTCGGTCTTTCGACAGTCGATTTTCTCACACGCACCTTTACAGCAGCAGAAATATGGACACCGTTTATACCAAGTGGTACTACTACCTTCTCTACTACGCTCGACGCACGTGAAATGGGTTATGGGTTCTTAGAATTGGTAGTAGATGATGAAATTATTGGGACTGCATACCCAAATGAGCGAACCACCTACACTGCGAGCGCCCTTTCAACGACAACGGTTGAGTTAGTTCCGAGAAACACACAAGTTGATCCTACTGGTTACCTTAGCCGGCAATCAATCTCGTTATCATATTTTGAGAATCAACCAAGAGATATCGAGTTTAATGGCGATGGAACCAAAATGTATGTAGTTGGGCAAACGGGGGTAGATATTACCGTATTTGATTTAAGTACTGCGTATGACATAAATACCGCTTCATTGAGCACCACGACAAGTGTTTCTTCAGAGGAGGCGAGCCCTACGGGTATGGCATTTAACGACGACGGTACTAAGCTATTTGTGGTTGGAGTAAGTGGTGATGATGTTAACGAGTATACGTTATCAGTGGCCTATGATGTAACGACAAAGTCTCACGTAGATGCAACGAGTGTTTCAGCCCAGGATACAGCTCCAAACGATATCAAATTCAACGACGACGGTACGAAGATGTTTATTCTTGGTGAAACTACTAAAGATGTCTTTGAGTACTCACTCTCAACAGCATACGATGCATCCACCCGCTCATATACTGACAATCTCGACATCAGCGCCTATGCCAGTAATGTATACGGTATTGAATTTAACGAAGCAGGTACCAAGCTCTTTGTATCAGGGTACCGGAATATTACTGAGTTTGACCTTGGTACTGCATACGACATTTCAACTGCTACGTTGGTTTCGGACTATTATCAACAAAACGATTATAGTTATCTTATGGGTATTGAACTCGTAGAAAACGATACTAAACTTATTATGGTTGACTGGAACGATGAAGAGCTATTTATGAATTCGTTACCAACTGCCGGCACGATTTCTAATTATGCTGCTTCAACAACCGTTACATCACTTACCCAGAGTTACGGTATGGAGCTTGTCGATGGCGGTTCAAAACTGTTTTATATCAACTATGATACACGAAACTTACGTGAGTACTCGATGTCGACACCAAACGATTTAAGTACCCTTACGTTTGAACAAGAGCATACTATCGGTAATCCAACCCAGGCAAACAACATTATCTTTAGTAATGATGGACTTACTGCGATTATAACAGGCTTTAGTCAAGCTGTATATGAATACAAACTTACCAGTCCATTTGATTTCACAACAGCTACCGAAACAGGTAACACGTACAATCCAGGAGGAAGTGGCCAAGCAACGTCACGATTTAGCCGGGATGGGACAAAGCTAATAAGTCTTACCTGGGGTACCTCAAGGCAACTAAGATCAGCTACACTTAGTCGACCATTTGATATTACCAGTGCTGTCGACGACGGAGAAGTTGTAAACGTCGGAACACCTATTGGTGGTAACGCATATTCATTTGACTTTAGTCCAGATGGAATGTTTCTGGTTATCGCAGAAAGTATCCAGTCTGAAGTTGTTACCTTTAGACTAACGGCCCCGTATGACATATCTACAGTGGACACAACTGCAGGCTTTAATTCATTTACAAACTATTTTTACAACAACCACTCAGGTCTACCAGCTGACCGTGTCACTCCATCTGGGATGACATTTGACGAAACGGGTCGGTACCTGTATCTCCTTGACCAAAGCACAGATAAAATCACCCAATACGACATGGGTGCAAGCATTGGAAACCTTGGTACAAGTTTCGCCTCCATCACCCTCGACCCTGAAGACACCGGAGCCGACCTCGCGGAGTACTACCCAACGGCTGACCGCAACATTGGCGCAGGTGACATCGTCTCCTTTATCGACAACGATACTTTCGAGCTCACCTACGCTACTTCAGGCTCCTCATACGCACTAGCGGGCGTTATCTCCACGAACCCAGGCATCACCCTTGCCGACGGCACCGAAGGAGGGCGCAAGGCACCACTGGCGCTCACCGGTCGTGTACCTGTGAAAGTCTCTAACGAGAACGGTATCGTGATGCCGGGTGATCGTATCACGCCGTCCTCAGTCCCTGGCGTGGGTATGAAAGCGGGACTCTTTGACGAGTCTGTGGGTGTTGCTATTACCGGTATGGACATCGAGAACCTCGACCCTGATAGGCCAATGCAGCAAATCATCCTCTTTGTTGATCTTCAAGAAGGCGTGAACGTCACCAGCCTCACCGAAACCCTCTTTGCCGGCGCGTCGACGACCTTCATGATGGAGATTAGCAGTTCGTTTAGCACAACCACCGGTACAACCACCACTGAAATTGCTATCACTGAAACGATTGCTGAGACTATCTGGGATCGCCTGGCGAACCTGGCGAGTCGGTTTGTGGATGGAGTACTCACTATCGTCGGACTTCGCACCGAAGAAATTTGTCTTACTGATAGTGATGGGGAGACGTGTATCGACCGCAGTGCACTTAATGTACTCTTAAGTGGTGAAGCGACAGAAACAGATGAGGTTAACGATACATATATAAGTACAACTACACCGCAAACAAGTACCACAACAGAGGAAGTTTCTAATTCAGACAGTGATTCAGAGCAGTCCAACACTTCAACTGAAGATAATCCTGATATAAGTGCAGATATTAGTACCACCACAACACAAACCACCGCTACGTCAACCAACTCCAGTACACAAGATGAACAGAGTCAAGAGGGAAGTGACATTGCCACGAGTACCGAAAACGTCAGTCAAGAAACAGAAAGTGAACCTGGTCAAGACCAGTCAGCCAGCTCGACCGAGCCAGTGAGTGAAGATGTTTCTCCATCAGAAGACCCGGCACCAGCCGAGGAGCCAGCCACTGAAGAAGCCACCGAAAGCACCGAAAACGGTTCAACAGAGTCACCAGCAGAAGACACTCCAGCAGAATGACGGGTACCCCAAATTTTGCACACCGTTTCTAAGTTCTCGTCATGATACTAGGGTTTGTGTTTAGCAGCAAACGAGCATGGCGCCGTGCCAAGTGCCGTATGTATCCGCTTGGTGTTGTAGTAGTGGATAGCTTCGTGGAGCGCAGCCACCAACTCACCTAAAGTCTCATACCTCGTCGGGTCACCAAACTCCACCTTGAGCTTGCCATAGAAGCTCTCCTGATACCCGTTTTCCCACGGACAGCCGGGGTGGCTCATGCTCATGAGAGTATCTCGTGAATGTACCAGCGCTGAATAATCAGCCGATGTATATTCACTCCCTTGGTCGGAATGGATGATACGGGGTGGCGGGTGGTGATGAATGGCATTGAGGAACGCATTCATCACTAGCTGGGTACTGTGGTTGGTTAATACTGACCAACCGACCACTTCCCGGGTACATAGGTCAAGAATAGTCGCGAGATACACCCACTGGTTTTGATACTTCACGATGTGGGTGAAGTCACTGATCCAGATGTCTCCTCTGCACTGTGGTGACTCGGTGAGCAGCAAGTTCGGGAATACGCTGTCTTTTGGGCGTTTATATGGTTTTGGAGTCACTCGGCGGTATGGCTTGATACCAAATAGCTTCATCACCCGCAGTACCCGTTTCTTGTTGATACCGAGGTGTTTGGCTAACCGTTTGTGTCCATACCCTGGGTGCTCACGCAAGGCAGTTTCGATGAGTTGCTTAGTGTGCCAGTCTTTAGCTGGTTGCCTTGGAGAATAATACAAACTCCGGCGACAGACACTGGTACTGGCTGCCAACACTGTCTTGTTTGGCATCCCTAGCCCCTTTTTTCTTGTGCACTGAGTTTCAGCGTCACTTCACCAACCAGTTGTTTGAGTTGCTCATTCTCTTTCTTCAGACGGTTGTATTCAAGCAGACTGACTGAGCCTTTGGCTTTGGTGCCAAGCCAGGCGTATACAGTATTAGCTTTCACGCCATGTTCAGCGGCAGCGTCTGCCACACTAACCCCTTCGTGCTTGATGCGATTGAGGATTTGTTCTTTGATTTCGGCTGAAATCCGATAACTCTTTTTAGACATAGTCTTTGTATTATTAGTGGAATAATACTT
>CEQS01069760.1_pt1 | contig 10530 bp, 11 predicted proteins | sample 530981 | NCBI WGS metagenome assembly CEQS01 (sample SAMEA2621176, study PRJEB7988) | marine metagenome | biome: marine biome (ENVO:00000447); feature: mesopelagic zone (ENVO:00000213); material: "saline water (ENVO:00002010), including plankton (ENVO:xxxxxxxx)" | depth 800 m
TAAATTCTTTGTACTTCGGAGCTTTTGCAATCGGAGCAGATTTATCTGGGGGCTTTCATGCGTTTTGGTTAGGAAAAAAGGAGAAACGCAATATTTCACTTGCGTTTAAAAGCCTTCAGGCCGATTTTTTAAAACGGGCCGAGGACGACGTATATTTTGTTTCAGAAGCCGGTAAATCAATCCGCGAAATGTTTGATAAGAGCGTCGAAACCGGAGAAAGGCAAACTGAGAATATTCCAATATCTGCATTTACGGGTTACCCAAATAACTCCGAAAAGGTGGCCGATTTTCTCATCGGCTTATCCATTAAGGATAAAGGAAGGACTTAGTATTCCTTAACGACTTCCCCGGACCCTGAAACAGATATTTCTGATGAGGCTCCACCTTTGTGAAAGACATCTCCATTGCCGGAAATTGAGCCAGTAAGGCTCATGTTTGCAAATACCCGTATGTTGCCCGATCCGGTAGCTTTAATAGTTACAGTTCCGGCCTGTAAATTATAGGCACGAACGTCCCCCGATCCGAACAACGTAACATTCAGCTTCATGCTGTTACCTAATAAAGCAATATCACCGGATCCATTTAAACTCACATTTAACTCAGTGGCAGTAATATTTAAATCTATATCACCGGAACCGCTTAGATTAATGTTTAAAGAGTTGGTGGAAAACTGACTGGTAGCCTGGATATCACCCGAGCCGGAATTGGAGAGTGATTCGAGGTCTTTAACTGTAATTACAAGCCGACGCGATTTTATTTTAAGGTATCTGTAGTCCTTCATGTAAATCTTTAATACACCATCAACATTTTCGGTTACCACATATTCATGAATGTTATCATCGGCGATAATTTTCACTTCTTCCTTATCCCCCTGAATTAATTCCACAACAAAATGCCCGGTTAGTTCCAGTGCATTCACATCCTTAAAAGTTCTTATCGATTCGGTAACATTACGACTACCATAAATGCTTTGGCTAAAAGTTGTGTACTGGGCAAAAAGTGCAATAAATGTGATTAACAGGATTTTCATATACGACTGGATTAATGTAAAATAATTTTCAAAGATCAAATCTAAAGCAAGGAGCATTCCAAATCAATAGCAATTGTTTAAACATCTTCAAGAGATATTGGCCTGGATTAAGGTTACCAAGAAGAATGTCCATTCCACTACATTTGTATGGTGCGCTTTTCTATTATTTGTTCCCTAATTATTCTAGTGGTTTGGACTTCGTGCCAATCGCAGCATTCGACATCAGCCAATCCAATTACATCAAAGCTTAAACTCCCTCAAGGTTTTGTTATAGAACAATACGCACAGGATATAAAAGGTGCCCGATCTATGGCGTTGGGAACGAATGGGACCCTCTTCGTGGGAACAAGGGGAGGAGAGGTTTATGCCCTCATTGATGATGATAAGGATTATGTATCGGATCGTGTCATTGTGGTAGCTTCAGGTCTAAACAGCCCAAACGGAGTAGCCTTTAAGAATGGCGACCTGTATGTTGGAGAGATTCACAGGATAATAAAATTTGAGAATATTGAATCCCGACTGAACGACATGCCTGAACCCGTTGTGGTTTATGATAAATACCCGGAAGAAACCCATCATGGATATAAATACATCGATTTTGGTCCCGATGGAAAATTGTATACTCCGGTTGGCGCTCCTTGTAACGTATGTGAAAAAAAGAATCCCGTTTTTTCGTCCATAACCCGTATAAACGATGATGGGAGCAACTTTGAAATCGTTGCTCATGGAGTTCGAAATTCGGTTGGTTTTGATTGGCATCCCAAAACAGGTGAATTATGGTTTACCGATAACGGAAGGGACTTATTGGGTGATGATATCCCACACGATGAGCTCAATCGAATGACTCAAATCGGGCAACACTTTGGTTTTCCCTATTGTCATCAGGGTGATTTGCCTGATCCTGATTTTGGAGAAAAAAGAAAGTGTAATGAATTTGTTCCCCCAGTGCAAAAGCTGAACCCACATGGGGCTTCTTTGGGTATGCTGTTTTATTCTGGCGATATGTTTCCCAAAGAATACAAAAATCAGATACTAATATGTGAACATGGTTCGTGGAATAGGAGTAAAAAAATTGGGTATCAGGTTAGCCTGGTTCGCCTTGACGGAAATAAATCCACATCGTTTAAGCCCTTTGTTGAAGGTTGGTTGTTAGAAGATGAAGATATTTTAGGACGTCCTGTTGACTTATTGCAATTACCCGATGGTTCGGTTTTGGTTTCTGATGATTATGCCGGTATAATCTATCGAATCACTTACAAGGGGTAGAAACCTTAACCCTGTTTAAGTAGGTGCTTTAAATGAATCACCAAATTACTCTTCGAGACATTCTCTTTCAGTTTCCCCTCTTTAATGGTAGAAATATTTCCCGTTTGCTCCGAAACGATAAGGGAGATAGCACTGGTTTGTTCCGATACCCCCATAGCAGCACGATGACGCATGCCAAGGCTTGCAGAAAGCTCCCGGTTTTCACTAACCGGCAAAACACATCGGGCCGCCAAAATGGTGTTGTCCCGAATGAGTACTGCACCATCGTGAAGGGGTGTGTTTTTCCAAAAAATACTTTCGAGCAAAGCACTGCTTATTCGAGCATCTATAATTTCTCCGCTGCTTAAATAAATATCAATATCGTGGGAGTGCGAGATGATAATCAGTGCCCCAGTTTTGCTTTCTGACATGTTGATGCAGGCGCGAGCAATTTCGTCTACATTCATAGGGATTTCTTCTCCTTCTTTCTTACCAAAATGAAATATGTTTCCGCGTAACAATTTCTGATTCAGAAAGTTGGTATTGCCAATCATGAGGAGAAAATTCCTCAATTCTTGCTGGAAAACAATAATGAGAACAATGACCCCAACTCCGATAAATTGTCCCAGAATTTCGGAAAGGAGTTCCATGTGTAACGCCTCTACTATTTTCCAGAACAGGTAAATAGCAAATATTCCCAGGAAAATGCGAATGGCGATGGTACCTCGAACCATTTGATAAACCTGATAAATAAGTACTGCAACCAGCACTATGTCAATTACATCAAGAAAATCGATATGGATAAACTGAAGCATCGAAACAATATTAATTCATTCCGAGTTCATAAGCCGAGAAAAGGTCAACTGCTTGTTTGGCTTCTTTTACGTCATGCACCCTTAATATTTTAGCGCCATTGGCCAATGCCAATGTATTGAGTACGGTGGTTCCGTTTAAGGCATCCCTGGTCTCCACGTTCAATGTTCGCTGAATAAATGATTTACGCGAAATCCCTACCAGTACCGGTAAACCAAAAACCTGAAATATTTCAAGGTGTTTTAATGCCTCATAGTTTTGAGTACCATTTTTGGCAAAACCAAAACCAGGGTCCAGAATAATGTCGTTGACCCCAAGCAGTTTTAACTCATCAATTTTTGAGCTGAAGTAGCGGTTAATATCATTCAGGAAATCGTTGTAAGTAGTTAGGTTTTTCATGGTCTGTGGTGTGCCCCGCATGTGCATCATTATGTAAGGAACTTTTAGCTTCGATACGGTTTCAAACATGTTGGAATCCAACTCTCCACCGGAAATATCGTTGATGATTGAAGCGCCTAATTCAATCGCCTTGCTTGCGACTTCGCTTCGGAATGTATCGATGCTCAGTATAGCTTCCGAGAATTCATTTCTTATCTCTTTAATAACTTCTATACGACTCAACTCCTCTTCCAGCCTTACATCATTTGCCCCTGGTCGGGAAGAATAAGCACCCAGATCAATAAAATCAGCTCCATCGCTCAGCATCTGATCCACTGTCCTTAAAACCTCGGATTCATTTGTTTTTCTACTCTCAGAGTGGAATGAATCGGGAGTTAGGTTCACTATACCCATTACTTTGGGAGTAGTTAAATCAATTAGTTTTCCCCGACAGTTAATTAAGAATTTATTTTCTGAAGGACTTAGCACTTAACTGTTCAATTTTCAATTAATTTGCAAATGTAGCTTACGTGGCAAATGATGACGAAAACAACAGAACAATTCGATGAGGTAATTGCCGAGTGCAGGGAGATTTACGAAAAAAAAATGAAGGACTATGGTGCTGCGTGGAGAATTTTACGGCCATCATCACTAACCGATCAGATTTTCATTAAGGCCAATCGGATAAAAACACTTGAAAAAAACGTTGAATCTAAGGTTAATGAAGGCATTCGACCTGAATACATTGGCATAATTAATTATTGCATAATGGCCATAATTCAATTAGAACTAGGAGAGACAACCGAAACAGAATTGGATATAAAAGAAGGGTTGAAGTATTATGACAAACAAGCTCTTGAGGCTAAAAATCTGATGTTGAATAAGAATCACGATTACGGAGAGGCCTGGCGCGACATGAGAATAAGCTCCTTTACCGACCTGATTCTAATGAAGATTTTGCGAACGAAACAAATTGAGAACAATGACGGAAAAACCTTAATAAGCGAAGGAATTGACGCCAATTATTTTGACATGCTTAATTATTCTGTTTTTGCAATGATCCAAATGAACGAAAACGCTTAGTCTTCTTTTGACTCCTGATTAGGAGTTATTTTTACAATTCTTCCTTTATTTCCTGCCATCCAACCTACTTGGCCTGAAGGACTGAATGCGATACTATTTGCTCCTCCTGTTTTTGCTGCATTCCAGTTAAGCCCCTTGTCGTTGGAATAATCTGTTCCGTTTGGTCCGGTAGCAATTAACCATTCTGTATTTGGGATGAATTTAACCGCACTTCGGTAACCATTAGGTGGGTTTTCGGTTACAATCTCCCAATGTAATCCCTTATCAAGTGTAGTGGCAGCAACCAGGTTATGATTATCCGGTTTTGACCAATCTCCGCCTACTGCAACACCAAAACCGTTTGAATTGAAATCTAACGAATACACGCCACGGTTGGTGTCTCCATTACCCAATCCGGTAAGGTAAAAATCCCAGTTATGCCCTTTGTCGTGGCTATAGATAAGGCGTCCTCGTGGAAAACCTAATCCAATATAAGCTTCATTCTCTCCGTGTGCAATTATGCTTGTACCGCTTGCCGCAAAACCACCTTCTTTGGTTATAGCATCCGGTAGTCTCAGTTCCGGAATTAAGCTCCATGAATTTCCACCATCGTAAGTCTGAAGAATAATAATCTTATTGCTGATGGCATCACCAAAGGCAAGTCCTTCTTTTTCATTGAAAAAGGCAATACCATCCAGAAAAATATCAGGATGATCATTGAAATAGGTTAGCCACCACGTTTTCCCACCATTGTTGGTTCTAAAAATCTTGGCAGGGCTGCCAATAGCCATTACTACTGCTGATTGATCGTCGAAAGCTTCGATATCCCTTAAATCAGAAGTTTCGTGACCGGGAATAGCCAACTTTTTCCAGCTTTTACCTGCGTTGCTGGTTTTAAGGATGGTTCCATTTGTACCACTTATCCAGCAAACCGAATCACTTGGAGCCGATAATCCTCTGTAATGGGATTCGGCATTGGTATTTTTTAAATGGAAAGTGTAAGGAAATGATTCTATGTCAATATCGGTTTCACAAGAGCAACCAAGAAGAATGAAAAAAAAGAAAATTGCAATTCGATGAGCCATTTTACGTTGAAACTTTATTCATTAAATAATATTTCAAATGTATGACTCAATTAATAACTAAGTACCTAAAAAGTATAGTTGTATTACATTGCAATAATTACAAAGAGCTCTCTTGTGAGATTACATATATCTGCACTATAAATGAGCAAGTAAAATGTAAATGAATTAGTGGATAAAAACGTATAAATTCGCGGCTGCTGTATTCTCATGGCGATTAGGTTTAAAATACTGAAAACCAGTTGTATGAATAAAAAAGGAGAATGAATAGAAATATAACAAACCGCATAAGACACATAATGGATAACTGGTTGCCCCCGGTTATCAGAGATAATAAATACTTCATGTATCCACTGTTGTGGTATTGGTACAATGGTAAAAATGTTACCAAACTCATGGAGTTTAAATCATACTATCACAAATTAACTTTCGAGGAATACGAGAAAATTTACAAAGAGCTTGAAGGAAAGGCTCAGGATCGTATTACAGATCTTAATCAGGAGTGCATCGACTTTATAAACCAGGGACTTCTTGACGGTGGAGTAGATAGTAAGGTTCTGGAGGTAGGTAGTGGAAGAGGTTTCTTTTTAGATAAATTGCAAAAGCAGGGCTTTACTGATTTAACGGGAGTAGACGTGCTTAAAGATTTTGATTTGCCAGGTGTTAAGTTCGTTCATGCCGATGTTGAACGCTTACCGTTTGAAAACAATGAGTTCGACAACACACTCTGTAATCATACATTGGAACACATTCCCGATATTCGAAAGGCCTTTGAAGAATTATTAAGGGTAACCAAGAACAAGCTATTTGTTACTGTACCTTGTCAGAAATATTACCACTATACTTTTGACTTACACATTCATTTTTTTCCTGAACAATCAATTCTTATCAGCGCACTTGGATTGAAAAAGGGCTATAAAAGTCACAAACTAAATGGTGATTGGGTGCTTGAGATAGATTGCCAAATAGCAGAATAAAGCCATGAGTGAAAATCGCATTAATTTTTCATTAGGATCAATACAGATTAACTGGACGCTGTACCAAACTCTATTTTATGGATTGGCGGTTTTAATGTTGCTTATTATGCTCCCGATTGCGTGGAACTCGGGAATTTCTGGTGATGAATTTACCCAGTATTATTATGGGCAAGCTATTTTCGATTGGTTCAAAAATTTTGGTGAAATAAATGAAACCAATAAGATTGTAATTGAGAGCCATAACGGAATTCATACGTATAGTTCTTCTTTTGATTTTTTTACAGCTGTATTCAATGAAGTCTTTGGGATTGAAAAAGAATTTGAGGTTCGTCATTTGTTTAATGCACTTAGTGGTTGGCTACTTATATTATTTACAGGTCTTATTGCTAAAGAGGTACTAGGTTGGAGAGCGGCCGTTATTGCCATTTTCCTTGCATTTATTTCTCCCCGTTTAATGGGCCACAGTTGGAACAACCCGAAGGATATCCCCTTTGCCATGACCTACGTATTTGGGTTTTATTACATAATGAAATATGTGACCAATATCAATAACCTTACCTGGAAGCATAAGTTTATGGCGGCGCTGGGTATTGGATTGGCTATCGGTATTCGTATTGGGGGTTTAATTCTAATTGGCTACCTGCTTTTGTTTACGGCGCTTTATTATCTATACAATTCAGGAAGTCTGAAAAATGCTTTTTCAAAGGATGGATTCATAAAGATTAAGGAACTAATTATTTCTTCTATTGTGGTTTCCTTAGGCGCCTATATAATTGGAATAATGTTTTGGCCTTTTGCGCTTGATAATCCCATTTCGAATCCAATGACTGCATTAGCCGAAATGTCGGATTATGCAACACGGGTTGGAATACGACAGTTATACGATGGTGCCATTGTGTGGAGTGAAGATTTACCAGACTATTATACCTTGCATTACATTTCCATGACTACACCCATAGTTGTGTTACTTGGGGTGCTTTTCTTTTTTGTTTTTATTCGAAAAAAGGAAAATAAGAACACTTTCTTCTGGAAATTTGCACTGTTTTTCGCATTTATATTCCCCATATTTTACATTTTCTACAAAGAAAGTATGGTGTACAGTGGGTGGCGGCATACACTCTTTACCTATCCTACGCTGTTAGTATGCTCAGCAATGGGATTTGAATACTTAATTAGGCAATTTAAAGCGCAGAAAACCCAGGTCATAATAATGAGTTGCATTCCAATTTTAGCAATTCATCCTCTTGTTCACTTTGTGAAGAACAGTCCGTTTCAGTACATCTATTTTAATGAGTTTATCGGAAGCGTTGACAAAATGGTGGGTAAATACGAGAACGATTATTACTACCACAGCTCAAAGCAGGCTTATGAATGGCTTAAAGAGAATGTGGAAGTAGATTCTCTGAAAGAAGGAGAGAAAATAAAAATACTCTCAAATGATCACCAGTCTGTTGCCTATTTTGTAGGTAACGACACCAACCTGTTTTATAGAGATTATCAACGATATTATGAGCGTGGAGATCGGGACTGGGATTATTTTATTGTTGTTAATAATTACATCAATCCAGGGCAACTTCGAAGAGGGATTTGGCCACCACCTAATACGGTTTATGAGGTTAAAGTGGACAATACAACCATAGGAGCGGTATTGAAACGAAAAACCTATAAAGACTTTAAAGGTATGGATGCTTTAAATGCCAATAACCTTCCCTTAGCGATTCAACTCTTAACGGAGGCAATTCAGGAAGACCCTATGGTTGAAAGTGCCTACCTAAACCTGGCGGATGCTTATTTGAGAGCCGGGCAATACGATAAAGGAATTGAAACTACCAAGGCTCTACTAAAGATTTACCCTAAATACGATAAAGCATTTTACTCTCAGAGTATCCTGCTGTTGAATCAAGGAAAGTTTAAAGAGTGTATTGAGGCATCAAAAATTGTTTTAAAATTAAACCCTAAGTTTAATAACTCCTATTACATAATCGGTGTGGCTTATATGCAAGCCGGTGATCCGAACTCTGCCATTAAGAGTCTCAACACCTGCATCGAAAAAAGTCCAGGGTTTAAAGCAGCCTATGCTATGCTTGCTGAGATATATAAGCAGCAGGGTAAGACACAGGAGGCTGAATACTATCAAAACATAGTGAAACAGTTATAGTAACATGGGTAGAAATCTAATCATAATTCCATGTTATAATGAGGGTGCAAGGCTTGAAAAAGACATTTTTATAAGAAGTGTTGAACAATATAATTTCGACCTACTGTTAGTCAATGATGGGAGTAAGGATGATACCATTGATAGGCTTAACGAACTTGCTGCAGCTAAACCGGAATCGATAAGGGTGCTCGATTTACCAAAGAACAAAGGTAAGGCCGAAGCTGTTAGGGAAGGAATGAATGCCGCTTTGAAGTGGAAGAACTTTGATATTGTTGGTTATGCTGATGCCGATTTGGCAACACCCTTTGCAGAATTGGATCGGATTTCTCACCTGTTTAAGCCCCATCATTCTTTTCTTTTTGGTTCCAGGGTTTTGCTACTGGGGCACCAAATAGAGCGATTAAACTCTCGCTGGTTGTTCGGTCGTATTTCAGCAGGTTTTGCTGCCCTAACATTAGGTCTGGGCGTACATGATACACAGTGTGGAGCTAAGTTTTTTAAATCTGATCTTATACCCGTTTTATTCGATAGACCATTTTTAAGTCGATGGTTATTCGACGTTGAGCTTTTCTTTCGAATGATGAACCATTTCGGTAAAGCCGAAGCAGTTAAGCAGATGATCGAAATTCCTTTGGAAATTTGGATTGAAATGGGAGATAGTAAACTAACGGTTATGGACATACTAAAAGTTCCATTCGAATTATTGAGAATCAGGTGGCATTATCAAAGTAATGCTAAAGGTTAAAGGACTGCACAAAAGGTTTGTAGGGGAAAGAACCCGGTTGGTTTTAAAAGGAATCAACTTTCAGGTCAATAAGGGACAGCACATTTTTATTATTGGTGAAACCGGAAGTGGAAAAAGCACCTTGCTCAAATCCATTTACGGTATTTATACTCCCGACAAGGGAAAAATCTGGTTGGAAAATAAACAACTCGAATTTGGTAAGCAACTTATTCCGGGGTTCGATACCATGAAACTGGTAGAGCAGGATTACAACCTTAAAAAATTCAATACCGTTCGATCGGCTATTGAATCTCGCCTGGAAGTAGGGCTCACCAAAAAAAGCAAAACAGAAAAGACCAACGAATTATTGGAGTTGTTTGAGTTAAGGAAATTGGCCTCCCGCCAAATTTTGGAAATCAGTGGTGGTCAGCAACAGCGATTGGCTTTGGCCCAGGCATTTTCACAACTACCTAAATTACTGTTGCTTGATGAACCCTTTGCTCATCTAGACCCTCAATTGAAGACCAACATATTTAGGTACTTGGAAAAATGTATTCGTGAAGAGGAGGTTACTGTTTTAACGGTAACACATGATTATAATGAAACCTTAAAACATGCCAATTGGGTGATTGCAATGGAAAATGGCAAAATTGCTCAGCAGGGGAGTGTTCGGGAACTGTACAATAATCCGGTAAACTTATATGTGGCCGGGTTACTTGGTAGTTTTACCACGTTGGAATTGGAAGACTCCGTTTGGTTAATTAGGCCGGAGTATGTTTCAATTTCCGGTAAAGGCAAGTATTCCGGAGTATTAAAGTCAATTCGATTTGGTGGTGGACACTTTGAGCTGGAAGTCGATTATAAGAACCAAGTACTTGTTGGGCTGAGTTTAAATGATACTGAGCTAAAAGAAGGACAGCATGTACAATTTAATCTTAACCTTTGCCTGAGAGTTGATCCCGGTAATAAAATTGTATCCTATGAAGGTTAAAATTGATGAGGTTTGGAACGAAGCATTAAAAGATGAATTTGAAAAAGACTATTTTGAATCACTGGTTTCT
>CEQS01068439.1_pt1 | contig 10505 bp, 10 predicted proteins | sample 530981 | NCBI WGS metagenome assembly CEQS01 (sample SAMEA2621176, study PRJEB7988) | marine metagenome | biome: marine biome (ENVO:00000447); feature: mesopelagic zone (ENVO:00000213); material: "saline water (ENVO:00002010), including plankton (ENVO:xxxxxxxx)" | depth 800 m
GCACTCAAGCGACGGTACGTCAATCGCAACTGGCACGCTCTCGAGCCCCGCGCAGCCAGTAGTGTCGGTGGCCGAGGCAGCGGTGACGACGCAGTATTTCCAGATCGACCGGCTGAGCGATCTTAACATCGAGACGGTTAGCAGTCCTACGTACGGTTCGTTTACTGACAACTTTAATACTAGTGGATTTATTGCCACTTCAACCGACGTTGTGGTGAGCGGAAGCTCGGTCGTGCTAGCTGGCGCCCCGGGGAGCTACGCTGCTTCGGGCACCGTCTTGGCGACGACTACGTCCCCAAGCCCACTCGATAGTTGGTACAGCGTCGACTTCACCGCCACCAGCACGGCGTCAAGTTCGGTAACGGTGCAGCTGTACTACGTGTCGGGTACAACCACCGCGCTGATACCAGATATTGACCTGCCGGGTAACAGTGGTGGCTTCACCACCTCGCCGATTGATATCACGAGTCTCGACACCGGTGTGTATAGCGACGTTGTCTTAAGCGCAACACTTGCCAGTGCCGACCCTACTGAAACACCCGAACTCGACGACTGGACGCTCACTCATATTGAGTCACAACCGACGCTCTCGGGCATCCCGCTTACGGTTACGGGCGATAAAGTGCTCGGCACCGATTCTGGTGGCGGTGACGTCTACAAGACGGTGTACAGCGATGTGACAGACGGCAGCGGAGAGTGGTCTCTGACTGATATTGAGTATGATGCGTACACCATCGTAGTGGACGATCCCGGCCTCGACATCCTAGAGGCCTGTCCGTGGACACGAGTTGCCCTACAACCAAACACAACCGAAACAATTACTTTTACGATCGGCAGCATCGCGGGGCCGCGGCTGTTGGTTGGTGTCACCGATGCGAGTGATACTCCGGTCGCCGGAGCCACGGTCCGGCTGGAGGTAGGCGGGTACGATGAAACACAGACCACGAGCTTGTGTGGGCAGACATTCTTTAGTGGTGGTGGGCTCACCACTGCTACCGGCACGCTCACGGTGAGCAAATCGGGCTACACGAGCTTTGTTGATACCGACGTCGCGGTTCATGCTTCCAGCACCGCGCAGGCGCAAATTAACTAGATATGAGAAAACGACCACACTACTTACAGCATGGCATGACACTTGGTGAACTGTTGGTCTCGGTTGCGCTCTTCACCGTCCTCATGCTCGTGATTACCAACGGTATTCAACGGATGTACGTCTATAACGCCTACACATTTGCGCAAGCCTACCAGGTACAAAATGCACGCCTTGGTATGCAGGCGTTTATTCGCGACGTACGCGAAATGACATTTGCCGATAATGGCACCTTTCCGCTGGCGGTAATGGAAACCGATCGGATCGGGTTTTACAGTGACATCGATCGCGATAACAGTGTTGAGTACGTTGAGTTTACCTACGTCGCGTCAACGACCATTGCCAAAGAAATCTACAACGCTACCGGCTCGCCACCAACGTACGACACGAGCACACCCGACGAGTCGATCATTCTCTCGCGGTATGTGCAAAACGACCTGCAGGCGACCTCAACCTTCTATTACTATGATGAGAGTGGCGTGGCTGTTACTAACCCGAGCAACATAACCGACGTTCGCTACATCAAGGCCCAGATTATTGTCAATATCGACCCGGTTCGTGATCCAGGTCAGTACATGCTTCGTTCGAGTGCAGCACTACGTAACGTCAAAGAGAATTTATGATCCACCAACAACCAGCTCCCAGCCAACACGGCGCACTCTTGGTGCTCGTTATAATTTTTGGCGCGGTCTTCTTTTTGATTGTAGTGGCCTTTATGGGCTTTGTCGTGACCCAGTCACAGGTCCAGAAAGCAGCGGTTGAGAAAGAGCGAGCACTTTCAATTGCTGAGGGCGGTCTCAACTACTACAAGTGGTATTTGGCACATAACCCTGGCGATGTCACCTACGGCACCGGGGTGCCCGGCCCGTACGAGATTCCGTTTACTGACCCAGAGCTCGGGGTGATTGGTACCTCAAGTCTCGCAATTGCGAGCACCTCGTACTGCGGCGTGGTCACGAGTATTGATATTGAGTCGACTGGATACACGTCTGACAAACCTGACCTACAGCGGACTGTATTTGGTCGGTACGCCCGCCCCACCGTAGCCGAGTACGCCTACATCATTAATAGCAATGTGTGGGCCGGGAGCGACCGTACCATTATTGGTCCGTACCACAGTAATGGTGCGATTCGTATGGACGGCACAAACAATTCAACGGTAACGAGTGGTCTCGAAACCTGGCAGTGTGATGGCACGATTAACTGTGACACGGGTACTACTACTGTGGGGGATTGGATCTCAGCCGTGTTTGGCGATGGGCCGAACGATGCGCTGTGGAACACGGGTGTGCCGCCTGTTGGATTTGCTGGCATTACGGTTGATTTAACTGCCATGGAAACAGCCGCCTGCTCGGTTGGTTCGGCCGGTATCTGTATTCCTGAGTCGGGTGCTTGGGGGTACCGCATCGATTTTCAGTCAGACGGTACGCTCGATGTTTACGTTGTGGACCGCACGTACAACTACTGGGGCTACAGCTCCTCTGATGGCTGGCAAACCGAACGGCACGCGATCGACGACGATGATTTCTTTGCCACGTACACCATCGACGAATCGTGCCCACTTATTTTTGTCGAAGACAAAGTGTGGCTTGAGGGAGAGGTGTCGACGCTGGTGAGTTTGGCGGCTGCCGACAATGACTTGGGCGATCCAGACCACTCAATTATTTTGCACGACAATATTACCTACGCGACATCGAGCGCTGGCCTCTTAGCGGTGGCAGAAGAGGATGTCTTGGTCGGTCTGGTGGTACCAGACGATATGGAGCTTAACGGTATCTTCATTGCGCAGAATGGTCGCTTTGGCCGCAACCACTACCGCACGTGGGGAAGCTACGACGTCGAGTGGTTCCACAATAGCTACGTGACGCGCGACGAACTCACCATCAATGGCACAATTGTTTCTAACGGCCGCGTGGGAACGAAGTGGACCAGTGGCGGCACGTTTATTTCTGGTTTTGATACTCGGTACAACTCGTACGATCGATTTTTGGTTGATAACCCACCACCGCTCGCACCAAATACCTCGGAAGACTACAAGTTTGTCGAATGGAGAGAAATGGACTAGTGTCCATTTTTCTCTAGTTGCGACGTGAGTCGCAACGCCCGATACGAGGCGTGAGCCGAGGCAGGGCGAGGAGGGAAGGAGGATGCAAGTGATCGCTACAATCCCTCTGGCCACTGCTCCAGACGCAAATTAAATTTCCTCCAACCCTTCTCCCAGCCTACTGTAAAGGAACGTGAAGCTCTCTCGCGTGCTAAAATACCAGCATGAGTCCCGTTAGAGACCGCGCTCACGCGAGCACTAATCGGATTACAGTAAATGGTCGTAGTTATTATGAAATCAACTAACTCAGTCAGTGATCGTTTGATCGCGACCTGTCTCTAACGGGATGAAAAAGCACACCCCCCTGATTGTCGGCAATTGGAAGATGAACCCAGCCACCCTCGCGAAGGCAAAGAAGCTATTTATCGATATTCGTAACAAGGTGCAGCACCGCCCACAGTACACCAAGCCAGTAGTGGCGCCGCCATTTCCATTTATTTCTGAAATTGAGCGACTGGCGCCCAGTCGACGCATTGAGCTGGCTGCCCAAGACGTCTTTTTTGAATCAATTGGTGCACATACCGGAGAGGTGTCGATTCCGATGCTCAAGAGTGTGGGTGTGAGCATGGTCATTGTCGGCCACTCGGAGCGGCGTGCACGGGGTGAGTCTGACGAAGAGATTTATCGCGACGTACAGGCAGTACTCAACGCGAAGACCACGGTCATTATTTGTGTGGGCGAGAAAGAGCGCGATGCACACGGTAACTACTTCAGCGTGGTTGAGGCGCAGTTGCGCGCGGCGTTGAGGGATGTCGCTGCTAAAGATCTCAAGCGGGTGGTTATCGCTTATGAGCCAGTCTGGGCAATTGGTACAGGTAAGACCGCGAGCGCAGAAGATGCCCACGAAATGAAGCTTTTCATCCAGAAGCTTCTCACCGATCGCTTTAGCCGCCGCGCTGCCGATACGGTGCGCGTGCTCTACGGCGGCTCAGTAAATAAGCGCAACGCAGCTGAGCTCTTGCACGTTGGTGGGGTTGATGGGTTCTTAATTGGCGGCGCAAGTCTCAGGGCTAGCGAGTTTGTGCACATTATCAATACTGCTGAGGAGTATGCCAAAAGCCACCCTGCTTAGGATCTCTGATGGTGTCGACGTAGCGGGCAAGTACGTGCTCTTGCGCGCGTCACTCAACGTGCCTGTTGTTGATGGTTGTGTGAGCAATCAGTTTCGAATTGTGCGCGCCATGCCAACCATTAACCACCTCACGCAAGCCGGTGCCCGGGTCATTATCGTGGCGCACATTGGTCGTGAGCCAAGCGAGACCCTCGCACCGGTTGCCGAAGCCATGCAGTCGTTTGTGCCGCTCACCTTTGTACCAGCTGTGACTGGCGAAGCGGTTCGTGCGGCACGCAATGAGATGCAAAATGGCGAGGTGATCATGCTCGAGAATGTGCGGCAGCATCCTAAAGAAAAAGACGACGATGGCAGCTTTGCCGCTGAGCTCGCGAGTATTGCCGACATTTACGTTAACGACGCGTTTGCAGCTAGTCACCGCGCCCACGCGAGCTTGGCCGGCGTGCCGCGTCACCTGCCGAGCTACTTTGGGCTTAACTTTATGCACGAGTATGACGAACTTTTGAAAGCTGCGGCGCCGCACGCACCGTCACTGTTTATTTTAGGCGGGGCAAAATTTGATACGAAGATGCCGCTGGTTGAGAAGTACCTCGATACCTACTCCAACATTTTTATCGGCGGTGCGCTTGCTAACGATATTTTCAAAGCCCGCGGGTTAGAGGTGGGCAATTCGTTGGTATCAGAGATCGACCTCTCCGGCAGCCCCATTATCAACCACGAACAAATCATGACTCCAATCGATGTGGTGGTCGACGGCCCACAAGGTCGACGAACCTGCGCGCCCGACGCGGTCTCGCCCGACGAGCGCATTCTCGACGCTGGTCCAGAAACCATCGCGCTCCTATCACCATTAGTGGGGGCTGCAAAAACAATTTTATGGAATGGCCCCTTAGGTAACTACGAAGCGGGCTACGGCGAGCAAACCGAAGCACTGGCTCATTTGGTGGCGCAGTCAGAGGGCTACGCGGTGATCGGCGGCGGTGACACCATTGCTGCAGTAGAAAATCTCCGGGTGCAAGAGAGTATTGGCTTCATGTCGACCGCTGGCGGCGCGATGCTTACCTTTTTAGAAGCCGGCACGTTGCCAGCGATTGATGCTGTACAAAACCAACTGCAGCCATGATGTTTAGCCATTGCTTGGTCTATCCGATTAATGAGACACAAATTTGTCTCGGTCTAAAAAAGCGTGGCCATGGCATGGGTTACTACAACGGATTTGGCGGCAAGCTCTTAGCGGGGGAGTCGCCCGAAGCAGCGGCAGTTCGTGAGCTCCACGAAGAGTGCCATATCGAGGCAGCAGAAGATTCACTAGAGGCAGTAGCTGCATTGACTTTGCACTATCCAGACGATTTCACTGTACACATGAAAGTCTTTTTGCTACCAACGTGGCAGGGTGAGTCGCAGGCCACTGAGGAAATGGAGCCGCACTGGTTTTCTTTTACAGATCTCCCGCTTGCTACCATGTGGCAAACAGACGCAGCTTGGCTGCCGCGCGTCTTGGCTGGCGAGCGTCTCACCGGACAGGCCAAGTTTGCAGCGGATGGAGTGACAGTACTTACGCAAGAGTATCAGCCAATGCAGTTTTAAGCTGAGTTGCTAGGGCAGCTAAGGATTCCGGATCGCCTTTAGTTTGGTTTGGCAATACTTGCCCCAACGGGGTCGTGTCTGGTACCGGGTAAAGTTTTAAGTGGGCGTGGGGCACCTCAAAACCCTCAAGCACCATACAAGTTCGCTCAGTTTTTAGTTCAATATCAAGCGCTGTAGCAATCTTTTTTGCTACCGCAAACACGTGCAGGTAGGTTGCATCGTCTAGATCAAAGACGTAGTCAACTGGCTCGCGCGGAATAACCAATGTCTGACCGGCCACGGCAGGAAAAGCATCAAGAATCGCTACGCACACCTCGTCTTCGTAAATAAAATGGCCAGGGATTTCGCGATTAATAATTTTTGTGAAAATAGTTTCGCTCATAGCGACATGGTAGCATAGCTGCTATGACGCGCTATCAACTGGCTGAACCGATTGCACCCGAAATCGCAACCGAACTAAGCGAGCATCACCCGCTGATCCAGCAGCTACTCGTTAATCGTGGCATCACTACGAGTGCAGCAGCCAAATCGTGGCTCACGCCAGCGTACGACGCAGCTCTTAACGACCCGTTTTTACTAAACGACATGGCGGTGGCTGTTGAGCGCGTAATGCAGGCGATTGCTAAGAATGAACCAGTGGTCATTTACAGCGACTACGACTGCGACGGTATTCCCGGCGCGGTGGTACTGCACGACTTTTTTACCGAAATCGGTTTCACTAACTTCTCCGTCTACATCCCGCATCGCCACCACGAGGGGTTTGGCTTTAATGCTGACGCCGCCAAAACCTTGGCCAAGGAGGGAGCCAAGCTCATTATCACCATCGACTGTGGCATTGGCGACCGCGATGCAGTGGCAGAAGCAAACAAAGCAGGTGTCGACATTATTATTACCGACCACCACCAAGCCAAAGCCGATCTGCCAGAGGCGGTCGCCATTGTTAATCCAGCCATTTCACCCGACTACCCATTTCCGTACCTGTGTGGCGCGGGCGTGGTCTTTAAGCTGGTGCAAGCCCTACTCACCAAAGATGATTTTGCTGTGGCGCCGGGTCGCGAGAAGTGGTGGCTCGATATGGTTGGCTTAGCTACGGTCGCAGACATGGTTTCGCTCACCGACGAAAACCGCACACTCGCGCACTACGGCTTAACGGTGCTGCGTAAGTCGCGCCGCCCAGGCCTGCAGGCCCTGCTTAAAGCTCAGCGGGCAAGCCAGCGGCACCTCAGCGAGGACGATATTGGTTTTACAATTGGTCCGCGTATTAACGCCGCCTCACGCATGGGAGAGCCAGAGCGCGCCTTTAAACTCCTCACCGCGACGACCGAGGCCGACGCAATCGACCACCTCGAACATCTCGAGCAGCTCAACAACGAGCGTAAGGGGCAGGTCGCAGCTATGACGCGTGCCGCCCACAAAAAATTACAACAACAGAGCGACATCCCACTGGTTATCGTACTTGGTGACCCCGACTGGCGTCCGAGCCTGGTTGGTTTGGTGGCCAACAAATTGAGCGAAGAGCATCGAGTGCCAGCTTTTATATGGGGCCGCGATGGTAATGGGGTGATTAAGGGTTCGTGTCGCAGCGATGGCGCGGTGAGCCTCGTACGTTTGATGGAGACGGCTACAGAGCAGTTTCTTGAGTACGGTGGCCACCACGCCTCGGGTGGCTTTTCCGTGTCTGACACACAGATCCACACCCTCCCCACAGCTTTAGTTGAGGCCTACCAAGCTCACAGCGACGAGGTGCTCGTTGATGAGCCAGTCGTCATTGATGCGCACATTACCACTGCAGACCTCTCTCGAGAAACAGTGGAGTCGCTTCTCGCACTCGGCCCCTTTGGCGTAGGCAACCCGAAGCCCCTCTTGCAGCTTAGCGACGTCACCCTCAAGGGAGTAGATGCGTTTGGTAAAGGTAAAGAGCATACAAAACTTTTGGTACCAACCCTGACCGGCACGATGGAAGCAGTGGCCTTTTTTAAGACACCCGAGCAATTTTCACATACGCCAGCCACTAACGAACCTGTCTCGCTCCTAGTTCACCCCGAGCAATCCTTCTTTATGGGTCGCATGCAAACCCGCCTCCGCCTAGTCGACGTCCTCTCCGCATCCATCATTTGAGTGTGCTATGATTACCTCAGTTAACTGAGGTATATGACCAACGTATCAAAACGACAATTGTCAGCACATCACCAAGCAAAATTAGCGGTGCAGTTTACAAACTTTCTTCGTGGACATCTTGCACCTGAATTATTCTCAGAATTTTTCACACCAGCTGAGCAAATAATGCTTATCAAGCGCCTTGCAGCCATCATTATGATTCATCATGGGTACAGTTTGTACCGAGTTGCACAAACACTACACCTTAGCGACGCCACTGTCTCCAAGTACAGACAAAGATATCTGGCAGGTATGTACACATCACTAACTCTGCGTTTTGAAAGCCGTTCGTTTAACCAGGCAAAATTTTGGCACACGCTTGAGTTATTACTGCGAGCTGGCCTACCACCCATGGCTGGATCTGGCCGGTGGAATAAAATTGCTCCGGGAGCAGTACGTAAATCAAGATAATGGTAAATACCTCAGTTAACTGAGGTATTTAGTTAAGCTCGCATCGGAGTGTGGTAGGATGGTGGCCATGGCAGAGATTACTATTTTTACTGACGGCGGGGCGCGCGGTAACCCAGGGCCAGCCGCCATTGGCATCTATGCGGTAGATGCGGCTGGCAGTGTATTGCTCGAGCACAGCGAAACCATTGGTAATAGCACCAACAACATTGCTGAGTACGCTGCGGTAGCCACCGGCCTGCAGCTTCTTAAGCAAAAAGTGGGGAAGGCAGTAAAAGAGAAAACTGTTGAGCTTAAGCTCGACTCAGAGCTCGTCAAGAAGCAACTAAACGGCGAGTATCAAATTAAGGACGCCGGTCTCGTACCGTACTTTATCGAGATTCATAACCTGCGCGTCGCGCACTTTCCCAACCTCACCCTCACACATGTCCCACGGGCGGAAAACAAAGAAGCCGACCGCCTGGTGAACGAAGCGCTTGATGCAACGTAAGTTGTTTGCTAGTCTCGTTTATTAGAGCTGAGCAGTTCCGCTCAGCTGGTACCATAGGGAGTTATATAATGAAGAACGGAACGATTGGCAGCGCGCCTCAATCATCTGAAAGTGAAGATGGGCCAGATGCAGATGCGGTCAATCGCCAAATCGCTGCTGGCATGGGCAACCCGATGGCTCACGCAATGGCCGCGTGTTTCCCAGACGTCGTCGCCGCGTTCGATGCTGTTGAGGCCGGCCGGCCGCTCGTCGAAGGTTTGCCGGATTGATGCGGGTGCGAGGTTTTTATCGCCCGCATAATATCCGATCTGTCTGGAGTCGCTACTGGCTTCAGCGCAACAACCAGATCTTCTCTCATAGCCGCTAAGCGGCTTGCCCTGGGCGCAATTGCGTGCCCGGGGCATTTTTTATTTATTACCACTCCAGTACTTGCAATTAATAGTCGACAATCGTATGGTACGAAGAGGTGGCAGACTCGAATAGCGAGAGAGCCACAATCCTATCCTTCTGGAGGTGAGCATGCTGACGCGCGCAAAAATTTCTGACGAAATTGTCGAAGCATTCAAGCTCAAATCTTGGAGGATGGCCGCCTGTTGACCTTTGCCCATGGCGCGAAGTTTTCCTGCAAGGGGTAGGAAGCTCAACGATAGGCGTAACACAAGCCATTTTCAAGATACGGCCCGGCGTGCGAAAGCACCCGGGCCTCAACTTTTGCTACAATTTTTTAATGCAACGCTACGGCCTATACGTAATTGCGCTCGGGTTAGCGGGTGGGGTGATGCTCCACTCGCTGTTTTCGTTTGGGTTGCCGGTGGTGATTTGGCTGCTTTTGCTGGTCGTTGCGGTGCTCGTGCTCGGCGAGCGGCTGCGAGCCGAGCGCCCTTACCGGGTCCGCTACGTAGCGCTCGGGCTTATGTGCGTCGCTCTTGGTGTGCTGCGAATGGACGTGGCTACCTGGGGTGAGATAAGTCCTACCCTTGAGCCACAGGTTGGGCAGCGTGTGAGCATGCGTGGCGTGGTGGTGCGCGAGCCCGACGTACGCGAGAAGAGTCAGCATCTCTACTTGCGGGTTCTCGATGAGCAGCGATTACTCTTGGTTATTACCGACCGCTACCAACGTATTGACTACGGCGACGAGCTACTGGTTACGGGCCTGCTCGCGACCCCGCAAGCCTTTACGACTGATCTGGGGCGAACGTTTAATTACCCGGGCTACCTCCAAGCCCGCGGCGTGAGCTACATGGTGCACTATCCTGGCGAGTTGGCGGTGGTGGGACAAAGGCAAGGAAACCCAGTTGTTGCCGCACTACTAGTTTTTAAGGAGCGGTTTCAAACAAGCCTGCGTAGCGTGCTGCCGGCTCCCAGTGTGCACTTAGCCGAGGGCATTCTGCTCGGAGAAAAACAGGCTCTCGGTGAGGCGTGGGAGGAGCTCTTTCGGCGCACGGGTGTCATTCATATCGTCGTCCTTTCGGGTTTTAACGTCATGCTGGTGGTGGCATTTATGCTCTTTGTGCTCTCCTACGTCACTGGAGTGCGCGGTCGAGTCATCGGTGGGTTGCTCGGCATTACTGCTTTTGTGCTCCTGGTTGGCCTGGCG
>CEQS01028555.1_pt1 | contig 10478 bp, 14 predicted proteins | sample 530981 | NCBI WGS metagenome assembly CEQS01 (sample SAMEA2621176, study PRJEB7988) | marine metagenome | biome: marine biome (ENVO:00000447); feature: mesopelagic zone (ENVO:00000213); material: "saline water (ENVO:00002010), including plankton (ENVO:xxxxxxxx)" | depth 800 m
TCCTGCAAAAAGCCCAAAGTGCGGCTCTCAGTCTATACGATAGTATCGGCTACTTCTCAGACATCCTCTCTTACTCACGTCTTTTGGCGCTTGGATTGGCTACCACAGCGCTCGCGTTCGCGGTGAACCTTATTGCAGAAATTGTCAGTGGTTCAGTGCCTTATCTTGGGCCGGTACTGGCTATTGTTGTTTTGATCATTGGACACTTGTTTACCTTGGCAGTAAACACCCTCGGCGCTTTCATTCATAGCGCTCGACTACAATTCGTTGAATTTTTCGGCAAGTTTATTTCTGGAACTGGACGGCAATTCAACCCACTCTCTCGAACTGAAAAATACGTAACGGTCAAAAAAGAGTGACCGGGTATTCGGACGATAGTCTGAGAGTTGTAAATTATTAACAAAAGTATTTAACAAAATTATTATGGAATCATTAATTGGAATTGGACTCGTATTCGCCGGAGCAGCTATCGCAGCCGCTTTGGGATTCAGTGGTTCAGCAATCGGAATGGGGCATGCCGGACAGGCCGCGGCAGGAGTTCTCGGAGAAAAACCACAGCTTTTCGGTAAGATGCTCCTTATGCAGGCTTTGCCTGGTTCACAAGGTATTTACGGTTTAGTGGGGGCTTTCTTGATCCTTAACTTCTCAGGTATCTTGGGCGGCGACGGTTCAGTCGTGATCGACACAGCAGTTGGTCTTCAGTACCTAATGGCCGGTTTGCCAATTGGTATTGCTGGTTACTTCTCAGGTATGTTCCAGGGAATTGTAGCAGCTTCTGGTATCTCGATGATTGCTAAAGATGAAGCTAACATGGGACGTGCAATCGTTCTTTCTGTGATGGTAGAAACTTGGGCTATCTTCGGAGTTTTGATCAGTTTCATTCTGCTTATCTCAATTACTGGCTAAGGTTACGTTTATGTCTGAAAACACGCTAATCAAGAAGATCAAGCAAGAAGCAGAAGCAAAGGCGGAAGCGATCTTGGCTGTCGCAGCGACTGAAGTCGAGGCGATTGAGCGTGAGACTAAATCAGCCGTTGCGGTAATTGAAGCTGAGCAGAAGACAGCACTTGAAAAGGAAAAATCACACCGAGAATTAGTGGCGGTTTCAAAAGCTAAGCAGGCTGGCAATATCGCTCTTCAACAGGCGAAGCGAAGTCACATAGACAGCGTTTTTTCTGAGGCTCACGCGAGTATCATCGGTTTGTCTGGATCAGAGTACGTGGCTTTCTTTAAAGCAAAGGCGGAAGTTATTTTGCCAGAGAAGGTCGAAGCAGCTGCGGTTAAGGCTCCAGCTGACAAGTCTTCAGAAACTGCTGAAATACTCAAGTCATTTGGTGTTTCCGCTAATGTTGAAGCTGACAACAGTATTGATGCTGGTTTTATCCTTAAGACGACTGATGGAGTTTATGACGTCACCTTACGCCGTCTGTTCGCAGAAAACCGTGAGTCACTAGAAATGGAGGTGGTCAATAAGATCACTATCTAAATATTACAATGCAAACTTCTTTTATTTACAGCACTAGCCGCGTGAATACTCTGTCGCAGTATTTACTTACCAGAACCGAAATTGATCGGTTGTTGGTTGCTGAGCCTGGAGAAGATTTGCAGGATGCTCTCAAGGAAACTTATTTGGCGCCGTTCATTGCTCATGTTGAATCTGGTGATGTGGCTGAAGCAATCGAGCAGACCTTAATCGATGCAAAGAAATTGATCCATCGCATTACTCCGTACGGGGACATGTTCCGAGTTTTGTGGTTGCAGTATGACATTCACAACTTGCGTGTATTTGCTAAGGCAGCCGCAAAAGGGGTGCCATTCGATGACTGTACGCCGCTATTGTCTGAGCGTGGGATTTACGAATCTGCTTATCTCTTCTCACACGCAGAAGAGGGTACTCTAAACCGATTGCAGTCAGAATGGCAGGGAGCTTATGACGATGCGGTTCGCCTCGCAACGGCGGGTGAGTTGGATAAAGTCGATGAGGTTTTGGATGAAGCCTTCTTCAAGATGGCTAAACGGGTAGCCGTTCGCTCTCGTGACCCGTTTATCCAGAAGTACTTTAAAGCGGTGATCGACACCTACAACCTCAAGGCTCGCCTGCGTTACTTAGCTAATCAAGATCGCCTGTCTCCGGCCGCCTTTGTTACCGACGGATCTTTCCGTCCGGAAGAAATCGAAACTAGAGAACAAGTCTTATCTGCTTTCCAGAAACTAAATGGAGAAAATTTCTGGGATAGCTCCGTCCAGTATTTTGACGAAACTGGAAATACAACTCGCATCGACGCTCGCGTCGATGAATACCTATTATCTATCGCCGAACAGGCCAGTGTTGATATGTTCACATCTGCCTCTTTGGTTTTGTACTACTTGCGTTGCCGCCAGTCGGCCGCAAACATCCGTACTATCGTTGTTGGCAAAAACAGCGGTATGAGCGAAGAAGATATCCGCGCTAATTTACGTCTTGCTTATGTCAGTGAATAATGAATACAAAATCGCTATCGTAGGGCCGAAGGATACAGTCTCTGGTTTCCGAGCGCTGGGTGTAGAAGCGTTTGATGCTTCGACTGCAGAGGAAGCACTCGAGCAACTACGAACGATTAAGAACCAAACCATCGATCCGGACTCAACAGAAAAGTTTGCAGTAGTCTGTGTTATTGAAAGTTTGGTAGCATCGGTTGATCAGACCGAATATGCCAAGGTGGTGGCGGGAGCATTGCCAGCTGTGGTATTGCTGCCTGGGCCGGAGGGAAGTCAGGGCTTTGCGCTTGATCGACTACGAAAATTAGCCGAACAGGCAGTAGGGTCTTCTATTATATAGTCCCAAGCAGAACCAGGAAGTATGTAGTTGGTGCGATTCGGGAAAATTTCATCGACTACATCCTTTCTGAAAAGGAAGGGAAGAAATCAGTTACAAATAAATTATCAATTACTTACAAGAATTATCATGACTAATCAAGAAACAACACAGAGTGGAGACATCAAAGCTGGTGTCATTGAACGTGTGACCGGGCCGCTGGTTCGCGCCAACGGTATGAGCGAAGCGAAGCTCTACGAGGTGGTAAAGGTGTCCGAGGAGAAACTCCTCGGAGAAATCATCGAACTTCATGGCGACATCGCTGCTATCCAAGTATACGAAGAAACTGCTGGCATCGGACCGGGTGACGTTGTGTATCGTACTGGACGAACCATGTCAGTTGCATTGGCACCAGGACTCCTTGAGTCTATTTACGACGGTGTGCAGCGTCCACTCAAGAAAATTGAGGAGGCAGCTGGAAATTGTTTCATCACTCGCGGTATCGAAGCGGAGGCTATCGACATGCAAAAGACGTGGGAGTTTAAGCCAGTTGTAAAATCTGGCGATACTGTCGCAGCTGGCGATGTTCTTGGTGAAGTTCAGGAGACGTCCTTGATCGTGCATAAAGTCATGGTGCCACCAACAATGTCTGGAGTAGTTTCTTCAATCCAGACTGGATCTTTCAAAGTAACTGATACTATTGCGGTGATTAAGACTGATGCTGGCGACGAGGATGTGGCTATGCTCCAGTACTGGCCGATACGCGCCGCTCGTCCAAAGGCAGAGAAAATCTTCCCTAATGAACCACTCCGAACCGGCGGTCGTTCAATCGACACTTTCTTCCCAATAGCTAAAGGTGGAGCTGGTTGTATTCCTGGACCATTCGGTGCTGGTAAGACCGTGACTCAGCAGTCTATAGCTAAGTACTGTGACGCGCAGATCATCGTTTATATCGGTTGTGGTGAACGTGGAAACGAAATGACAGAAGTGTTGGATGAGTTCCCGCACCTTATCGACCCAAATACCGGCGAGCCACTCATGAAGCGGACTATCTTGATCGCTAACACTTCAAACATGCCGGTGGCCGCTCGTGAAGCTTCTGTTTACACTGGTATTACCATTGCGGAGTACTACCGAGACATGGGTTACAACGTTGCATTGATGGCTGACTCCACTTCACGTTGGGCAGAAGCGATGCGTGAAATCTCCGGCCGTCTGGAGGAAATGCCGGGTGAAGAAGGGTACCCAGCGTACCTTTCATCGAGAACTGCAGAGTTCTACGAACGAGCCGGTATCGTTAAGGCACTTGGTAGCGAGGGGCGAGTCGGTTCACTGACTGTAATCGGAGCGGTGTCACCTCCAGGGGGAGACCTTTCAGAACCCGTATCACAGGCAACGCTTCGTGTCACCAAGACTTTCTGGTCACTCGACTCAGACTTGGCTTACAAGAAGCATTTCCCGTCAATTAATTGGCTGACATCATACTCACTTTACGCACCAAACTTTGAGAAGTTCTGGAGTGAAGAAGTGGCAGAAGATTTCAAAGATGTTCGCGCTCAAGCTATGTCACTTCTAGAGCAGGAATCAAAATTACTCGAGATTGTGCGTCTTGTAGGTATGGAATCACTTTCTAACAGTGACCGACTTATTCTTGAAGTGTCACGTATGCTCCGTGAGGACTTCCTCTTCCAGGACGCCTTCTCACCGGACGATGCTTACACACCACTTGAGCGACAGTACGGCATTCTAAAATCAATTATCACTTTCTACGAAGTTGGTAAAGATGTGGTCACCAAGGATGAGTTCGAATTCTCTTCATTCATTGGAATTTCAACCTACGGTGAGGTGGCTGGTCTTAAGGATCATCTAGACTGGAAGAAGCCAGATTATCAGACATTCCAAGATAAGGTCCGAGAGGAAATTAACACCTTGGCATAAACATAACGAGAAATATCATGAGCAACAAAGAATACACAGACATTTCTTCAATCGCTGGGCCACTGATGGTGGTCGAAGGAGTTGAAGGTGCAAAGTACGAAGAACTCGTAGAGGTTAATGTGCCAGGAGAAGGGAAGCCGCGTTTTGGTAAGGTGCTTGATATCGCTAAAGGTCGTGCGGTGGTGCAGATGTTCGATTCAACCGCCGGTATGACCGCCGACAACACTCGAGCTCGTTTCCGTGGAGAAACCCTAAAACTGGGTGTGTCTGAAGACATGCTCGGCCGCGTATTTAATGGCGCCGGTCAAGTGGCTGATGGCGGCCCGGAACTCGTTCCAGAGCAACGTCGTGACATCGCTGGTGAACCGATTAACCCCTACTCACGAGAATTCCCGAACGACTTCATTCAGACTGGTATTGGTTCAATCGACGTGATGAACACGCTCGTTCGTGGTCAGAAGCTGCCGATTTTCTCTGGCGCTGGTTTACCACATTCACGTCTTGCGGCACAGATCGCTCGACAGGCTTCAGTGAAAGACGGCGGGGAGTTCGCGATTGTATTTGCTACTCTCGGTGTGTCATTTGAAGAAGCGGAATACTTCCGTCGTGAATTCGAAGAGGCAGGAGCGCTAGAGCGTTCTGTCCTTTTCATCAACACGGCCGCTGACCCGGTAGTTGAGCGTGTATCAACTCCACGTATGGCGCTTACCACCGCTGAATACCTGGCGTTTGAAAAAGGGAAACACGTGCTTGTTATTTTGACTGACCTTACCAACTACTGTGAAGCTTTGCGAGAAGTATCAGCAGCGCGAAAGGAAGTGCCAGGACGACGAGGATATCCAGGATACCTATACACCGACCTTTCTACTATCTACGAACGAGCTGGTCGCGTGAAAGGAAAGCAGGGAACTATTACCCAGATCCCAATCCTTACTATGCCGGACGATGATAAAACCCACCCAGTACCAGACCTTACTGGCTACATTACCGAAGGTCAGTTCGTGGTTTCTCGTGAGCTTTACCGTAAGGGTGTATTCCCGCCGGTGGATGTGCAAGGTTCACTTTCTCGACTGTGGTCAGCCGGAGTAGGGGAAGGAAAGACTCGTGAGGATCATAAAAACCTCAAAGACCAACTCTTTGCGTCATACGCGACTGGTCGTGAAGTGCGTGAACTAGCAGTAGTGCTTGGCGAAGCTTCACTTGATGACACTGACCGGGCTCACCTTAAGTTTGCCGAAGCTTTTGAAATGGAGTTTGTAGGACAGGGTGAATTCGAAAACCGTTCAGTAGAGGAATCGCTCGATATCGGTTGGAAACTACTCTCAATGCTACCAGTGACTTCATTGAAGCGCGTGAAGAAGGATGAGATACAAAAGTGGATGCTGAATGAGAACACGAACGCAAGCGACTAGTTCGAATTTATGTCCGAATCGGCGGCTTTAGCCCGCCGCCGATTCCTGGACCAAAGCGATGTTAAATCACTACAATATTTTAAAACTTTACTAAATCATAATGGCAATTCTAAAGGTAAACCCCACTCGCGTCTCGTTGCTTCGACTCAAGAAGGAGCTCAAGACTGCCAAGAAGGGACATAAACTACTCAAAGACAAGCGAGACGGACTCGTGAAGAAGTTTATGGCGGTAATTTACGAAGCCAAGGCTTTGCGTGAATCAGTTGAAGAGCGACTTGGTTCAGCGTTCGATTCATACACCAGAGCCAGTGGTATGACCGCCACCGCCTCACTCGATACTGCCTTTATGGCACCAAATGCCAAGATTGATCTTGGAGTAAAAGTGAATAGTGTGATGTCGGTAAAGATTCCTGAATTTACAGTTGAGAAAACTGGTTCAGCCTTCTCGTACGGAATGCTTGAAACCACTGGTGATCTCGACAACGCCATGGTGAAATTCGATGAAGTGTTTGTTGATATTTTGCGATTGGCTGAACTTGAAAAGACCGCTGAAAACCTCGCCGAAGAAATTGAAAAGACTCGACGTCGTGTATCAGCCCTTGAAAACGTACGTATTCCAAACCTTAACGATACGATCAAGTTTATTACCATGCAGCTTGATGAGAGGAATCGGGATGCGGTGGTTTCGACGATGCGTGTGAAGGCGATGATTCTTGAAAAAGAAGAGGCTGAATCAAAATCATAATATTAAAAAACCCAGAGTTTTCACTCAGGGTTTTGAGGTTTCCAGTGGACACGGACTGCACCGGCGGCTTTGAAAGTCATGATTAGAGAACGTCCCTTCTCTTCAGCGTCATGCCACATCTCACCGAAGTGACCTTCGCCGCGTTCCTTGAGGTGTTGCGGTGCGGTCACAGTGGTGTCGGGCATATGCGCGTGACGTTCGACGTTGTACTGGAAGAAAGCGCGTCCTCCCAGATTCATATCAGTTCCGTCGATACGCCGCCATTGTCCGTCGATACAGAACGAAACCGCTTCGACTGTCAGATCGTCCTCTCTGATTTGATTGCCAATCTTGAGAACGTCGCACATCGCTTGCACGCGATCGCGGTAGCTGTTGTCAGCCATTGTTATCTCCTTAGAGTTCAGGGCTGACGGCGAGCGGGTCGACAGTCGGCTGAGAGATAAAGCTCATACCCTAGATCGGCCGCGCTTCAGCCTTTTTCGGATCGACGGTGATGAGGTCGTACATGAACGACTTCCAGCAGCAGATGTCACTAGCTGCGACAGTGTCAGTCAACTGAGTGGCAGACGCTTTCTCAGACACCGTCACCGCCGGCGACTTCGTCTTTGGTTCAGAAGTGAATGTGTGCCAGAAGCCGAATGCAGAAAGATAGTATCGCCAAGTGCCGTTGCTGTCACTCTTGGTGTCTTCGTGCAGGAGTATTTGGGTATTGTTTTCACCCAGGTCTTCCATGACGTTGAGGCAGTCGAGTGATCTGCGCCAGGCGACCATCTTTCCGTGAAGAGTCGCGGACTGTTCTGTGTTCAGCATTTGATGCGGTCCTTTCATAGACACAAAGTAAAAAGGGCGCTTCCCAGAACCTTTGAACTCGAACACTTGAGATAATCAAGTGTTATGAAATACAAACAAATAAGTTACGAGGAGCGCGTACAAATCGAAGTATTAAAACGTAGTGGCTGTGGCGTGAGAGAAATAGCGAGACGTTTAAAACGTAGTCCCAGCACCATTTCTCGGGAACTGAAAGAAAAGACGGTGCATGGTCAATACACACCAAAGAAAGCGCAACATAAAACATACTGGCGTCGCTATAGAAGCAAGCGAAACTGTATGAAAGTGGCCATGAGTCCACCTTTAATACAACTGGTACACGAGAAACTAGAAGCAGGTTGGTCGCCAGAGCGTATCGCTGGATACAGCACAACTTCAGTCTCCAAGAAAGCAATATATAAATACATCAAGAGTCGGTGTTTAGAACACCACCTATTCTGGAAGAAACATAGAAAACGAAGTGGGAAGAAACGAAAAAAAGCCGAACATAGAGATCAAACAAAACGGACTATAGAGCAACGTCCGCTAGTATATGCACATGGACATTGGGAGTTAGATTTCATCGTCTCCAGACATTCTAGTGCAGTCTTGCTGGTGATGGTTGATAGGCACACTAGATATGTCGTCATACGCAAGCTAGCACGCAAAACGCACCAATTGGTTCTTGGTGCGCTTGCAGAGATATCAGAGCGTTATAGCGTGAAAACAATAACCACTGACAACGATATTGTATTCAAGAAGTGGCCAGCTATGCAAGACTACTTGTAAGCTGATTTTTATTTCTGTTGTCCGTATCATTCGTGGGAGAAGGGTCTCGTTGAGAATACGAACCGATGGATACGTTTATTTGTTCCCAAACGAACTGACATTGCCTTAGTGACTGACACAGACATACAACGGGCGTTGCAATACCTGAATGAGATACCAAGACAGTGTCTGCAGTTTAGAACTGCCAGTGAGGTATTATTAGCTGAACAAGAGTGTTCGAGTTAGGGGGTGCGGGGAAGGCGGGGTTGCTGACCAAACAGTACCTTGAATTGGTGAAAAGTCAATATTACCAAGTTATTTCTGGTGAGTTGTTTTCTAGCTAAGCTTGATTTTTGGTAGGGTAATGTTATGATAATTTCATATTAAATTATCATATATCTTATGACCACTTTATCTGTGCCCCTAACTCCCGAACTTGAGAAGTTTGTAAATGAAACCGCCAAGCAAACTGGATCTGGCAAGGCTGACGTTATGCGTCAAGCTCTTAAGTTGTACTCTGAGGAGATGGCTGTGCGTAAAATCATTCTTGCTTCTACTGAGCCTTCTCTCGAAGGCGATTTAGAGGATTTGATGGAACAGGTTAACTAACTATGGTCATAAAGTACAAACCCTCCTTTGTTCGTGAGTTTAAAAAACTGACTGAAGATTTACGAATGGAAGCTCTGGATAGAATCAATCAGTTCAAGAATAGAGAAAATCACAAAAAACTGAAAGTTCATAAGTTAAAGGGAAAGTTGAAAAATTATTATAGTTTCTCGGTAACCTATTCGCATCGAATTGTATTTGAGTATGAGGACAGTAAAACAGTCGTGTTTTTGGGTATTGGTGATCACGATATCTATAAATAGTTACCACCTAATTTCTTCCAAACTATTCTCCTTTAAATACTGGTTGGTTTTTGAAAAATGTTTGCAACCAAGGAAGCCGCGGTGAGCGGAAAGCGGGGAGGGGTGTGGTGCTTTTAAGATCAGGTGTTTTGATTCGTCAATCAGGGAAGATTTGGCTCCCGCGTAAGCTCCCCAAAGGAGGAATACGACATATTTTCGTTCATCTGAAATTTTCTTGATCACTGCATCGGTGAAAGTCTCCCAGCCGCGACCTTGGTGTGAGCCGGCGTTGGCGTGCTCGACTGTTAAGGTGGCGTTTAGTAGCAAAACACCTTGCTTAGCCCAACGCTCCAGGTTGCCGCTCTTCGGAATTTTGGTCCCAGTATCGTCTTTAATTTCTTTATAGATATTTAGTAAGGATGGGGGAATGCGTACATCATCTGGTACAGAGAAAGATAGACCCATCGCTTGTCCTGGGCCGTGGTAAGGATCTTGTCCTAAAATGACCACCTGCACATCTTTAAAAGGACAGAGGGCAAAGGCGTTGAAGATTAATTTTGCCGGCGGATAGATTGGTGGTTCAACCAGTAGATAATCGGCCCGTACTTCAGCCGATAAATTTTTAAAATAATCTTTTTTAAACTCATCAGCGAGCGCTGTTTTCCACGATGATTCGATATTCACATCCATAGAGAGATTATAGCAGTGTACACTTAAGTCTATGAGTTTACGTGAATCAAGGATTCGTAGTGTAATAAAAGGAATTACCTGGCGAATTATCGCTACTTGTACCACCATGTCGATTGTATACATTGCTACGCGCGATATTGAAATAATGACAGCTATTGGTGCCGCTGATGTGATAATTAAGCTATTTTTCTACTACGTACACGAACGAGCCTGGGGAAGAATGCAGTGGGGAAGGAATGTGGAGTTTAATGGAGTTCAGAAATAAAATTACTTCTGACAACCAGGACAGTAATGAGTCCCGCGGCCAGCGCAGCGGATCTTTTTGATAGTACCGCCACAGTGCTCGCAAGCCGTACCTTGCTGACCAAACACTTTTAAATAGTCAGTGAAATTACCATTTTCTCCGCCGGTGTCCTTGAAGTGTTGGAAGGTGGTGCCGCCAACAGCGATTGATTCTTTCATGACGTCTCCGGCGG
>CEQS01163012.1_pt1 | contig 10420 bp, 13 predicted proteins | sample 530981 | NCBI WGS metagenome assembly CEQS01 (sample SAMEA2621176, study PRJEB7988) | marine metagenome | biome: marine biome (ENVO:00000447); feature: mesopelagic zone (ENVO:00000213); material: "saline water (ENVO:00002010), including plankton (ENVO:xxxxxxxx)" | depth 800 m
TTTATATGGTAGTATTATTAACACACATCATTCTACAACACCATGTTTGATTACCCCATTGTTTAATTCCAGGCCCAACCAATCTAAAACATTTTTACACCAGATATCTTTTCCCTCTTGTTGAGTAAGGATGCCTGATTGAACCGCGTAGTCTACAACTCTTCCCGGATAGGATGATCCAACACCTTCCATTTCTCCCAAAGGATAGGGGTCATCTAATCCCATTATGATTTGACTACTTCCTACTCGTTTCTTAAGTAGCTCCAACGTGTACGCATCGTGCACCAGGGTGTCAAAATATAGATTCTTGTGGCCCAATGACTTTCGAGGGTCCTGTAATCCTTCAAAGATATCAGGTCGTCCGTCAAAGCCTTGAATTCTTCTTCCATAGTTAGCTATTCCCAGCATTCCTCCGTGTGCGAAACTGGTTCGCATTTCCGGGTATTTATTGGGCAAGTCGCGTAAAGTAAAAAGGTGTAACGTATCGGCGCATTGAGCCATCATCCAAACCAAATGAAACCTCCAATATTGGTTTTTTAAGGCAATCATCTTTTCGCCATCATAAGGATGAATTTGAATGGCCAATTTGTATTTGTTAGCCAATTCATAAATAGGGTCAACATCGGCTTCGGCCGTAGAAAGCCATTCTCCGTTCTTATTTAGGAAATGAGTTGGTAAACAAAGCATTCTCATATTGAGATCGTTCACGCATCGTTGGATTTCCTCAAGAGCCTGATCGATATATAGTGGCTGAACTACAAAACCACAGGTAAACTTGTCTGGATATTTGGATTGAATAGACGCATTGAAATCATTCTGGAAACGAATGGCGTCCTGGCAATCTTGTCTTTCCCAACCGTTGCAATACAATTGCGAAAGACAAAGAATTACCCCATGATCGATATCGTATTGAGCCATCCAGTCTAGTTTTTCTTTGACAAAAAAACTAGGGTCGGTAATGGGCCTTGACCAATCTCCTTGTCTCATAAACTTCTTGTCTTCGTCAATCCAAAAAAGCTTTTTGTCTTTCATGAATTGGGGAATCTGAGAAGGTTCCGGAAGTATATGCCCGTGTCCGTTTATTTTCATTTCGTTTTCTAAGGAGTTCAGAATTTACAGTGCATAAAGTTAATCGCTAAAAGCGAATCAATATGCTTAAGATGAAATTTTGGATTTAGCTGCAGAATAATAAAACACTGCTGAAATAACAATCAGGTTACTAATCCCGAGTATTCCCAATTGGTCTACCCGGTTTGATAGTTCATTTCCTAAAAGATCACTCGAATTTCCTGCGTAGCCTGCAATAACAACCCCAAATAATAGCATTCCGAGAAAGTTCTGCTTTTCCACCAGGGTTTTAATCATAAATAAGATAAGGGGCAAGGCAAAAAGAAAGTGCTCGGTGTCGGTGACCAGAAAATTGGGTACTAAGGCGATAAGCATAAAAAAGAACAGTAAAAAGGCCTTTTCGCGTTGCATTTTCGATCTAAAAAAGTAGAAACAGAGAGTCAAACTGCTAACAGCGAAAAGGATGTAGCCAGCATAGCCGGGTAACGAGATGGAAAGGTAAGTTTCAATTAACGAGCTAATGGTATGGTTACTGGACAAGTATCCCGAATGTTGAGACATGGACTCAATCCAGAGGGTATACAGCTCCAGCCCCCGGTCCAATCCAAAAATCAATAGGGAACTGCCTATGAAAATAAGGAGGGATGCCACAGTGGTGGTCATGGTTTTCCAATCCCAGAGAATTAAGAAGGGAAGTCCCAGAATTAAAAAATATGGTTTAGTAAGAATGGCTATGGCAAGCAATACTCCGGCTAATAACGACTTTCTATGAAGGGTAGAATGAGCTGCTTGTGTAAGAAGAAGAAGCAAAATGATGTTGGTATTCCCCAGGTGTAATTCACGAATGAGGTGGTTGAGAATACATACCAGGCCAACAAGATAGGTAAGTAGTGGAATCCCCTTGCTTTCCGTTAAATACTGACTCACCAACGAATTCAGCAAAACAACCAGGCCAATTGTGGCACTTACAATGATCCAAAAATGAATTACCGAAGCCGTGGAATAGGGGAGTAGTGTATAAGGCGTAAAGAACAACAAGGTAACCGGTGAATACTTGTAGAATCCGGTTTCGAGGCCAAAGGCAACACCGTATACCTGTTCTCCCTGAATCAGTGCTTTTGCAGCCCAATAAAAAACCTTAAAGTCGTTGAGCCAAAAACGATGTTGGGCTTGCTCTACCAACATCATGATGAGGAATAAAATGCCAGTGGCCGAAGCAAAGATGAGAATAGAAAGATTCTTGCTAAAAAAGGTTCGCATTTGTTCTTCCTGGAATTATTGATCCACTACAACTAAATTGAGAATGTCTATGGTAAGAATTAACATGCCATAAAAATAGTTCTCCTTTAGAATTTAGATGCAATTTGTTTCGAGTTATATAAATAAAAAACCCTCCTTCCGATGAGCATCCGAAGGAGGGTTTTGTCTATTAGGTAAAGATTTTAACTTTTAGAATCTACAAATTGCTGAATAGCATCAATTGCATCATCCGAAGCAAACCCCTCATTAATCATACTTATTACCTTTTCTACCAATTCAGAGGCATAGCCCGATGAATATCCAAGTCCAATTGCAAAGCGATTGATTTTGGATATTTCCGCATCGTCCTGAACTCCATCGGCCATAACCATTCTTCCCAGGTTATAAAGCTGAAGGTTTCTATCTTCTTTATTTGCTGGTGGAGAAAAAGTATAGCTGTCAATGTGTTCCATAACATCTTTTACATCCTCTTCACTTAATTCAAATTTTCTGGCAATTCGAATCAATAATTTATACTCCTTCTCATCCATGTTGCCATCAGCATTAGCGATTCGAATTAAATTTCGAATATGGCTTTTAGCCTTGGCGTGATCTCCTCCTAAAAATGCATCCGCATGCGACATAATTCAACGGTTTTGTGTTACCCGACAAAAATAGATTTTCACTTGGTTTCTATTTGGGTTTCATTGTACAAAATCAGACTTTTTTTTGTTTGTTAACGTAATGAAGAATGCCATCGAGTTCGTTAGGATTAAACCATTGATAATCAGGATCTCGTTTAAACCAGGTAATTTGGCGTTTGGCATATCTCCTGCTATTTCGTTTTATCAATTCGACCGCCTCACTCAAATTGTGTTTCTGCTCGAAGTGATCAAAAAGCTCGGAATAACCTACCGTATTTAAGCTGCTTAATTCACGTTTTGGGAAAAGCAACTTTGCCTCATTTACCAATCCATTTTCTATCATTTGGTCTACCCGGAGATTAATCCGGTCATATAATTCACGTCGATTTCTGTTCAAACAAATTTTAATACAATCGAATCTTCTTTCCTTTTGTTGGTTTGTTCTGGCCTGAGAGTAGGGTATTCCCAGTGTTTCGGAAACTTCAATGGCCCTTATTAGTCTGTGAGAGTTGTTTAAGTCTACCTGCTTATAGTACTCGGGATCAAGTTTATTTAATCGCATTTGCAACGATTCAATTCCCTTTTCATCGAGTAGTTGTTGCAACTCAGTTCTCAGTTCCGGATTCGACTTAGGTAAACCTGTGTCAAAGCCATTTAATACTGCATCTATATACAAACCAGACCCTCCTGAGAGTACTACAACTTCATGTTTGGAGAATAATTGATCGAGTAGAGGAATAATCATTTCTTCATAGTCACCTGCGCTAATGGGTGATTCGACCGAGTGGGACTGTATAAAATGGTGTTTAACCTTTTCTAACTCCTTATTGGAAGGAACTGCAGTTCCAATTTCCATTTCACGGTAGAGCTGTCGGGAGTCTGCATTAACGATTTCAGTCTTAAAATGGTTGGCAACTTCAATGGCCACTGATGTCTTACCTACAGCTGTAGGTCCGGCAATTACAACAAGGTGTGGCTTTTTAGTCAATAAGATATCAGATCATCAAAGTTCGACTCTTCATCCTCCTCATCTTCGTTCTTGTCCTGACCGGAAAAGTTCACTTCTTCCTTTTCGTATTGAGAAATGGAATCACCTACTGCCATGGTTAGTTGAGGATAGGCGACTCCTTCCTTTTCTTCTTTGATGGAAATAATGTCGATATAAAAACACCACATCAACATAAAATCAAAGATGTAAAGCATTTTTTGTCCCGGTTCCTTCATCATTTCCGCTAAAGTAACTTCACTCATTACTTTTTTCTTGGTTGGCCCAAATTCTTCGGCAATATCCATCAGAGGAATTTCCTCACCTTTGTCCCAATCTTCATTGCTTTTGTAAAACGAAGCCATTTGATTGGGTTCCCATTCAAATGAATCGAGAATTGCATAGTGTAATTCCTCGAAAGTAGCTGAATCCTGAATCTCGATGTCTCTAAAAATGTCCTCTTCGGTATCGATTAGCGCACGAATATGAATAACCATGGGAATAATTGTAAATGCAAAATTATAAAGCTTGTATCAATAACTGCGGTTAATCTCAACTAAAATGAGCTTATTTTGATCGGTAGGTTAATCCTAACTCCTTTCCCTTTTCTATCATAAATTGTTGAGCCGCTTCTCGCTCATTAGGGATCGTTCCTTCCAATATAGCTTCTTTAATGGCGTGTTTAATAATTCCAATTTCCTTACACGGTTTTAGGTCAAAGGCCTCAATGATCTCAATACCACTAACCGGTGGTTGGAAATTCCGAACCTGATCCTTTTCTTCAATTTCGATCAGCTTTTCCCTAACCAACTTGAAATTGTTCAGGTATTTCTTAACCAGCTTTTTATTTTTGGAAGTTATATCCGCTTCCACAAGGAGCATGAGTTCTTCAATATCATTACCGGCGTCATGTACCAAACGGCGCACCGCACTGTCCGTAACATTTTCCTTGGCCAATCCGGCAGGCCTGGAACTGAGTTTTACCAATTTCTGAACGTACCTCATTTTGTCGTTCATAGGTAACTTCAACCGTTTAAAAATTCGGGGGATCATTTTAGAACCCAGAAACTCATGTCCGTGAAAGGTCCATCCGCTGTTTTTATCGAAGCGTTTACTTTTTGGTTTTCCTATATCGTGCAACAATGCCGCCCAGCGTGACCACAGATTATCGGTTGTTCTACTTATGTTATCAACTACTTCAATGGTGTGATAAAAATTGTCTTTGTGCGTCTGTCCATCAACTTCTTCAACACCTTGCAAGGCATGAATCTCAGGAAGAATAATCTCCAATAGCCCACTACGGTAGAGCAAATCGAATCCAATGGATGGTTTTGGACATTTCATGATTTGGTTTAACTCGGCAGTTATTCTTTCCGCAGAAATTATTCGAATTCGATCTTTGTTTCTGCTGATAGCTTCGAAAGACTCCTGGCTTATTTTAAAGTTCAATTGTGTGGCAAATCGAATGGCGCGCATCATTCGAAGTGGATCGTCTGAGTAGGTCTGGTCTGGTTCCAATGGAGTCCTGATTACTTTATTCTCCAGGTCGTCTAATCCATTAAAAGGATCAATTAACTCTCCATAGTTTGTAGAGTTTAAGGAGATACTCATGGCATTGATGGTAAAATCCCTTCGATTTTGATCGTCTTGCAGACTACCATTTTCCACAATGGGCTTTCTACTATCTCTTCGGTAAGATTCTTTTCTGGCCCCAACGAATTCTAATTCCAGGTCCTGATCGTTCAATCGAATCATGGCGGTACCAAAATTCTTAAACACGCTCAGGTACTTTTTCTTATTTAGTTTATCGGCAACTGTTTTAGCAAACGCAATTCCATCGCCTAGCACAACAAAATCAATGTCCTTTTTATGAATTCTATCGAGCAATAAATCCCGAACGAACCCCCCAATAACAAAAGTCTCTACTTGCTCAGATTGAGCAATTTCAGCAACCTTCTTGAATATGGGATCGGATATTTTGTCTGCCAGGTTCATTATTTCCTTAAAATGGTTATTTCACCATTCATTTCAACTTTAATAATACTTGAAGCCTTACTGGTCATGTGAGAGGTATCGAGGTTCGCAATTAAATCCACCTGATCTTTTATTTCCTCCGAAATACTTTCAAACGAAGTTGGGCTACTTTCTCCTGAGATATTTGCCGAGGTACTTACAATCGGCTTTCTAAAGTTGTAGACAACTCGGTGTAGGGTACCGGCTTTTATCATTCTCAATCCCACAGAATTGTCATCGGCAGTAACATTATCGGCTAAGCCTTGGGCATTCGGTAGTACTAATGTTAAAGGCTTGTCAGTTTCATCAATCAATTCCCAGGCGATTTCAGGAACGTCCTTAACTGTTCTGTTTAGCATGGCATCATCAGATACCAGACAAACCTGGCTTTTGGAATTGCCTCGCTTCTTAATTGAAAGGAGTCGCTCAACCGCCTCCTTGTTAGTAGCATCACACCCAAGCCCCCAAATGGTATCGGTAGGGTAGAGAATTACATCACCATTTTTTAGCGCTTTTACAATGGTATTTATATCATCTGTTATCAAACTGCGTATTTATTCATTAAGAGTGTTTCCGAACAATTGAAATGTTCCTTGGGACAACTTTTTAACCCGTGTAATCCACATGGCCTACAATCTAGCTTTTCTTCTGTTTGAGCAATTTGTCCGTTGTTTTGGAAGGGGCCAAACCCAAATTCCGGAACAGTAGAACAAAAGAAAGCAGTAACGGGTGCTTTAACCGCTCCTGCAATGTGAAGCGGTGCACTATCATTAACGTAGTTCATTTTAGCATCCTTCATCAGTGCAGCCGATTCTAAAAAGCTCAATTTCCCAGCGAGGCTTTTAACTCTATTTTTTCTCGATCCCTGAACGATAGATTCACAATATTCATGATCACCGGGGGCACCAATCAGAAAAACACTTAAATCGGAATTTAAGGCATTGATTAATTCAATCCACTTGTGTACAGGAACCTGCTTGGTATACCACACAGAGGCTGGTGCCAGAACTACGTAGTCACCGGTTTTATAAGTTTTGGTTCTTTCAAAATCGGCATCACTAGGGTACAACCTGGGTAACGCTTTGGTATTGGTGGTTATGCTCGAAATTACTTTTTGATTTCGCTCAACTTCGTGCAATCCATTACCAATTTCATGTTTGCTTTTGCCGGAATAGGTAAACGAAAAAGGGTTTTTATCGAAACCCAGTTTTATCTTACTTCCAGAAAGCGCTGTTACCAACCCAGAGGCTGCAAAACGCTGCAGGTTAACAACGGCATCATATTTAGCGCCTCGAACTTGCTTCGTTATTTGAAGGAGATGTTTGTATTTATCCTTCTTTTTATCCCAAACCAACAGGCTATGAATAAAGGGGTGTCCACTTACCAATCCTTCATTGCCTTTTCTTATGAGAAAATCAATTTTTGCTTGTGGATAAAACTGATGAAGTTTTTCCAGTACAGCTGTAGCAAGAACCACATCTCCAATAAAGGCAGTTTGTATTACAAGAATTTTATTCAAACAGAATACTATTAAACAGCTACATCATATTCACGAAGTGCATCGTTAAGCGAAGTCTTTTTGTCTGTACTGTCTTTTCTTTTTCCAATAATAAGAGCACAAGGTACCTGGTAAATTCCAGCTGCAAATTCTTTTGGCAGGGTGCCTGGAATAACTACCGATTTTGCCGGTACAACTCCTCTATGCTCAACCGACTCAGATCCTGACACATCAATAATTTTGGTACTCGCTGTTAGAACTACATTGGCACCAAGTACTGCTTCTGATTCAACCCGAACACCTTCTACTACAATGCAACGCGAGCCAATGAATGCGTTATCCTCGATAATTACCGGTGCGGCCTGAAGTGGCTCCAGAACCCCACCGATTCCAACCCCACCGCTTAAGTGTACGTTTTTACCGATCTGTGCACAAGAACCAACGGTTGCCCAGGTATCTACCATACTCCCGCTATCTACGAAAGCACCTATATTAACATAAGAAGGCATCATAATTACCCCAGAGGCAACATGTGCTCCGTATCGGGCAATTGCATGAGGAACCACCCGTACTCCTTTTTCCTTGTAACCTGATTTGAGAGCCATTTTATCGTGAAACTCAAAAGGTCCAACCTCAATGGTCTCCATTTTTTGGATAGGAAAGTACAGAACAACCGCCTTTTTAACCCATTCGTTTACCTGCCAACCATTGTCTGTAGGCTCGGCAACACGCAATTCTCCACTGTCCAATTGAGCAATTACAACTCTAATCGCATTTTGAGTTTCAGTATCACTTAATAAATCCCTATTCTCCCATGCTTTTTCTATAAGCTCTCTCATCTCAAAAAAATTTTTGCAAAAATAATCTGCTCATAAGGACATAGGGGTATTAGAAAGTTATTTTTTAAGAATCCCTTATGGTTTAGCGATAAGGAATTGTCAACGAATTTACTGCAAACCCTTTTATATTTTTGCGGTTCAAATTATGGCAAGGATTTTAGCAATAGATTACGGAACAAAAAGGGTAGGGCTTGCCGTTACTGATCCCATGCAAATGATTGCCAGTGGATTAACCACAGTTAAATCAACAGAGGCGTTTGATTTTATTAAAAAATATTGCGAAGAAGAGAGGGTTGAATCAATTGTAATAGGAGAACCAAAAACTCTGGATAATAAACCGGCTGAGTTGGAACTTCAAATTGGTCAATTTGTAAATCGCATTAAAAAGTGGTCACCCAAAATGCCAGTTTACAGGGTCGACGAACGATTTACATCATCCCTGGCTATGCAAAGCTTAATCGATGGTGGGGTAAAAAAGAAACAAAGAAGAAAAAAAGAATTGCTGGATGAAGTAAGTGCTACTATAATTTTGCAATCGTATTTAGAATCAATTCAGTAGTTATGGTTTTACCTATATATGCCTATGGTCACCCGGTGTTAAGGGCAGAATGTGAAGAGATTGAGGAGAACGATCCCAATCTTAAACAACTTATTGATGACATGTATGAAACCATGTATTCAGCTAATGGTATTGGTTTGGCAGCACCTCAGGTAGGTAAAAACCTTCGATTGTTTTTGGTTGATGCAGTAGCTTATGCTGAAGATTATAAGGACTCAAAGGATCCTGAGGATCAGAAAGAATACGCAACCCTGAAAGATTTTAAAAAGGCCTTTATTAATCCAATAATTATTGAAGAAACTGGAAAAGACTGGGCATTTGAAGAAGGTTGCTTAAGCATTCCGGACATTCGCGCTGAAGTGAAAAGGCAGGATACCGTATTGATAGAATATTACAATGAGAACTGGGAACTTGTTGAGGAAGAATATGATGGAATGGCTGCCCGTATCATACAGCACGAATATGATCACATTGAAGGAGTACTGTTCACCGATAAAATTAATCCGGTTAGAAAACGCTTGCTAAAAAGAAAGCTCAATAACATTCTGAAGGGTAATATTGATTTAAAGTATAAAATGAAGTTTGCAAAATGATCAAAACAATGAACTATCTGACTGTTGGACTATTAACATTGGTTTTATTCTCATGCGGAACGGAAGAGGCTAAAACTCCGGACCAAATCAAGGAAGAGGCAAGGGAAGCCATTCTTCTTGAGCGAAGCAAACTCCTGAATTCTACTGGTGAATTAGACACGAATCAGGCCAATACGATAATTGATATGTACATCACCTTTGTGCAAAACAACACCGATGATAAAGATGCCTCCGAATTTATGTTTCAGGCAGGTAGCTTGTGCGTGGGAAAGGGAGATTATAAGCGGGCCATTCGCTTATTAGAGAACGTTACCAAAAACTATGGAGATGATAAGCGAGCAGTGGAGGCTTATTTTTTAACTGCGTTTATCTATGAAAATTACTTAAACCAAAAGGGTGCGGCAGAAGATGCATATAAGTTGGTTATTGAGAAGTTTCCGAGGCACGATTTGGCCCTCCAGTCAAGAGCCGCGATAGAAAACCTAACTAAAACCGACGAGGAACTCATCCGCATGTTTGAAGAAAAGAACCAGGGATCCTAAGGCCTTCATTTTCAGTTTCCCGTAAAAGCGTTATTTTAGGCTTTCACTTGAAGCTCCATGGACGCTACCTGGATTGTAGGCATTTTTTTATTGTTACTTCCGATTTTGGCAGGAGGTATGATCCTCATGTTCATTTCTACCGGTAAGGGCAAATCCAGTACTACCGAAGAAATATTAGCGGTTCGTCACGAAAAAATGTTGGAACGGGACGAATTAAAGGAAGAAGACTTTGAGCATGAGAAGCCTTCCAAGTGATTTGAATAGAATTAAAAGCTCCCTTTTATAACCCTTTATTTCATCCGGATTTAGGCACCTGATTTCAAGTTTTTGACTTAGGAAAAATAATTTTTAGAATTCGATTGCTCTACTTGTCATTATTTATACTTTCGCAGCGGAGAAATGGCAGAGTGGTCGAATGCACTGGTCTTGAAAACCAGCGA
>CEQS01073836.1_pt1 | contig 10374 bp, 11 predicted proteins | sample 530981 | NCBI WGS metagenome assembly CEQS01 (sample SAMEA2621176, study PRJEB7988) | marine metagenome | biome: marine biome (ENVO:00000447); feature: mesopelagic zone (ENVO:00000213); material: "saline water (ENVO:00002010), including plankton (ENVO:xxxxxxxx)" | depth 800 m
GCTATGTACACTATTGGTGGTATAAAGTATTTGATATTGCAGGCAAGGACGATTCTTTAATGAACCCAATGATTCAACCTGGTGATACAATTGCCGATACAACGGTTACATCCCAATTAATTACACAACCCGGAAAGTATAAAGTTCTTACTCGGTATTTTGAATCGCCTTTCTGCTATGACTCCTCAGAGACCATAATTCGAGAAGATTTATTCCCCGTTATCGATTTTGGAATTCAAACTCCAGATACCACATTATGTGTAGGAGAAACACTTCTCCTAGACCCTAATTTTAACGGATCATCTTCTTTGGAAGTAAAATACTTGTGGCAAGATGGATCTGAAGACACCATTTATCCGGCTCGAACTACAGGCTTGTATTCTCTGGTACTCACTAATGATTGCGGCGCCGATATTGATGAGGTATACGTACGTTTTGATGATTGTAGCCAAGTATGGGTACCTAATTCGTTTACGCCCAACGGCGACGGTGATAATGAACTTTGGGGCGTTTCAACGCTGGAACGGTTTCTTGAATTTAAGCTTGAGGTATATGATCGTACTGGTACAGTAATATGGGAGACAAATGATGCCGGTGTATCCTGGGATGGAACGCACATGAGAACAGGAGAACCCTTACCAGTTGGGCTTTATATCTACCGTCTATCGTACCGTTCATATTATGAGCTCATAGAAGGCGTTAGTTCAGCGCCGACCAAAGAAGAGAGAGGACAGCTTCATCTCATCCGATAGTTAAGTGTAATTAGATCACCTACTTTTCCGAAACAATGTCCGTATAAAAACTATTCTGAAGTTTTTTTCGAACTCCCAAATTCCATGAGGTAGGCACTAATAAACTCATCCAGGTTTCCATCCATAATTGATTGTACATCCGTGGTTTCGAAATTGGTCCTAAGGTCCTTAACCAGTTTATAAGGGTGCATTACATAGTTTCGAATCTGACTCCCCCATTCTACCTTCATTTTTGATCCTTCAATTGCAGCCTTCTCTTCTTCTCGCTTGCGGATTTCCAGCTCATACAACTTGGATTTTAACAAGGTCATAGCATTTTCCTTATTCTGCAGCTGTGAACGAGATTCGGTATTCCTAATAATAATGCCCGTCGATTTATGTTCAAGTCGAACCCCGGTTTCTACCTTATTTACATTTTGTCCACCAGCACCACCCGATCTAAACGTTTCCCACACAATTTCACTTGGATGTACTTCTATTTCAATGCTGTCATCAACTACAGGGAATACAAACACAGAGGCAAATGAAGTATGTCTTCGGTTTTGACTATCAAAAGGTGAAATCCGAACCAGGCGATGCACGCCGTTCTCTCCTTTTAAATACCCATAGGCAAAATCTCCATCCACCTCCAATCGAGCAGACTTTATACCTGCTCCATCGCCATCCAGCTTTTCGGAAATACTTACTTTAAAACCCTTTTTTTCGCCATACATAACGTACATGCGCAAAAGCATTTCTGCCCAATCCTGGCTCTCTGTTCCCCCGGCGCCGGAATTAATTTCTATAATCGCAGACAGTGCATCTTCTTCTTCGGAGAGCATGTTTTTAAATTCGATCTCCTCCAGGAGTTTGACTAAATCTCCAAACGTTTTTTCTAATTCCTCTTCAGAACCTTCGCCTTCGTCAAGGTATTCTTTAAGAATTTGAACCTCATCCAATAAGTCCTGGAGCTTGTTGTAACTGGTAACCCAATATTTCTTTTGATTGATTTTCTTTAGCACCAGTTCGGCTTGTTTGGGATCGTCCCAAAAGTTTGGTGCTAAAGTCTGCTGTTCTTCGTCTTCTACTTGTTCCTTTAATTTATCGTAGTCAAAGATGCCCCCTTAACGCTAACAAGCGTCCAGCTACATCATTTATTTGATCAGCACTAATCATATAATTCGTTGTATTTCTTAGTTATAAAATCGTATTCGTATCCTTTATTTGTAAGGTATCGAAACACCTTAGACTTAATTTCAAGTTGATTGCCGGAATAAGCTTCCTTCTTTTTTTGTAAGAGCGATCCAAGGCGCAACAAATAATCTTTTCTATCTATTTCCAAATAAGCTTCCTGAATGCAATAATCAGAAATATTTTTTGATTTTAATTCCTTTTTGATCTTGTTCCAGCCCCAACTTTTCTGATTGAATTTACTTCTTGCATATAATCCGGCAAACCGACTTTCATTGACAAAATTATGCTCAATTAAAAAAGCTATTAACTCCTCAACATGCTCAGGGTTCACCTGCCATTCGTTCAATTTCTTACGAACATCCTGATGACAGCACTCTTTTTTTGCGCAATAGGCTAAAATCCTAGCCCTAGCCTCTTGGATTGAATATTTTTTACCTCTAACCATTAGCCGTGGCTAAAATAGTTTTCAGGCTTTAATATTCTCTCCTTTTTCGTCAATAAAATGATATTCTACCAGAGGCAAAGAGTTAGACGAGGTGATTTTAATCCACTTCATATTTTGCCTCAACCACTTCCACTGATACTTGTGTTGCTGAAAATATGCCCTAATGAAAGGATGGCAATGAATACTAACTTTCTTGTGACCGGAAGCTAATATCTGCTTCAGTTTATTCTCAATATCATCGATAAGCAAAATAGTAGCCCTAACCTCCTTGGAACCATCGGCCGTTGGAATTGTCTCGGATGTCTTTATTTCCATTTCAGGCCGAACACGTTGACGTGTAATTTGAACCAAACCAAATTTAGACGGAGGTAAAACATGATGTTTGGCCTTATCGTCCTTCATAAATTCGATCATTTTGTTCAGTAACGCCTTTCTGTTTTCAGCCTTACGTTGATCAATAAAATCTACTACGATTATACCTCCCATATCACGAAGCTTAAGTTGCCTTGCGATCTCCTGGGCCGATTCAATGTTCACCCTTAGGGCATTCGATTCCTGGTCTTTGTCCTTTTTAGCCGTATTTCCACTATTAACATCAATAACATGCAATGCTTCAGTATGTTCAATAACCAAATATGCTCCGGACTTCATGGTTACATTTCGTCCGAAAAGGCTTTTTATCTGCTTTTCAATTCCAAAGTGATCAAATATTCTTGGCTTATTAACATACTTAAGAATATTGACTTTTTCAGGTGCAATGGTATTTAAGTATGCTTTAATTTCTTCATGGAGAACCTTTTCGTTAATGGCTATTCCATTGTAGCTTGGGTTCAGCATATCGCGAAGAAATGCGGCTGACTTACTTAACTCACCCAATATCTTTTGGGGTGGTTTAGCTTCTTGAATACTGTCATGCAATCCTTCCCATCGGCTTACCAGGTCTTTTAAATCCTGGTCCAATTCTGCAACCTTTTTGCTCTCTGCAACAGTTCGAATGATAACGCCAAAATTCTTTGGTTTAATGCTCTCAATTAAGCTTTTAAGCCTAACCTTTTCAGCTTTATTTCTAATTCTACTCGAAATTGAAATTCGATCCGAGAATGGAACCAAAACCAGGAATCGGCCTGCAAGCGATAACTCACAGGTAATTCGAGGGCCTTTTGTAGAAATTGGTTCTTTGGCAATTTGAACTACAATTTCCTGGCCCTGTTTTAAGACGTCATTTATCTTTCCGTCTTTTTCAATATCTTTTTCAAAGGTGAAAGAGTTGAGCAGCTTTTCCTTACTCTTTTTCTTTCTAATTCCCGTAAGATATTTTTTAAGGGACTTCAGTTGAGGCCCCAAATCGAGGTAGTGCAAAAAAGCGTCCTTTTCGTATCCCACGTCTACGAAGGCCGCGTTTAAGCCTGGAACAATTTTCTTGATTCTTCCTAAATAGAGGTCACCAACACTATACTGATTATCAGACTTTTCGTTGTGTAATTCAACGAGTCTTTTATCCTCAAGTAGAGCTATTCTAACCTCTTCAGAAGAAGCATCAATAATGAGCTCCTTGTTCACAATTTAAATTGTAAACCACATGGTATAAGAAGATGATTGAAAGGGAGCCGGGCCCCCAATCAAATTACTTCTTATGCTTGTGTCTGTTCTTTCTAAGACGCTTTTTTCTCTTGTGGGTAGAGATCTTGTGTCTTTTTCTTTTTTTACCGCTTGGCATATTTCAATGTTTTAATAATTTATTTATTCCTTCTTCGGCAAGTTTCGATATCTCTTTGTTGCTTGCCGATTGAACAACAAATTCATAATTTTTAATGGCGTTATTAGTATCTCTTTCCATTTCGAAAGAGTACCCTAACAAGTACCACCCTTCAATGTGGCTTGGGTTCACCTTTGTAAGTGACTCAAACCGATTAATTGCTTTTTTATACTGCCCCGATTGAATAGAAAAATTACCGAGATAATACAATGCTTTTTCGTTGTTTGGATCTTCCTCTATGACCTCCTTTAGCAACTTAATCCCCTGCATGGGCGAACCTTTGCCCTGAGTAATGATTTCAACCGCCTTATCAACTTTTGAGTCCAGTGTTAAAACCTCCTTACCAGGCTGCTCTTTGCCAGGTTTATGAGGAAGGAACGCAATTAATACGCCCAAACCGACAACCAGAGTAATCGCAATTATTTTACCCTGGGTAAATTTCATTCTTAAGCCTTTACTTTATCCTTTACCTCGTTGGCAAAAGTTTTAGACGGCTTAAATGCTGGAATATTATGAGCTGGAATAATAATACTCTTGTTTTTTGAAATGTTTCTACCTGTTTTTTCAGCTCTTCTTTTAATAATGAAACTTCCAAAACCACGTAAATAAACATTATCACCATTAGTCATGGAATTTTTGATCACACCCATGAAGGCCTCTACTGTGTTTTGAACAATGTGTTTTTCAACCCCAGTCTCTTCCGCAATTTCGTTAACAATGTCCGCTTTAGTCATTCTTGTTACTTTTCTATGTTATTAATATATAGATTGTTATCCTTAATTATTACCCATTTTTTACAGGGGCGCAAATATATAACAATCAACAATACAAAAAACAAATAGTTGTGTCTAAATTCGTTACGTCAAATTATGGATCGATATAATGTTCAACAAGCCATTTCAGATTGGTATCAAATTAATAAACGAGACCTCCCCTGGCGTGGCATCTCCGATCCTTATAAAATTTGGCTATCGGAGATAATACTTCAACAAACAAGGGTAAATCAAGGGCTCAGTTATTACTTGAAATTTGTGGCGGTTTATCCAAATGTTGATTCATTGGCCTCTGCCAAAGAGGATGACATATTAAAACTTTGGCAAGGACTAGGATACTATTCAAGAGCACGAAACCTGCTTGCGGCAGCCAATCAAATAGTTAAACAAAAAGAGTTTCCTGCTTCTTACAAGGAGTTATTAAAACTTAAAGGGGTTGGTGAGTACACAGCCGCTGCGATTGCCTCCTTTGCATACGAAGAACCAGTTGCTGTTGTTGATGGGAACGTTTATCGAGTGCTTGCGAGAATTTTTGGAATAAGTACGGCCATTGATAGTTCAACAGGAAAAAAGGAGTTTTTAGAAATTGCTAACTCTATTTTAAATAAACAGGACCCCTCAACCTGGAATCAGGCAATTATGGAATTTGGTGCACTCCAGTGCATACCCAAATCTCCAAATTGTTCAACCTGTCCGATTCACACGGAATGTTTTGCTTTCAATAACGATCGAATTGACGCACTACCTTATAAAAAGGGAAAAACCAAACAACAAGTTCGTCACATCTATTATTACTTCACGAGGTTCAACGAACAAACCATTATTAAAAAAAGGCCTGCAAAAGGGGTTTGGGGAGGACTGTTTGAATTTCCAGCCCTGGAAGTCAACCACGAAATACCGATAGATAAAGCTATCGCACATATTAAAAGCGAATTAGAAATAAGTGAAGATGATTTTAAGGTAGTTTTGGTACAAGAACCAATGAAACACATTCTTAGCCATCGGATAATATACTGTTCATTTATCGAACTGGAACTAACGCAATTTAATTACAAGAATGGTCACAATTGGATAGTTATTCCACTGAACCAACTTCACAATTATCCAGTATCCAGGCTTATGGAAAAGTATATTTCCAATATATAAATCTTTAGATTTGTGTAAAATCGAATCGAATGGCTGGAAGTGTTAACAAAGTAATTCTCATTGGAAACTTAGGAAGAGATCCTGAAGTGAGGCATTTTGAAGAAGGACGAGCTGTAGCAAGTTTTTCCATTGCTACATCGGAAACCTTCACGGCAAAAAATGGTGAACGGCAAGAGCGAACGGAGTGGCACAACATTACTATATGGAGACCAGGGTTAGTAAAACTTGCCGAACAATACCTTAAGAAGGGAAACAAGGTTTATATTGAAGGACAATTGCGAACAAGAAGTTGGGAAGACCAGGATAAGAACACAAGATACACTACTGAAGTTTTAGTTGATAACCTTCAATTTTTGGGAAGTCCGAACACCGTTAAACAAGAAAACTCACCACCTCTTGGAGAAGCCAAGGCGACCAGCACTACTGAAAGTAATACGGATGAAAAAGATGATGATTTACCATTTTAGTCTTTCTATTCACTGATTCTAAAATTTAATGGAACCTCCGTCGAATAGTCTGTTATTAATTCTTTCGTTTCTCAACCCCATAACATTTAACATGGTATTGGAGTTTATAGGGTTAATAATTCTATTAGCATGTTCCGGATTGGTCTCTGGCTCTGAAGTAGCTTTTTTTTCCCTGGTGCCTCAGGAAATTGACCAACTAAAAAACAGTCCCAACAAGGGAGAACATACTGCAGCACTGTTATTGGAAAAGCCCAAACTACTACTTGCAACTATTCTAATAGCCAATAATTTCATAAATATTGCCATAATCATCTTATCAAGTGCCCTTACGACAGCCATATTCAATTTTGGATCTCAGGTTCTCTTGGGCTTCTTGTTTCAAGTAATCCTGGTCACCTTTATTATTTTGCTGTTTGGAGAAGTATTGCCCAAGGTTTATGCGGTAAATAACCGAAAGCAACTTTCCTCAATTATGTCTTTGCCAATTCTAGGTCTAAGAAAAATCACTTATCCGATAAGTTTAATGTTGGTTAGAACTACATCACTTATCGATACGAAATTCAAAAAACGTGTCGACAATATATCTGTAGATAACTTATCGCATGCGCTTGAGTTAACAACCGATGAATCAACTGGAGAAGAGGAAAAAAGAATATTGGAGGGCATTGTAAACTTTGGTAATACCGATGTAAAACAAATAATGATTTCCAGAGTTGATGTTTTTGCCTTAGAAATGAAGGAAAAATTCAGCTCGGTTAAAAGTCAGATTATCGAAGCCGGGTTTTCAAGAATTCCCGTCTTTAACGAGAATTTTGATAAAATTGAAGGGGTTCTTTACGTCAAAGACCTTCTTCCTCACATTGATAAAGGCGATGATTTTGAATGGCAAAAACTTGTAAGGCCTCCATTCTTTGTGCCTGAGAACAAAAAGATTGATGACCTCTTAAATGAAATCAAAGAGAAAAAAACGCATATCGCCATTGTAGTGGATGAGTATGGTGGTACATCTGGAATCGCAACCCTGGAAGATGTAATAGAAGAAATAGTTGGTGATATCTCTGATGAATTCGACGATGATGACATTACCTATTCAAAACTTGATGACAACAATTTCATTTTTGAAGGAAAAACATTGCTAAAAGACTTTTACCGAATTACCGATGCCAATGAAGAACTCTTTGAAAATGCTAAAGGTGATTCTGACAGTATTGGTGGAATTGTAATTGAAATCGCAGGGCGAATCCCTTTAAAAGGAGAGAAAGTACTCTTTGAAAACTATCAGTTTAAGATAGAATCAGCAGATCAACGGAAAATAAACACCATAAAAGTATCTATATTGCCCGGTGAGGACTCAGCAGATGAAGACGACAACTAAGCTTATTTCATTTATTCTAATTACCTGTTTTTTTGTGGCTTGTGAAGAGGTTCCCATTCCAAAACCACTGGGTTATTATAGAATTGACTTTCCGGAAAAGCAGTATATAAACTACGAAGGGAGCTGTCCGTTTACATTTAAATACCCCTTGCGTTCGTTATTGGATACCGCCATAAACGGCAAACCTGATTGCTGGATGAACTTACATTATCCCCAGTATGGTGCAACCGTGCATTTCACTTATTCAGTAGTAGATGGTAATTTGAATAAATTTATTGAAGATTCCCGTAAGTTGGTCATGAAACACATTGTAAAGGCCAATGACATTGTTGAGGAAGTGATTATTCGGGATGAACACAACGTATATGGATTAACATATGATTTTGAGGGCAACACAGCCACCAATTATCAGTTTTTCATCACGGATAGTTCGAAGCATTTTGTTCGCGGTTCCATGTATTTCAACCTGCCTCCAAACCCTGATTCACTGGCTCCGGTTAATGATTATATTAAAGCCGATCTCAAAAAAATGATTACTTCTTTTCAATGGAAGGAGGAGTAAATCGGTGGTAGGCAAATACCAAACTTGATAGTAACAAAAGTGCCCCCATTTGGTGGAGAACCCCTAACTCAATTGGCACTCTCAGTAGCAAGGTAATTATTCCAAGTCCAAACTGGACAAGGACAAATATTAACATGAGACGAAGTGCTTGCAACTGAAGCGGGTCGGTTAATCGCCGAACTCCTTTAACATAAATAACAGCAACCCAAACAAAAATTATTATCGCCAACATGCGATGAACAAACTGAACTCCAGATTTGCCCATAACGAAGTTTAAATATACCGGGTCCATGGCAAACACGGCACTGGAAACTATTTCCCCATCCATTAATGGCCAGGTATTGTGCACCAACCCTGCCTGAAGCCCGGCAACAAATGCTCCATATACCGCTTGAATCAAAGTGAGTAATAGCAATAACCGTATCTGCTTGCCAAAGGAAAATAACTGTCCCATATTTTTTGTCCTTGGCACATTAATTTCGAAAATGATCCATAAAATGTACAGACAGGTAATAAATGCGGTTAACAAATGGGCAGAAAGCCGGTAATGACTCACCCTGGGCACATCAACTAAACCACTTTTTACCATAAACCATCCCAAAAAAGCCTGAAACGCTCCTAAGGCAAATACCACCAATAGTTGATTGCGAAGTTTTTTATTTCCCAAAAACCATCTCTTAGCCATAAAGGCCAGAAACGGAATTAGAAAAACAATTCCAAGGACTCTCCCCAACAATCGGTGCAGATACTCCCACCAGAAAATTGATTTATAATCTTCGAGTGAAAAGTTATAATTCAACTCTTTGAACTCTGGAAAATTTTGATAGGCCTTAAAGGATTCGTTCCACTCCTGATCGCTCACAGGAGGAATACTTCCCACTATTAAGTTCCAATCGGTCATGCTAAGCCCCGAGTGGGTTAGTCGGGTTATGCCCCCAATAGCAACCATTAGAAAAACCATTACCGCACCGGTTGCCAGCCAAATGGTTAAAACCTTTTTTTGAAACTTAGACAATTCCACCGCGCAAAAGTATTCAGCCAAAATTTTGGGCGAACAATTAAATCAAAAAATAATACCTACCTATCGGGTGGGAATTAGCTTAAAAATATTGGGAAAGGAAATTTTGGGTGTTGAAATATAAGTCTCAGCGTCAGTTTGTTCTTTTTCGTCAGTTTGATCTTCTTTATTCTGATTCACCCGAACATCATTTTTGGTATTATCAACCTGAACGTCTTGCTTGGAATTCTGGAAGTCTCTATCGGGTAATTGAGAACAGGAACAGGCCAGAAAAAAGCTCAATATGATCAAATACAAAGGGCGCATTAATTAATCTCTGAAAATTATACAAGCCAAAAGTAACACATAATAAATGCGCCCGATCTAATTAACAAAAGTTTAACTTATTTTATTTCAGTCGTTTAACCTGACAATACTCTTGAATAATAGACTAGTCAATAATTTATATTTGCGGCTTAGAAATGAGCACGGAAAATCAATCTGAAAACGCCTCTTCTCAAGAGGAAATGTCCTTTCTGGAACATCTGGAAGTATTGCGTTGGCACATAGTAAGAAGTGCGATTGCCATACTCTCTCTTTCCATTATTGCCTTTCTCAACAAGTCCTTCGTTTTCGATACCTTTTTATTGGGGCCAAAAAAACCTGATTTCCCAACCTTTAGATTCTTGTGTGAGTTTAGCGAATGGCTCAATGGAATGGTTCCATCAATGGTAGGTAAGGACACCTTATGCATTGGGCAAAATATGCCCGACCTACAGAATATTCATATGGCGGGGCAGTTTACCACGCACATTATGATTTCTCTCTTCACCGGACTTATAGTTGCTTTCCCGTATGTATTCTGGGAAATTTGGCGATTCATTAAGCCCGGGCTTAAAGACACAGAAAGTAAAATTGCACGAGGTTC
>CEQS01074294.1_pt1 | contig 10347 bp, 8 predicted proteins | sample 530981 | NCBI WGS metagenome assembly CEQS01 (sample SAMEA2621176, study PRJEB7988) | marine metagenome | biome: marine biome (ENVO:00000447); feature: mesopelagic zone (ENVO:00000213); material: "saline water (ENVO:00002010), including plankton (ENVO:xxxxxxxx)" | depth 800 m
GCCGGAGGCGCCGCGCTTTGGTACACTTAGGGCAGTATGAAAAAGAACACCAAATTGTACGAAACTGTCGCCGCCTTACTATCTCCTGGGAAAGGAATTTTGGCCGCTGACGAAAGCGATCCAACTGCCGGCAAGCGCCTGGCAATGGTTCATTTACCAAACGAGCCAGATAATAGGCAGGATTTCCGTGAGATCCTCTTCACTGCTCCAGATATAGAGAAGTACATTTCTGGTGTCATCATGTATGACTCCTCAATTCGTAATGTTACCGATGACGGCATACCGTTTGCCGATGTGCTTACAGCGCGTGGAATTGTGCCGGGTATTAAAGTTGATTTAGGTACTCGTGAACTTCAGGGGTTCAAAGGAGAGGTGGTAACACAAGGTCTTGATAACCTAGCTGATCGCTTTGCTGAGTATTACGACATGGGCGCGCGCTTTGCTAAATGGCGGATGGTGGTGACGATCGATGAAGACAAAACCCCAACTTACGAAGCGGTCAAAATGAACTGTATGATGATGGCTCGCTACGCTCAACTAGCTCAAGCAGCTGATATCGTACCGATCGTAGAGCCGGAGGTGATTCACGCCGGTGATCACACACTTGAAAAAGCAGAGATTGAAACCACTCGTACTCTCCAGATTCTTTTCCAAACTCTTCAGGAATACAAAGTCGACATGGCCGGTTTGATTTTGAAGTCGTCAATGGTGTTGGCTGGCGATGTGGCAGCAGAACAAACTTCTGCTGAAGAAGTGGCTCAGGCGACTCTGCGCACTTTCCATATGAGTGTGCCACATGACTGCGCTGGAATTGTGTTCCTTTCTGGTGGACAGTCGCCTGAGCGATCGACTGAAAATCTCAACGCGATTGCAAAGAGAGGCGCTCAACCATGGCCGATCACTTTCTCATTCTCACGCGCGCTTGAAGAGCCGGTGTTGAAAGCTTGGGATGGTAAGCCTGAAAATATTGAAGCTGCTAAGACGGCAATGACCGATGTAGCTAAGCAAAATAGCGAAGCGAGTTTAGGAAAAATCTAATATTGACTTAAACAGGCGGTGTTCAGCCAGTGAAGTAGTGACGCGGACGGGAGGGTTTGGCTGGAGGTCAAGGAACGAATGAGTCGGTTGAATATCACCAGCTTCCCTCAACAGAAAGACCCGCTATTAGTGCTGGCTTTTTGACGTTATTGGTGCGTGTGAGTAATGCTGAGACATACTAATGGTAGTACAAAATAGGTTGGTCACAGAAAAACGCCCTTGGTTAGGGGCGTTTTCTGCGAAAGTTCGAAATAGTCGCTTGCGCTCGTTTTCTCACTTTATTTTTTCTGTTTGTAGACAGTGTGCTTCTTGGCGATCGGATTGAATTTGGTGGTTTCGTACTTTTTGCCCGGGTCCTTCTTGTTCTTGTTATTGAACCGAGTGTAGTAAACATGACCCTTACCAACGCCGTTTTCGTCGCCGACGGACACCATTCTTATAAGTAAATCCTGTGACATATAAATTAGAAATTTATACAAATTTAGCTCGCTCGAATATGTGTGTAGTCCCCACATTCCTCGCTCCCTCATTTGTAGATGGTCGAGATTCTAGCAAAACAGACCGCAAACGTCAATGTGTCAACTTGATGAATTGCTTGTACACCACCTATATGACAGCCTGTAATGGCAACGTGATATGATAAGACAAGCTAGCTCTTGGTGGTGCAGCAAGTGGTTAGCATGTTACCTTCCATGCGAGTTTTAACTTTTGGTTGGGAATTTCCACCATCAAAAAACGGCGGTCTAGGCGTAGCCTGCTACGGTCTTACACGCGAGCTTCTACAAAAGGGAGTAGAGGTTATTTTCGTGCTACCAAAGACACAAGAGACGCGCGGAGACGCGCGGTTTATTTTTGCTGACCATGAACGGTTGGTAAAGGTGCGACATGCTGACACTGACGTAGTCTACGGTCCGTACCACCAAGCTGACACGACCATCGATGTGATTGTCGGGTACGACAAGCATGGTAATCCAATCATCCACTCCCGGACCATCATTGAAGAGGCACACCGCTTTGCCCATCAAGCGTCGATTATTGCTCAGCAAGAAGAGTTTGATGTTATTCATGCTCACGATTGGACATCGTATTTAGCGGGAGTGGCTGCTAAAATCGTCAGTGGCAAACCTTTAATACTTCATGTGCACGCTACTTCATACGACCAAGCCGCTAGTGATAATGTTGATCCAGCTATTTACAAAATTGAAAAGGAGTGTTTTGAGATGGCTGATAAGGTTGTGACTGTGAGCGACTTCACTAAAAACATTGTCGTCAACAAGCACCACGTATCAGCTGAAAAAGTTGAAGTGGTTCATAACGGGTGCGATACCTTCGAACCACCTCTACTAGAGCCGACATTGGCTGAATTAAAACGACAGGGAAAAAAGATTGTCCTCTACCACGGTCGTATCAGTATCCAGAAAGGAGTTGATCATTTTGTGAATGCTGCCCGACGTGTGGTAGATGCGGATCCTAGTGTCATGTTTATTATTTCCGGCTGGGGTGACATGACCACACAAGTGATAGAGCAAGTGGGTGCAATGGGTCTTTCCAAACACGTGTTGTTTGCTGGATCTATTTGGGATGAAGAAAGAGATCGTATGTATCAAAGCGTTGATTTGGTCGTCATGCCTTCTGTGTCTGAGCCGTTTGGACTAGTGCCACTAGAGGCGTTGCAACATGGCACTCCTTCGGTTATTTCAAAACAATCTGGAGTGGCTGAGGTTTTATCTCATGTGTTGAAGGTGGATTTTTGGGACATCGACGAGATGGCTAATCAAATTTTATCTAGTTTGCGTTACCCTACCATACGCGAACAAATGGTTAAGGAAGGTAAGCAGCAAATGTGTAAGTTTTCATGGGGTCAGGCTGCCGGCAAGATGCAGAAGATTTATCGGAGTCTGGTACAATACATAAAACCATAGGTATTTATGTTAACAGTTTGCCCTTATTTTCACGTTCATCAACCATATCGTGTCAAGAAGTACCGAGTTTTTGATATTGGTAACGACACTGAATATTTTAATGACCATAGCGGTACCGATCTAGACAATCGTTTTATCGTAGAAAAGGTGGCAGACAAATCTTATCGTCCGACCAATCGCGTTCTCAAAGAGTTGCTCGATCGACACCCTGAGTTTCGTTTCAATCTATCTTTCTCCGGAACAGTCCTAGATCAGTTCGAGGAATATGCACCGGACGTTCTTGAGTCATTTCAAGAACTGGTGGCGACTGGTCGGGTGGAAATTTTGGCTGATACCTACCATCACTCATTAGCGTTTTTCTACTCAGTCCCAGAATTTAAGCGGCAAGTGCAACAGCACGAGCGTAAGATTAAAAAACTGTTTGGCGTTCGACCACGCGTGTTCCGAAACACGGAACTTTCATATCGCAACGACCTGGCCAAGTGGTGTGAAGATAACGGCTACCTCGGCATTATGGCAGAAGGCTGGGATAAGTATCTGGGTTGGCGTAGCCCAAACTTTCTTTATCGTCCGGTCGGTTGTAAGAAGATCAAAGTGCTTCTTAAAAATTACAAACTCTCAGATGATGTGGCTTTCCGGTTTGGTAACAAGGATTGGGACGGCTGGCCATTGTCGGCTGACACCTATGCCAACTGGATTCATTCTCACCACGGCGATGGTCAAACTGTGAATTTGTTCATGGACTACGAAAGTTTTGGTGAGCACCAGTGGGAGGATACTGGCATCTTTGACTTCCTTAGAGCTTTGCCAGAAATGACCTTGCGCCACCCTGACACTAGTTTTAAAACTGCAACCGAAACGGTCGAAGCTTATGACCCGATCGGTGAGTATGATGTGCCAGACATCCTTACCTGGGCTGATACGGACCGCGACCTAACTGCCTGGACTGGCAATGATATCCAGCGTGATGCGATCGCAGCTACCTATGCGATGGAGGCTGATGTAATGAAGACGCGTAAGCGAGACCTGGTAGACGCTTGGCGCAGGCTGCAAACCTCAGATCATTTCTACTATATGTGTACCAAGTGGTCAGAGGACGGTGATGTACACGCTTACTTCAGTCCGTACCAATCCCCATATGAAGCCTATATCGCTTTCATGAACGCGCTGAGTGATTTACAATTAAGAGTAAGTCATGTGGTGGCTGAACAGGCGACTAAAGAAAAAGCCAAAGCCGAATCTGTTCAGAATGAGCGTGACCAAGAGGAGGTAGTCGACGTAGAAAATAACACTCGTGAGGATCATCATGATGATGATGGTTCTGATGATACCGAAGAAAACTATGTCGATAAAACAACTAATACCAAGCGATGGTGGCAAAAACTTGTATCGTCGCTTCCGTTCTTTACTCGTTCCCCAAGAGGGGAGATCAGTTCCTAACGATATGCCAACTAAAAAAACTACTAAGAAGGCGCCCACCAAAAAGGCTGCGCCTAAGAAAAAAGTTACTGCCAAAAAAGTAACTAAAAAAGCTGCGCCAAAGAAAGCGGCTAAAAGAACTCCTTCACGTGCTAAGTCAAAGAGAAAGGACTTAGTATACGCCGACAACCAAAGTTCATTTTGGGTGAGTGACGGTCAGGTTTTGAATAGTTTAATGGCGCTACGCGATGCGCTAGATGAAATGGAAAAGGAGGTTTATCTTTACCATGCTAGAGGAGAACAGAACGACTTCTCTGTTTGGGTAAGTGATGTCCTTTGTGATAGTAAATGCGCCTCAGACTTAGTAAAGGCTCGCACCCCACGTTCTGCCAAAACAGTCGTAGTGCGACATTTAAAGCTGTACTCAGTTTAATCTTATCCTATGGCTCGCGCTGTAACCATAGGTAACGGAAGTCTACTAGTTGGCCTAGACTCATATGGTCAGGTGCGCGATTTGTATTACCCGTTTGTAGGAGAGGCTAATCATGTTAGCGGGGCTAGTGGAAACCATGTCCACCGGATCGGAGTATTCGTGGATGGGCAGATGTCATGGCTAAGTGATCCAGGTTGGCGGATCACGATCGGCTGTGAGGAAAACAGCTGCGTCGGTTCTTTGTTTGCGGAAAATCTAGAGATCGGTATTGCGATTGCTAGTCGCGATGTGGTTCATAACGAGAAGGATATTTTCTTACGACACTTTACTGTGCACAATCTTCGTTCTGATACTCGCACCGTTAAGCTCTTCTTGGCGCAGCAGTTTAGAATTTTTGAATCACGTCGGGGAGACACAGGCTTTTTTGATCCGCGAGTTAATGCCATTGTTCACTATAAAGGCGACACTACTATTTTAGTAAACGCAGTTAGTGGCGGACAACCGTTTCAGGAATACAACATTGGCTTGTTTGGTATTGAAGGGAAGGAGGGTACTTACCTAGACGCTGCAGATGGAATCTTAGAGAGAAACCCGATAGAGCATGGTTCGGTTGATTCAGTGCTAGGACTCACACTTTCTATTGCTGGGCACGCTTCCAACGATGCTTATTATTGGATTGTTTGCGGCTCATCAATTCCAGAAGCGCACTCTCTCGACGAACATGTCTTAAAAGAAACACCGGACAGACTAATTTCTTCTACCGGAGCCTATTGGAATGCCTGGTTGGAGAAAGAACAAACTGATTTGTCTTTGTTACCAGAAGAACTACAAATTTTGTATAAACGATCGCTTATGATCATGCGTGTTCATGCCGACAGTAACGGCGGCATTATAGCTTCCAGTGACACTGATATGCTTCACCATGGCCGTGATACTTACAGTTACGTTTGGCCGCGTGATGCTGCTATTATCGCCAATGCCTTCGATCAGACCGGTTATCCAGATGTATCCAAGCGCTTCTTTAAATTTATGACCGAGTGTATGGAGCCAAGCGGCTACTTGATGCATAAATACCGCAGCGACGGCGTGCTTGGTAGTTCCTGGCACCCATGGATAATTGGCGGCGAACCACACTTACCGATCCAAGAAGACGAAACTGCCACAGTGTTATTTATGCTTTGGGAACACTACGAACGCTATCGAGATTTGGAGTTTGTAGAATCTATGTACAACTCGTTCATAGAGCCAGCCGCTGGTTTTATGTGTGAGTACGTTGAGTCATTAACTGGCTTACCTCAAGCCTCATTTGATCTTTGGGAAGAGAAGTACGGCACCTCCACTTACACCGCCGCCTCAGTGTATGGAGCTTTGATGGCAGCCGCCAAGTTCGCATCAGTACTAGGAAAGGATGACTCTTCTCGCACTTACCAAGCGGTGGCGCAACGTATTCAAACCTCACTCAGCGACGTTTTGTTTGATGAAAAAAGCGGCAGCTTTGCTAAACACGTGATTCACACCAAGGACGGCGATCTTGAATTTGATCGTACTGTAGATATGAGTAGTCTCTACGGACTACTTCTGTTTAGAGTTTTTGATATCGATGATGACCGAGTGGAGAGAATGGTTGAAGCGGTTGAGAATAAACTTAGCGTATCTGGTAGCAGTAAAGGATTTATGCGCTACGAGGGTGACAAGTACTATCGAATGCAAGATGCAGAATCACCAAACCCATGGGTGATCTGTACTTTGTGGCTGGCTCGCTACTACATAGAAAAAGCTACTCAACTTAATGAGCTCAAGAAACCGCTTGAGGTTTTGGAATGGACTGCTTCTCATGCGACCAAGAGCGGTGTGTTGGCGGAACAAATGCATCCAGATACTCGCGAACAACTTTCGACCGCACCATTGGTTTGGAGTCATGCCGAATTTGTGTTGGCAGTTAAAGCTTATCTTAAACGCGTTGATGATCTAAATGGTGACTAGAATTGCTTAGGCCAGGTTTTGCTTTTTGGATCAAAGCTTCCAATTTCAGTACGATGAATATGCCAAGCCAGGCCACAGGTACTAAGCTTGCCTGCAATGACACTTGCTAGAGTGCGCATGTAGGTTCCGCTTGAAGCGATGCAGTGGAAATGGGCGACTAAGTACTGTTCGGGCAAACTGTCGTCGTTTTTAAGATTTTCCCAGTCTTGTCTCACATCAGTGCGTCGGAAATCTTTACCGAGTGCTTTGCGTGGGTCAGTGACTTCTGGAATGGTGTCGATTTTAGCGCGAGCTTGGTCAGCGACTTGTTTGCGAGTGAGGGTTTCTAACTTAGTTAACTCAAGGGAGTATATTTCTGATTCCTTGGTAGGAATTTCAATTTCGTCCAGTCGACCTTCTAGGGTCCACATATGTAAAGGCTTGCCTTGTACGGTCTTAGCTGAGAAGCGGGGGTAAGGGAGCTCGATTTTTCCTATCAGCCCCTGTGCAATGAGTGAAAGGTTACGAATCAGGCCAGGTTGCGACATAAATGCATCCCCCTCAAGGCTGGCCGTAGGCCGCATTTCTGGGGTGGCCTGGCCGAGATTCGTCTCTTGAACGCCGTTCGAAATAGGTCCTTTGTTTGGTTTGTCAGCAACCAAACCTTCTGACAGACCGCTCCGGGCCGCTTGGCCAAGTCTAAGTCTGTCAGAAGGTTGGTTCCTGACGTCCTCACAGGCATTTAATCTACCCAACACATCTAACGAATCAGATTCGATACCAAATAACACTGAGAAATCATATGCCTTATCAAGGTTGTGGTAATTAGTTTGGTTTTTACACTCATCGCCAATCAAAACCAGCAATTTACCTGATGCCATCGGATCGAGTCGTCCTGCGTAGGCGAGAGGGATGTCCATATCCAAGCCTTCAGCCTCCCGCCAAGCTTCTGCGCAGGATAGGGGAGTTTCACCAATTTTTTTGTCCAACGTGATAAAGCTCTGCATACGAGGTATCATTACATGGAGTATGTCTAAATCAAAGGCAGTCAAAATCTATTACGACCGCGAATGTGGTTTTTGTTGGCGTTCGGTTGAATTGATCACTAAGTACTTTCTCGTTCGTACTAGCCATACTGGTCCAGCTCAGGAGCGACCAGAAATTTTTCGTATCATGGAAGAAAGGGATTCGTGGGTGGTTGAAAATGAAAGAGGGGAAACTTTCACTACTTTCCAGGCCGGAGTGGAAATTGCTCGTCATTCTCCAGTTTTATGGATTTTAGTACCGCTAGCTAAGCCAAAATTCATGCAACGGTTTGGCGAGTGGGTATATCGAAAAATCGCCAATAATCGTTCGCATATACCGTTGCCTTAGAATTACCAGGGAGTGCCGCCAAGGTAAGAGTTAACTATAGCCAAGAGTATAAAAGCGCCCAGTGCCAGTAGTAATATTTTCATACTTAAAAGTATACCAAACCAGCAAATAACATTCTTTCTTGACTAACTACGGTTTTCCACCACAGTGTATATAAACTTCTTGACGCCTAGATTTAAAGGTGTAGTATGCAGTCGCAAAGGCTTATCTCTTTGTATCCTCGGTAGATTTATACCGAACAAGCTATGCGCTTTGCATAGCTTTATCCATTTCTCATACGATTTATTCTATTAATTATGTCTGCGCTTGATGAGGTACTGCTAGCCGAAGAAGAGGCTGAACAAACCGTCTTAATAGCTGAAGAAAAAGCAGCAGCGCTTATCGCTGAGGCAAAGAAGACAGCTGCACAAAAAGTGGAAGAAACCACAACAAATGCCAAGACCGAAATTGAGACGGAATTATCTGAGTATCAAAAAGAAATTGACCAGAAGGTGGCAAAAATCAAGTCTGAATCAGAAGGACAAATCAAGGAAGTTAACGAGATTTTTTCAAAACAAAAATCAGTGATGTTGGAAACCGTTACTGAACACCTAAAATAATATCCATATGTCGGTGGTTCCAATGCAAAAGGTTCGCTTTGTTATTCATCAAGATGATGTTGATGCGGCCCTTACTATAATCCAGCATGCCGGCGCTTTTGAAATACAGGAGCCCGAAGAATCTGTCGATACGGTAGAGTCAGAATTTCCACATGCTCAATTATTGCCTAGAGTACAACACGCGGTGGCCTTTCTGGATCAATATGCTCCTGAGGTTGGTCTTTGGCAGAAATTACGTGAAGGATCTTTTACTGAACTGTCAGAAAGTGAAATCCAGAATCGTCTAGATAATATCGATGTAATTGCATCGGTGGTAGCAGACTTGGAAGATCTTCAGGTTGAATTTGCAGATAAAAATGAAATCACCAGAACTCTAGAGGAGGCACAGCAGGTATTAACCGAATGGAAAGCACTACCGTTAGCGTTGGCTGAGTTAAAAACAGCTTCTTCAATTACTTGGTTACTCAAATCAAAACAACGCGACACAGATCTTAAGAAAGATTTGTCAGCTGCTTTAGAAGATTCGGCGCCAGTAATCATTACAGAAATATCAGGCGCGCAGGTAGCGGTTACTTTTTATAACGATGAAACCACGGAAGCTGCTATTAGGGAGGTGGTTAAGTCGCTAGACTGTGATGTGGTCACTTTACCGCAAGGGAAGGAGGCTCCAGATGTAGAGTTAGTGGCGGTTGAAGAGGAGTTAGCTAAGGCGCGTGGTGAGCAGGCACTTCTTCATGATCAGGCCGAACACTTCGCTATCACTCACTTAAAAAATCTTCATATTGTTGGAGAGATATTGACTTGGCAGCGTGACCGTTTCTCTACGATCGAATCAGCCGCAGCTACTAAGTCCACAGCTGTTTTTGTCGGGTGGTTAAATCAGAATAAGCGAACGGAGATAGAAGCTCAATTTAAAACCAAAGAAATTGCAGCTGTGTGTACTGATGCGGAAGTATCTGAAGGTGAAGAGCCTCCAGTAGAGATTGAAAATTCAAACTTAATGCAGCCATTTGAAGTGGTAACTCGACTTTACGGTATGCCTGGCTACAGAGACCTTGATCCAACGGTATTCTTAGCTGGTTTCTTTTTCTTATTCTTTGGTCTGTCGTTAACTGACGTAGGTTATGGCGTCTTTTTAATGACGGTGTCAGTCATTATTCTGACTCTATTTAAAGTGCCTCCGGTAGTAAAGACTTTTGCAAAATTGCTAATGTTTATGGGATTGGCTTCGGCTCTGGTCGGCCTTCTCTTTGGTGGTTATCTTGGAATTGATCCAGAGGTGTTGCCAGACTCACTAAAGGCTATCCAGATGTTTGATCCGATTGGTGATCCACTGCCGGTGTTTTACTTAGCCCTTGGTTTGGGAGTGTTCCAGGTAATGGTTGGTATGGTACTTAAAATCTACAGTGAAGCCCGAAACAAACGGCTGCTCGAAGGAGTTCTTGATCAAGGACCTTGGTTGATAATGTTTTGTCTAGGTATTCTTTATCTAGCCACTACCACTGGTTACTCCGCTTTTCTTACGCTTGATCAGATCGTTAACCTTATTTACGTTGGTATTGCTTTGATCGTACTTGCGAGTGGTCGCAAGGGTGATACC
>CEQS01163011.1_pt1 | contig 10330 bp, 2 predicted proteins | sample 530981 | NCBI WGS metagenome assembly CEQS01 (sample SAMEA2621176, study PRJEB7988) | marine metagenome | biome: marine biome (ENVO:00000447); feature: mesopelagic zone (ENVO:00000213); material: "saline water (ENVO:00002010), including plankton (ENVO:xxxxxxxx)" | depth 800 m
AACAGATATTACAGGTCAAGCCAAATTAAACGATACGTACACCAACATAGTTGGAGATTCGATTGACATTGGTGGAGGTGACACGCTGATTTTCACGGTCGGTATCAAATTAAAGAATGACACACTTATCGATTCCCTGCAATACTTTATTGGCAACATTGGACAAAGCGTTACACTTACTAATGTTACGTTGGAGCCCAACACCATAGGGGGTAATCTTTATTTCGAAGAGGGAAGTAATTCCTACCCTGTCGAATACAATGGCTTGTTCCCCAATTCTGTTGAGGCGAAAGCCAGCACCATTACAACCGACATATGGGTAGATGTAAAAATTTACGCCAACGGAGAACAGGTAGATAGATCTCAATACAAATTATACTCAGTAGAATGAAAACAACAGCTGCTTCAATATTAAGAATTGCGGGATGCCTTCTGCTCTTTGGTGTCGGTTATAGTGCCATAGCTCAATGTCCCTTGAATACCACCTGTCTTGTAATTACTGACGCAACAGGACAAACAACAGGAACCAACAATGCTTATCACGTTTTTAAATTGGCTGTGGATGAACTAAATAGTGGAAAAGATGTCATTATTGATGTAAATGCAGGAGCTCTTTGTGAACTGAATCATTTTTTCAGTAATTACTATGGATACAGTTGGAACTATTTAAACCTAACCAGCAAGGGCCAGACGTTGACGGTTAGAAAATCGGGTAGTTCTTCCTCAGTTGAAGGATTTAAACTTAACGGTAAACACACAACTTTTTCCGCAGGAATTGGAGTCCTAATAAACTCAGTGGGAGGAGGTTACTTACAGCAGCTAAACATTCAGGATTTGGAATTCGAAAATGCAACCGCAGGCACCAATGAAAGATGGTTTATAGGTGTCCCATGTAAGGAAGTATATGTATCGAACAATACCATCAAAAAGGACATTTCAATAATTAATCTTGGCTGGAACCTTCCAAAATCAATTAAGAACAACTTCTATTTAGAACGCGTTACTTTCGATAACAATACAATCAATGGAACTTCTCACTGCTTAACCTTTCTTGGTGATAACATACACATAACCATTAAAAATAACACCGTAGATAAAACCGGATTTACTTCTACTTTAAATGGCAGTCAAAAAAATGGTGCTACAGTTGACTACTATTTTAGTGGCCGCGCATTAGGCGATACATACCAACCTTCAAGAACCTCTTGTACCATCGAAAACAATACATTCAAGAATTGTTATCATGGGCTGGAAATATTTGGAAACGGATCCAATATATTCCACAATCCCCCCTCATCAAAAGCCCAGATTCCAACAATGGTTATAAAAAATAATACCCTGGAGAGTAACCAACATGGGGTATTTCTTGTCTATCCCTACCCATCCTGGGTAGTCGATTATAACACCTTTACACTCAATCAAGTCAACCTTTATCTTTTTGATGCTGGCGACATTTCATATACCGGCTTCAAATTGGTTGCTAAAAACACATTGGGAGTACCTGAATTTAATGGAAACAATGTTTTTGGTAATTCGGTTTCAGGAGTTGGGTTACAACTTATGAAACACATCACTAATTTCGTCTCTTTTCTGGAGCCCATCCAGGTTATTGGTTATTCGCTGCAGGATGTCATAAAAAACACCAATGGCACGCAAACTACATTAACATCAGGTGTACATCAGGATGTAGAAATCCGTCAGAATATATTGGATATTTCAAGACTCTCTTCCACAACCTTTCCGGTTCCCTGGGATTATGGATATAAGAACGTAAACAGTCTTTCCTCATTTATGCCCTATTCTTCGCTACTTGGGTTAAGTTTTACAGGCGAAGCTCTATCCACGGTCAATTACACCTACGATGTGTATAAATCTGACGTGCGTGGTTCTCTGTTAGATTTTATAGGAACGGTAATTCACCCTGGAAATGGAGGGCAAACCATAAATACCTACCTGCCCATTTGGTTTGGAAAGGTAAAAGTTGGCGATCGACTTGCCGTTGTTTGTACAGCGCCTGCGGTAGCATCAAATACAAGTCTGGCCGGTTCTTACAACATTGCTTATACGGAGATTGACCCATGTGCATTTAAGCCCATATTTTCGGCCACTCCCGACGTAACAACAGCATTAAATACGGTAACCTTTAAATACCTTGGTCCAGTTGATTTTACAGGAAACTATACGCTTGATTTTGGGGACGGAACTACACCCATTCATTCGGGTACAAACCTTGCCATAGGTTCTACCATAACCACCCATGGCTATTCGCTGACGGGCAATTATACCCCTACGTTAACCCTGTCGCCCAACAAATGTTCAAACAGCGCTCAAATCGATGTTACCATTATTGATAAGGTATGCTGTAATAACGACTATTCGGTATTGATCATCGATGGCCAGGGAAATGGTAAAATGGAAGATGAAGGAATCTTTGTAATGAATGCCTCATCGGGTGAAATCGTATTTCAAAGTTACAACTGTCCGGGCGACTACCCTTTCGATTGTTTAAAGGCAGAACCAGTTATTAATTCCGCAGATAATGTGGTTTCGGCAAACACGGTTACCCTCTACGATAACTGGGACTACAATGACGATGTTTATACCTATAACGGAACCATTACCGGCAACGATTTTGAAAAGGGAAAAGCCAATCAATGGAGGGTAAAATCGACCTTTGTGTACCGCGAAGACCTGGATGCGTCCATACTGAATACTACTCCAACTGATGACTATAAAAATTTCGATCGTGGATTATTTTCCATCAACATGTTCGACTGGCAAAACGAAGAAAACAACGACCTGGAAAAATGGGTAAAAACCAATACCATTCTTCGGTATACACCCAATGGCAATGCCGTAGAAGATGAAAATATTGCAGGCATTCGTTCTACGGCGCTCATGGGATACAGCAAAACCAAACAAACAGCCATTGCACAAAATGCATCTTTTGGTTCCATTGCCTTTGAAAACTTTGAACGGTTTTACGCAAGTGGAGGCGCCGTTACAACCGCGACTTCCGGAACGGTTTATATGGAAGGAGGTATGGATGTGGACTTTGCCCAGGCCGATATATCCACCACGGTTTCTCATACCGGAGTTAATAGCATTAAACTAAAAAAGCAGCCTTCGGAAAATGATCCATTCTCGTTTGGAGTGGTTGAAGTAACGCCTGAAGTTCAGACCGATGGATTGATCGTTAGAATGTGGGTAAAATGTCCTGCTGGCCAAACACTGGTAAACAATAATGTTAGTGATCTCATTCTGGAGTATAAAACACAGGGAGCCGGCAGTTGGTTTTACAACGCTTACACCGGAAACAATGGATCACCCATGACCAAAATTGCCAATGCAGGTGATTGGGCCTTGTATGAAGGTAGGGTCTCTCCTGCCGACCTTTACATTTTAGGAATAGGCAGTGGTGGTCCGCTTGAGTTGGCCGTTTTTGTTAAGGACCTTAAAGACTATGGAGCTGCTGTTTATATCGATGATATCCGTGCTCAACCGGCATCTTCCGAAATGATCTGTAATGTTTTTGACCATCGCGAAAAGCTGGTGGCCACCTTCGACGATCAGCATTTTGCCTTGATCTATCAATACAACGATGAGGGTGATTTGGTGAAAAAATTAAAGGAAACGGAATTCGGAATTAAAACGCTATCACAAAGCGCTTATAACACAGGGGCTACTAACGCTCACTCAACCTACTAAGTACTATGAAATTTGATTTAAAATACTTACTGATCTTTTTGTTAACCGGCATTGGCTTAGGCGCATTTTCGCAAACTGACGATGAAAACCACAAGCAATTTACACAGCTTTATTCCAAAAATGCTCAGTTATTAAGCACTGGAAACCTGGAAGTTGATATTCTGTCCTTCGAAGAGTCGCAATACGGCACCGGCGATACCCTGGTAACTAAGGTTCAGAAAAAGGGGGATAAAGTAAAAATGAACAGCTTGTATTTCACGGTATTGGCCGACACCCAAATTATGGCATACGTAGTAAAAGAAAGTAGGGTGATTCACTTTGTCGAGTTAAGAGAAAACAAAACATCGAATCATATAAATGTCGATACTGCCAAAAGCCGCATATTAAATATTAAGTACCACGAAACACCATCTATTTTTACAGCCACCTTAAACTACAAAACACCGAATAGAAATGGTGTGAACTGGGTTAAAATTCGCTTTAATAAAGCCAGTTCCTTACTGGAGGAAGTATTGGTACAAAAAGGAAATGAAGGTTCCTACACAAGAACTTTTCAGGTTTACAAAAACTGGAACTTAAACCCTGCAAATTACCCTTTTGAAGGCGGGGTTCAGGCCCAGGTCATGAATAAAGACGGATCAACCAAAGGAATCTATTCCAACTATGAAATTAAAGGTTCAATAAATATCCATTAGCCTTATGAAAAAATTAGCATTTATATTATTTCTAATCGCGGGAGTGCTTACCTCTTCCCACAACTCTGTTGCTCAAACCATCATAAGTAAAACCCAAATTGTTAGTCAACTAACACCTGGGGTGTCGGTTTCACCTCCTTCGGTGAGCGGTACCGCTCAGGTAAAAGAAGTAACCCCTAAACTTGAGATTAAACTCGATATGGGAGACCCCTATGTATTGGGTGGATTAGACTGGTCTTTTAAATTGGTTGCCGATGTACAATTTATAAGAGGAACAAATGTTAAATCATTTCCCATTGAACTCGAATTGAACGGGAGTTCTACAGCAGAAGACAATGCAGAGGCTACGGCCCTTCTCGAATATTCTACTGCACACTATCCAGGAAGTCAACTCACTTCCATTAAAATTACCAACCCGGTAATCACGGTCACCGGAACCTATGGTTATTTGGCGGAAGCAGTAGCTCGGTTATCTATAAACGATGTGAGCACTTCTAAATATGCCACTCAAACAGCTACAAGTCCTGCGAACTCAATTTTTGTTACATCGGGTACGTCAGGTGCTAAAGATCCGTTGAGCACAAAATACAGAACCGTAAACCTTTCCTGGACGCTACCTGCAGATGTAGAGTTTAACCACTACGATTTACAAGTATTGAAAATAGAAGCCAACGAAGACGCTTCGGTCGATGCATTTAACTGGAACAATGCCCTTACCATTAATATTGATGATGGCAACCGGTCGTTCGACTATCCCATCTACGAGGGAACCGGATTTTATATATGGAGGGTACGACCCGTTGGCGATTACTTTGAAGGTGGTAGAAAAAACCCACTTAATTATGGTGAATGGACCACTCCCAATAAAACCAGCGGCTTCTTCACTTCCCCAACCATGTCCAATGTACATACTTCCGTAAGCCTTACACCGGACAACTCAAATTACCTGTTAAATTCAAGTAATTTGACCAGATCGGGTTATGTATTTTATATTGAACAAGCCGAATCGCAAACCAACTGGATTTACAACCGGGTTTTTAGTCAGGGCCAAAAATTGCACGAAACCATTACTTATGCTAATGGTCTTGGTCAGGTAAAACAATCGCAAACAAAAATTCAAAGCTCCGGAGAAGTAATTGGAACCCAGCGGGTATACGATTATACGGGCCGAAACACCCTGAATTCTCTTCCGGCTCCAAATAACAGCAGGGCTTTCGGTTACAACAACTCTTTGTTTCGAAACAACGATGCCACTGCTGTAGAATATTCTGCCAGTGACTTTGATGCTGATAGTAAAATTTATACTCCCTCGGCTACCAAATCGGAAAAAAGCAGCGTGGAAGGATACTATTCCGGTACGTATACCAATATGCCCGGCACCTATTACGATAAATACCTGCCTACATCCGGCGGGGTCCCCTACACCCGTACTTTAGTGGAAAGCGGACCCGGTGGCCGACCCTTTATTCAGGCTGGTGTTGGCTCTACATTTAAACTGGCATCCTTTTCTTTTGCTTCCTCCAACAGAAACACCATTTACCTGTACGGTGATGTCACACAGGAAGAACTGGATCGGATCTTTGGTAGCGAAGCTCCATTGCATCAGCACTGCCACAAAACGCTTACCAAAGACCCCAACGGCGTTCTGGTGGTTACCTACTATTCCAATTCGGGGAAAGTGCTGGCCACTTCAATTGACCAGGCGGTCCAACTTCCTAACATGGAAAGCCTGGGCACCATTCAACCGTTTAGTGTTACCAAAGAACTGGACAAACCGCTTAAAGATTATAGTCAGGGAATAAGCAGCAGCTCCATGCGCCTGTTGGCTACCGGAAAACCCGGAGTTCTTTCCTTTACAGAAAATGTAATGGAAACTGAAATTGACTACACCATAACCCTAGGTGATTTTCAATTGGATTGTAACCCCAACCCTTCGCCAACCAGTGATGATATATGCTGGGAATGCGATTACGAATTGGAAATTTCGATCAGAAGCAATGAATTCCCAAACGACCCTAACCGCAATATTATTTGGAAATGTGAATTAAAACCAAAAAGCGTATTCAACTGTGGAGATCAAAATTCGGCTTATGCAGACATAGCTGCCATTGTAGGTGCAAGTTCGTCTAACACCTGCGGGTTATACAACATAGACGGGACATCCTATTCCAGCACATCGGGTCACTTAAATAACCTGGTGACCTCAGGAAAAGTTTACCTGCAAGATGGGACCTATATCGTAGAACGCAGCCTAAAACTCAACCGCGTAAAAGATGGAAACGGAGATTTGTACTACGATACTTATGTTGAACATTTAAAGGACAGGCGAGAAAATTATTGGAAAAAAGACGATAACTGTTGCGGCGAATTAACTATAGACGAAAACGGAATTAAATGCGACCCTGAACCCGATTTAACCTGCCCTATACCCACCGCTGATATTGATGCACTTACCGATTTTTGCCACTACATTTTGCTAGAGGAAGAGATGGATGCCGATTACAAAACATTTATCGATTCAAAAATTTCAAGAACCTCTGAATATTTTGAAAACAGCGGTACCCCTAAACCATCTCCAAGTGGTGGATCCATAATCGACTTTACCGATGCCAATGAGACACAAGCCAAAGTTTATTTGAAGGAACTGCTTACTCACCTCATTTGTACCCTCAATATCAGCTCGAACCGGGTGAAATATTGCTTTTTGTACTATGAAAGAATGCTGCAACAAAACCAGGCCCGCTACCAAAAAATATTGAACAATACCCAGGGAAATTTTACTGCTGGTGCCAATGATTTTAAAATGGATGAAGAATTTGATTTGCTTGCCAACATTCTCGAGTGCATTGGTTATACTCCCGAGCCTTGTACCGAACAGGTAGATATTGTCCGTTATACCGATGTGCTCAGCCTGGCTGCAGCTTCTACAGAAGAACAAAATGCCATTAACCGAACCGGAAGCCCCAAGTACTATTTGGTATACGATGAGTCTCAACTTACCAATTACAATCATGCCAATAACCCACACTCTCCTTCCATTGCGGTAGGAGTTCAAATTCCCAAAGTGGATCTTAACGGTTACTACGTTTTTCCTTCTGGAATTTCTGCAACCGATAAACAAAAAATGCTGGGACGTATGAAGTGTTTCGAACAATACCAGTACGAAAGAGGTGGTCAAATAAATTCCTATGTACCTCCTGGTTTAACTACCGATGAAGGTAGAGCATTCATAGCAGAAAAATTTTGCCATTGCCTTACTGAATCGGAGGAAGGAGTGGATAAAGCAGTGGCCAATCCAACGCTAACTTTTAGCCTGGGAAGTTCGAACAATTCATTGGAAGAAGGTATCGACTTTTGTGTAGCCAATTGTGCCGAAAAGCGCCTGCAGTTTCAACTGGCCATTGACGAATATATACGCGAATACAATGCCCTGAACAATGTATATGCTATAAGTGACCCCAATTGGGAAGATTTTGACGATATTCCCGGTTTGGGTGATGTTTATGGAGATCAGACAGTAACTACCTCCAAGGAGTGTTTTCTGGACCAAATGGTGGGTGAATGTATAGAAATGTGTCAATTACCAGTTATTACCATGCTTACCGAATGGGATATAACCGGGAATCCAACCTGTTCCACAGGAACTACCCCCCTTACTAAAAACAAACTCCTGGCTTCCACCTTGTACAGCAAAACTTTTTATTGCTGGCAGGACATTATGATTGATTCAGACGTAAAAACAGCGGTGGAAAAAGAACAGGACAATTTCGTAAAAGCCCTGCAATACAGCGCAAAGGTTGTTCCCTTTAGCACCCAGCTGCACCAGGACTACCCCATATATGAAGAAGTAGTTTCGTTGGTGAGAACCGAAAAGCTCATTGTAGACCACATTTATAAAACCCTCAACTTCGATTTGGTCGATCGGCCGTTGGTGAACAACCTTGTCCCCTATTCGAGCAGTACCATGTACTTCCCTTCATCGGAATACCCTGGTGCGAATAAGTACATGATAAATGAAACCATTAAAACCTTTAACGTACCAACAAAGCATGTTAATGGCAAACCTACCTACTTCCAGGAAATTGACGTAACCACCCGGGTAATCTGGCAAATCAATGGTACCAATGGAGCAACCCGAGATAAAAACCAGGATGTGATCAAAGAAATTAGCGTCACCTTCGATTGCAATGCCACCAGCTCAACCAGCCCGGTTCATTGGGCTTTTTCACCCAGCATTGCCAATGGCACCACTACAGGTTGCAACCTGCTTTCTACCAATAGAGCGATGCCCTATGTACTCGAAACCGATTTGGTAGAATTTAGCTTTGACATTAACCACAATTTCCATGCAGAACTTATTCCTACAACCTGCCTTTCAGGAACGCATGTAAATAGCTCCAATGTATGTACAAGTGACGCCATTGCAACCGCCAGCATTTCCATTGCCTCAGGAGGGGCAACCGGAGAATACCTTAATATTGAAGGAGGTGAACTAGACAATTCTGTGTTGTTCAATACTTTCTACCTCACCAATGGTCCGGTGTTTTGGACCAGTGACGATGCGGGTGTTTTGGATGAAATAGAAACTGCAAACGCATTGGTCGATGCCATTAATGCCGTTTCCACCTATCCTGACGTTACCGCTGAACTTACTTCCGGAACATCGTCACCAGCCGTAGTAGCCCTTTACCTTAAAAACAAACCCGGTATTATTTTCGATGATTTCAGGCTGGAAGCCAGTGGAACTCTAATGGCTACCTCTCCCACCAATTTAGCACTAACGGCATGCAGCAATACATCCCTTATCGATTTAGGTTGTGTTGAGGAGGCCCCTTCATCGCTAACCACCAATTGTCGTATACCGGAATACAAAGAAATGACCTGGTCAAATGCAGGGGGAATCAACTTTACACTTCCCGAGGAAAAAAGCCGGTTTTTATCCAGTTTGGAGTCGTTTTACAAGAAGTCGCTCACTACCCTGTTGTATAACCGGCAGGTGGTTACCAATCCTCAGTTTACCTTTGCTAACTACACCTCCAACGATTACTACGAAACAACGCGGGAGTATTTTATCAATGGGGTTTCCATAACTGCCTTTGTAAGCATTGCAGGGAGTGAAGACCCAAGTGGGAACAAAGACGTTCATGCACTTAAAATGGGACTGGCCATTACCCATGGAAAAGAATGTATGGGTGCTCCCGGAAATATTATTTCAGAATACTTTATTACCAACAGCGGTGGTGCATCACTCCCCATCTTTGGAAGCGATTTAAGCTTTGATATAAGTAACCGAACTTCCTTTATGGCCAACTTCAACAACGATTACATTTTTACCTACCTCGACGACGTAAGCAATGCCTCGATAAACCACCTGGGCTTCTATCGCGACAACTACGACCCCGGTCACAACAATCAGGTTTCGTTAGTTAACGCTGCTGAACTGCGGGACATTAGCCTTGTTCCTCTACCTACCTGGAACTTTAGCAACAACTATAGTTCCGTAACGGGCAACGAGCTCAACAATTTTATGAATGGGGTTGCTATTCAAAACTATTGTACCGAGTACAACCATTCCGGGGCGGGTACTGATTTTAATGATGGGTTGGCCAATTGCGCTTTTTGCCTGACCTGGGAGAACCCCCATCACCAAATACCCAGGGACAAGGACCTTCCTTCGCCCAAAAAAGTACCCTGCGAAGAACTTAAACAACGCTACATCCGCAGTCAAATTAAAAGAGGGTTAGACAATTGCCTGGCTAAAAAAATGAGGGAGTTGAAGAAAGCCTACAACCAACAGTGCCTGGATAACGTGTCGGATAAGCTGACCGCTACCTATGAATTGTCTTACGGACATTATACCCTTTACTACTACGACCGGGCAGGAAACCTTATACAAACTGTTCCTCCGGCAGAAGTAAATACACTTT
>CEQS01008224.1_pt1 | contig 10262 bp, 12 predicted proteins | sample 530981 | NCBI WGS metagenome assembly CEQS01 (sample SAMEA2621176, study PRJEB7988) | marine metagenome | biome: marine biome (ENVO:00000447); feature: mesopelagic zone (ENVO:00000213); material: "saline water (ENVO:00002010), including plankton (ENVO:xxxxxxxx)" | depth 800 m
CAGCGCTGGCCGAGCAGGTCTGCGGCAAAGACGGCCTCGACAACTGCGGTTTCAACACCACAGTCAACCAGGCAATTATCGATGCCAACTCGGAACGGTTGGTCGCCCTGATCGAGGCACAGACTGAGATCACCGAGCTGCGCGCCGCGACGGAAGTCGCGAAGCACCGCTGGATCGCGGCCGAAGCGATTCGCAAAGCCAACGAGGCCGAAATCGCGGCTGGCATCGCAGTTGATGCCGACGCACTGGCGGAAGTCATGGCAGAGATCACAGAGTTGGCCGACAACCTCAACCGTCTGTCGATTCTGGTGGAGGGCGACGATAATTCGTCCGACGCCGGCCTAGACCAGGAGGTTGCATCTCTGGCCGACCGCATCTATACTCTCGAGGAAACCATCAATGTTACGGTGGAAAACTCAAATGTCCTCGTATCGGGGATGCTCGCGTTCTGCGGCAACAACCCCGCCGTCTCCTGGTGTCAGATGCTGAGCGGCTTCGAACTTCCGTAACAAACCCTGTTCTTCTCTCGTAATGAGTACTGCCCCACCTTCTTGGTGGGGCCTTTTTGTTATGAAACAAAGCTCTCTACGTCTCGTATATACTAAGAACAGACAACTAATTAAATTATGGAGAAAGAGTACGACGTAGTGGTAATCGGAGCAGGATCAGGCGGCCTCACCGCCGCGGTAGGTGCCACCAAAATCGGTAAGAGCGTACTCCTGGTTGAAAAAGAACACATGGGTGGCGAGTGTACCAACTCTGGTTGTGTGCCAAGTAAAGCATTGCTCAATGTTGCCAAGGACTACCACAAAGCCACTAAGATCGCTGGTAAAACTACTGAAAGCGACACCTATCGCGACGCAGCATTTACCTACGTGCGAAACACGATCGACTCATTTCTTGAGCACGAAACACCTGAAACCTTTGAGCAGCTCGGTATCGATGTGGTGCTAGGGGAGGCAGTTTTTAATACAAAGTGTTCAGTCAAAGTCGGTGAAACTGTGTACCAATATAAGAAGGCAATTATTGCGACGGGCTCTTCTCCACGCCAACTGAAAGTTGAAGGTTTGGGCGAGGAACATATTCTCACCAACCAAAATATTTTTGAGCTCGAATCAATTCCAAATAGAACGCTTGTCATCGGTGCCGGACCGATCGGACTTGAGATGGGACAAGCACTCTCAATGCTTGGAAGTGAAGTGACTATCGCGACCATCGACAAAGAGTTTGGACGACTTGAGGATGAAGCTATCCGACCAAAGCTTCGCGAGGCCTTTGATAATCTTGGGGTGAAGATTTTAACTCAAGCCTTTATCTCTAAAGTAGAAGGTCAAACAGCATCGTTTGATATTAAAGACGACAATCAGATACTGGATCGGGTGAAAGTTGGATTCGATAAAGTGTTGGTTGCTATCGGGCGGGTGCCGAATATTCCGGCCGGCCTCGAAGAGGCCGGCATCAAGCACGACGACCACTGCATCATGGTCGACAACCAGTTTCGTACCTCAAATAAGTACGTCTACGCTGTTGGCGATGTCTCACAACGGCTTAAGTTCACTCATACCGCAGATGACACCTCACGCCAGGTGATTGCTCGTATTGCAAGTAAGGGGTGGCTGCGAATTAACAAGCGAAAGTCTGTTCCGAAAGTTACCTATACTGCACCCGAGGTCGCCCAGGTCGGGATGTCGTGGAAAGAAGCTCAAGATAAGTACGACGAATCACAACTCATGCGTATCGAAGTGCCCTTTGATGAAAACGACCGTGCCCGCACCAACGCTGAGTATCGTCTTGGTCATTTGGTAGTAATCGCCCGCCGGCTCAATGGCGCAATTCTTGGCGCTCATATTATCGGACCAAACGCAGGCGAGCTCATCAACACCTTCACCCTCGCGATTGATGAAAAAGTTTCAATGTGGAAGTTGCAAAAACTCATCTTCGCCTATCCGACCTACTCATTAGTTATCAAAAAAGCTGGCGATAAGTTTGTTGGCCAACAACTAGCTGACCTCAAACCGGACCTACTCAGCCTCCTCAAACGAAACTCGCCAAAGTTTATTGCTGCAGTATTGTGGGTCGGTCTTATTATGGGAATCTCAAGTTACCAGTCAGCTCATGAAATGACGACGACCGAAACTGCGCTGAAAATCTTCGACTTCGTTTCAATGACTGCGTGGGGACCGATTGTGTACATTATCTTCTACGCCATTCGACCAATCACCTTCTTCCCAGCTACCGCACTCACTATTCTCTCGGGTATTTTCTTCGGTTTCCTTTGGGGAACTATTTTGACCGTTATCGCCGCCACGCTTTCTGCCAGTGTTGCATACACCGTCGGACGATTTTTTGGAGCTGGTCTGAAGCTTGAAGACTCGGTACTTGGTAATTGGATCACCGCGTTACGTAAAAATACATTCGAAGCGGTGCTCACCACTCGTCTCATCTTCTTGCCGTTTGACCTTATCAGCTACGCGGCTGGTGTCCTACAAACCCGCTTTGCGCCGTTCGTAACTGCAACCTTCTTCGGCATCTTACTTGGTACCGCGACCTTTGTATCAATCGGCGCCTCACTCGATTTGGAAGAGTTCAAGATGGAAGGTTTTAGCTTTAGCGTGCTTGATCCGAAGTTCCTCGGACTTTCAGCTGGTATCTTTATCATCTCCCTGTTCCTCTCACGCTTCCTCAAACGCTGGAAAGCAGATATGTAGCACTATAAAAGCCCACGCAGAAGCGCGGGCTATTTGTTTCACATCAGAGCTTGATCTACTCGTCGCTCAACTCATCAATGATTTCCTGCGGAACACCGATCGCCGTAAAGGCGTGCGAAACTCGAATGGCATAGAACGCTGCATGGGGATGTTTCGCATACTCCCTTTCCGCGGCGAAGGAGAAGATCGCCTCCAAGTCATCATGCGAACCCTCATCTTGCCGGTTCGTAAGACGCTGCACGAATTCTGAATCGCAGAAGCGTTTCAGGTTGCGAGAAGAGATGAGGTCGATGCGCACCTTGCGCTGATCGCCATCGGGCGCGAAGGTGACACATGCGTAGCCAACCTTCTTCACAACCGGCAGGTCATACTGGCGAGCAAGCTGACCGTCGCCACCTTGTTCGGAAGCGATGTCGCGCACCACCTTCACAAACCGTTGCTGGTCAGCCGGGTCGTTCATCATGATGAAAGCCCCACCAGGTTTTGATGCGTCACATCTGGTCGTAGCGGCCACAATCTTCTCGGCCATCACCGGATTCGGGAAGGCGCGAGCGATTGGCTGTGGTGATTCCGAGGTGCGTGGCTTGTGTGTGGTGGTTCCATCCTCGTTATCTTCGAAGATGTTACAAACAACCTTCACCTCCTCTGGCAGACTTCCTTTCCGATAGGCGCGTCGAGCCTTTTGGCGGTAGTAGAGAGCCACCAAAGCCGAGATGAACACACCGCCCACAGCCGCGACTCCTTTGAAGACGTCGCTGGTGACGATAGATTTGATGAGTTCCAAATCCAACATGAGAAAGACCCCTATATGGTTGAGCTATTTTCATGAGTGAAAATACAATATTTCTAAGCAGACGTCAATATCAGTGCTACCTACGGTTTTGTCGCTGACAGTAGTTGAGCAAGTACGCCTCTATACAGTGTGCTCCTCTCGCAGCTTCATCCAAAGTTTTCCAAGTTGGTTTTCACCGTCACCATTTTGACCTCTCCCCCAAAACGCGTCGTCGGTATCTTCGATAATTTCCGCCGGAGCAGATTTGAGTAATCGTTTTAAAACATGCGGGTGCTGCTCGACCTTTAGTCTCACGAGCTGCTCCATAATAGTCAGTCTTTCATCGAACCACCCTGCTCTAATATCTGAAACGTGTTCATCCGCAATCCGCTTCGCATCGTAGGCTGAGCGAGCTTCTTTGATTTGTTTACGCAGATCACCCTCGATAAACTTGGCCGCTTGGTACGCATGTTCGACCGTCATCCAAAGTTCACCATCGTCTTCGATAGCATACGCAGCCATGTTCGAAAGCACGTTCACCCCACCCTGAAATAGAACTTTTTGCATATTAAATATCTTGCCAGAAGGCTGTATAGTCATTGCCTTTGGTAAAGCCAAGCACTTTATAACGTTCAATAAATTTTTCAACACCAACAGGACCGTATACTTCAACCTGGGAATGACCCTTTGCTTTCAGGTCAGCTATTGCAGCACCAAAAAGTTTCGTTGCAGCTTCAGTCTCATGTGAATCGAGTACTGCGAAACGGAAAAGCCATGCAATACGACCGTTTTCAAATGCTGTTACTGTACCAACGATCTCACCGTTAACCACAGCAACCCACACTGACTTAGGATTCATGGCCAAACGATCTTCAGCGTCGCGAGCAGGATCAAAGTTTCCACCGTAGGTAGATTCGTTTTTTAGAAGCACTTCCATCGCTTCGTAATCATGAACCGGATTATAGTTTCTTATCTCCATACCTACATTCGAACCTTAACCTTGTACTCTAGTTCTTCATCCGCCCAGATCCCCTCTTTTCGTCTAACCTGCGCTTTGAGTGGTAGTAAATAGCAACCAGAGTGACTATCTGGAAAGACTGATGTGTCCCAACTGGTCTTCCCAACCGTCACCGTCACCGGGATGGAGCGAAATCCTTTGGCGTTCTTGCCAAAATTTTCTTTGATCTCAGTGCTTGATATTTTGTCGACAGTAACAAAATGCCAATTGGCGTGATCGCCGGGCCACACATAGACCTTTCCTTTAAGATTGTATTGTTTTTTCTTAGCCATTCTTCTGACATTCACCAACACTATACGAAATCACGTTTCCTTGCGCGCAGGCACTGCATTTATTGCCAAACGTCTGCGGAACTGGATCACACGGTTCAGTGAAACACTGTACGTCGACCAGTCCACACACTGGCATGTACTCCATGGTGCAAGCTACAGCTTGTTTTTGTTCCTCAGTACATTCGATTTGCTCTGGAAGTTCAGCAACCGGACAGGCTTCAAACTGGCAATCAGGACCGACTCGACCGACAAATGATCCATCGGGGCACATTTTGGCGTCAGCGGTACAAGCTACTGGTTCATCAATTTCCTCTACGAATGTTTCTTCCCCTGCCCGACACTGTCTTGGATACGACTCCATGACTGGATTGCCGGCAGCAACGCATTCATCAAACGATGTAATCGGTGTTACTGGTTCGGGAGCAGGCACTGGTTCTGTGTAGCCTGGCATGTCACTTGGGGGCATTTCTTGCGGATCAACATCATCGAGACTAGTGTCAAGCTGCATAGACGGTGGATCAATCTGTGATCGCGTGGACTCTGCACCGATATGGGCTATCAAAAGTCCTCCTGACACAACGGCAACAATTACTGCACAAAGTACAACAATAGACTGCAGATCATTTCTACTCATTATCTACATGATGCGCTTCTTATGAGAAAAAACAAGTCAGTTGTTATACTGCTTAGTAATGGCAAAGCAAATCAAACTCAAAACAAGTAAGCGCGAAGGTGGTGTCTCAGCGTACATTAAAAACCTCTCTAAAGAACAGCAAAAAGAAGCTGCCCAGCTGAAGAAACTATTTACCGAAACCACTAGGTGCAAGGCAAAGATGTGGGGTACATCAATCGTAGGTTTTGGTGAATATGTTTATCATCGCAGCAACGGTGACGAAGGAACCATTATGGCAACAGGATTCTCAATGAGAAAATCTGGTCCCACACTCTATATCATGCCGGGCTACCAAGACTACTCAGACCTTATGACCAAGCTTGGACCACACAAACTTGGAAAGTCATGTTTATATCTTAAGAACCTTGATACTATAGACCTCACCGTAGTGAAAAAGCTGATCAAAACTGGAATCAAAGATCTGAAGAAAACGCACCAAGTAACAATGAAATAGCATGGAACAAGAGCCACACAATAGTTTTACAAATCCCTCACCGCAAACTACTCGCCTGATTGAAGTCCTTCAATCACTTGAGACTCACATTAAACGGCAAAACTCTCTCAAGTACGCACTGGTAAAAGGTATTTTCTACGGACTCGGGACCGTTATCGGAGCCACCATCCTGGTTGCTCTTCTAGGAAGCATCTTTTCTTGGACATTAGAAAATTCAGACGAACAACCTGAAGTAATCAAATCTGCTAACGAGCTGCTACCAAACTAATTATCATGACAAAAGTCTCAATCGTCATTCCAGTTCACAATGAAAAAGCAGTTATTGCTGAAACGATTGCGACGCTTGAGCAGGTAGCTAACTCACGACCAGAGACATTTGAATATGTTGTAGTTGATGACGGATCGACCGATAGTACTTGGGATGTGATCTCACAATTCTCGAATACCAATAATCAATTACGCGCAATTTCATTTTCACGAAACTTTGGGAAGGAGGCGGGCATCGCCGCTGGCCTCAAAGAGGCCAGCGGCGATGTCGCCATCATCATGGACGGCGACATGCAACACCCTCCCGAAGTAGTGACTGAGCTACTCGACACTCACCAAAACACTGGAGCAGATATCGTTCATGCAGTTAAAGAAGGACGCAACAATGAGTCGGTGAAAACATCGCTGTTTGTAAAAATCTTTTATCGTGTCCATCGGTTTTTCACCGGCAGCTCCCTTGCTGGCGCGTCAGATTTTAAATTAATCACTCGTCCCGTCATCGATACCTACAACACCCTTGGCGAACAAGCGCTGTTTTTTAGAGGGATTATTCCAACTCTCGGATTCAGCCAGGAACAAATCTCTTTTACAGTGACAAAACGTGAGGGTGGTGCCTCAAAATGGAACTCCGTCTCACGTGCCAAGCTTGGCCTTCGGGCAATTTTAGCGTTTAGTGTGTTGCCTCTACAACTTGTGACCATACTAGGTGTACTCTTTTTAATCAGCAGTCTCGTACTCGGAGTGCAGACTCTTTTTGTGTGGTGGAACGGAGACGCACTCGATGGCTTCACTACAGTCATTCTGCTACTTCTTATAATTGGTGCCGTTATCATGATCAGTCTTGGGCTTATCGGCCAGTACATTGCTTTTATTTATGAAGAAGTGAAGGGCCGACCGCGTTACATTGTGCGCGAGCGGTTGGTTAAAAACAGAAGTCATGAGAATACCCTTTCTTAATATTTACATCGACCCGAGCGTCATTCGTTTTTGTATCGTCGGTGTTGCAAACACAACCATCGACTTTGTGATTTTTATTGCCCTCTTTTACGGCCTTGGATGGAACGTGGCAATTGCCAACATTCTCTCATTCACCGCATCACTCATTAATAGTTTTATATTCAACAGTAAGTGGAGCTTTTCAGCCCTACCCCAAGGCAGACGAACCGAACATCAGTTCATTCTTTTCACAGCTGCCTCACTCAGTACACTTACCCTTTCAACCAGCATTCTTGTTTTTGGTTCGCCATACGTACCGGTCATTATTCTAAAAATCTCAACTATCGCGATGGTTCCGATTCTGAACTATCTTCTCTATCGCTTTGTGGTGTTTCGTTAAGAGGCATACGTGCAAAATAGAAAATGTAGTTTTCATTTCCAACAAGCTGGTAATTTGGGTCTGATTGAATTTCAGCTAACAGTCGCCAATCATACTCACTGAAGTAGAAATTGTCTGTGGCCATAATCATCATTGCAGGTTTAACTTGCTGCAACTCTTCGAGTAACATTTGGTACTCTTCTTCACTCTCAATATCAAATGTACTCCCCATTGACGGAAAGGCGTTTTGTCTACCGCTTAAGTAATAGAATTCAGGGTTAAATGGAAAGGGATAGATCACGTCATTTGGTTCAGTGTACTTCTCGATAAGTTTTAAAGCTGGTTCATAGCGTTCGTGAAAGATAACCGGTACCTCTAAGGAGGTGCGTGGCAAACTCGATGTTTGGTATTCATCAGCAAAACGAATGTTGGCAACCGACGGGGCAAGTTGAAAGACTGCTATAAGTTGTAAGTTGATTAGACAAAACACAATTATAAGTCGCGCAGGCAACTCTTTAGTTTTAAAAGCAAGCAATACCGCTACAAGCAAAAGCGGGAAACCGACAAAGAAGTAAAATTCAATCTGGAAATAGAAGGAGACCAAACCATAATAAGTCGAAATAATTACTGCCGGTGGCACAGTGGTTGAAACATTCCGGCGGACAGCAAACATGATGTAGCCGAGCAACAACAATGGAACCAGGCTCGGACTCAAGAAATACCATACATACAAAAATGACAACGGGAATGACGGACTTTCAGCCAAATTTTCGAGGAACCAATCGACATAGGTGAGGCTATGGAAAAATTCCATGTTTGCCATTTTCATTCCTGTAAGGAACGCGGTTTCCAGCCAGATAAGAACATCACCATGAAATAGCTGGAACACTACCATCGGCGCAATCGCTGCTGCGGCACCCACCATTGCCCATAGACCATCAACTAAAAGTTGCTTGAAGTTGTCGTAGCGCAGACGAAATAGTAAAAATGAAAGAGCTATCGGTGGCAAACCAAACAAAAAGAAGCCCAGCCATTCATATACTACCGACGTGTACGCTAAAACCACACCTAGGGATATTAGGATTACTGAGTGATGAAGAGTATATGAACCAACTTCACTATTTAAACTGATCGATCTTTGGCGATATACAGCATACGCGACGATACCCAGGAGTAAGAACGTGGCACTTGGATGTCGAAACATAAAGCTCAACCCCCACACAAAACCCAAAGTCAACAGTGTCGACGGTCTCCAGTCCCATTCGGTCACAATGTATACGCTCACAATTGCAAAGAACAGAACAAACCAATTTGGTGACGGATTTGGGAAAAGTATAAAAGTGAGTGAGGTCATTGAAAGACCTCCCCAAAATGCTACCCAGAAACCCTGGTGACGTAATAGGTGTGCAACCAACATTGTCTGCAGTGGCGCAATAACAATAAACGGATATCTCAACACAACCATATCGACTCCAAAAATCTTAAAAAGAAGTGCGTTCAGATATGAGTGATAGCCACCATGGAAGTCATACACGTCTACCCCCAATACAGCCCCATTCAAAACCCGCTCACCTAAGTAAGCAAAAATCGTGTCATCTATCGGCCACCACCCAATGCGATAGGTGGCCAACATTAAAACAAGACTTACAACACCAGCAAGAAACGGCGCCCCTGATCTCTGAAACCATGTCAGTAAATTGCTCATGCTAGTCTGCTCGTAACTGCATCACTTTCTGATGTTGCTTTCTTCTCGCCTTCCAAATTATTCCGTCTACAACGTAATGATGAAAATTCACGGTCTGGTATCCAACTACATACAATGTTGAAAGGAGCACTAAATTGCCAGCGGCTACAAATTGAAATCCTTCGCTCAAGCTCTGGTAAAAGATTGTGGTTGCTGCCAGCGTAAAACAGAAATACATTAAGATTCTAACTGGCTTTCGCTGAGAGAGCCACGCCATGACTGTAACTGGCTCTGGTTCATTATCTGCTTTTTGGAATCGCTTTGTGTTGTAGAGCCACACAAACAAAATGTACTGGGCATTATGCCAGACGTTTGCTACAAGCCAGCCAGCATTAATATCGGGAATAGCAATGTAGCCTACATAGAAAATGAGCATGTGTGTGGCAGTGAAGTAGGTTTCAGCCAAAGACAGATTACCTTGTTTAAAATCGCGCACTCGATAATAGAGCCACGCCACGACCGATCCAACCGCCACGAAAGAAGCAATCATGACCAATCGATCAGGTACTGGTGGCACATAGAGGGGAAGGAAAAGGAATTCTTCCCATCCCTGCGCACATCGATTCAGGAGGCCCCACACTGGAATCGACCAGATCGCAAGATGGGTAAGCCACTCAGGTTCGTCAGTTTTTAAGCGAGCTTTGCGACGATAGAAGCGACCAATGCCGTATGCTTGTCTGGTGTAGTGAAACCACTGCCAGAAAAAGTAGACCGTTACAATAGACCAAATACCGAGTGTTTGATTGAGCACAAGTACTGCACCTAAAACAATAAATGGGAGCCAATGGATTAAAAAAGCGTTTTCCTTCCGGTCCTCTTTTGTGCCAGCTAACTTAGTAAAAGTAGCAATAACGTGGTGATACCCCAGCAACCACACATCAATCAACAATACTGGGTAGAACAAGTTTGGATCATATACCACGATCGCTCCTGAAATAAGAGCGATAATTGCTACACCAAAAATTAAAATTGAGTCGTACGTAAGTCCGTCGAGCCAGCCAGCATCATATCGTTTTGTAGTTTCCATAGATTTGTTTAT
>CEQS01063424.1_pt1 | contig 10261 bp, 9 predicted proteins | sample 530981 | NCBI WGS metagenome assembly CEQS01 (sample SAMEA2621176, study PRJEB7988) | marine metagenome | biome: marine biome (ENVO:00000447); feature: mesopelagic zone (ENVO:00000213); material: "saline water (ENVO:00002010), including plankton (ENVO:xxxxxxxx)" | depth 800 m
AGGCTTCGCCATCCGCCATAAACAAAACATGAACCTGATCACCCGCAGCAACATGCCTTGCAATAGTGCCGCCACAACCAAGCGCTTCATCATCCGGATGAGCAGCCACGACCAACACAATCTCACTCATCAAACGCCTCCCATTGCACTGGTGTACCCCGGCTCACTGAATCACTGAGCGTGCGACCTATGACATCATCGTAATATTTAGGCGCCAGACCAAAGCCTGGGCGTATACGACGAATATCGTTTTCGTTGATGATATGCCCTGCGGGCAGGTCTTTCACAAAATACAAAGATCGGCGGAATCGACGGTTTGGCTCTTCGGCTTTTTGCCGGGTATAAGCCTCACTGCCCAGTGCTGCCCAGGCGCTATTTGCGTCTTCGACCAACTGCTTCAGCTCGTGCGGCTCAATAGAGAACTCGCTGTCGGGGCCCTTATCTTCACGGCTCAAGGTAAAATGTTTCTCGATTACACACGCACCTAAGGAAACAGCAGCCACGGAAGCAACGGTACCTAACGTATGGTCAGACAAACCAACGGTAACACCAAATTCGTTCTCAAGGCTGGCCATCTGGCGAATATTCGCTTGCTCCATCGGTGCTGGATAACTACTGATGCAATGCAACAACACCAGATCATTGCAACCAGAATCCCGCGCAGCCTCCACCGCCTCTTTCACTTCTTCCAGGCTCGCCATTCCCGTCGACATAATCATAGGTTTGCCGGTGGCTGCAATGCAGCGAATTAATGGAATATCAGTCAACTCAAACGATGCGACTTTGTACGCGGGCGTATTCAGCGACTCCAGAAGCTCTACTGCCGACTCATCGAACGGCGTAGAAAACAAAGTAATACCGCGCGCCTTTGCATGATCAAACATGGCCTTATGCCATTCATAAGGCGTTTCGGCCCATTTGTAGAGGTCGTAAAGCTTGTAACCATCCCATAAGCCACCGTGAATCTGAAAGTCGGGTAAATCACAGTCGATGGTCATGGTATCTGCGGTGTAGGTCTGAATTTTGACCGCACTGGCTCCTGCATCAGCCGCAGCATCAATCGTCTGCAGTGCCTTTGCGAGATCGCCGTTATGGTTGGCAGATACTTCAGCAATAATATACGGCTTAAAAGACGCACCTATCTTTCTGCCCGATATAGAAAACGTCATGATTTCTCTCTCTGTATTACTCCGAGCGCCGCTCCTGAATCTGCTAAGGAAATAGCAACGCTCGCTTTCAGCTCACCGTCGTTTAACTCGGCATTCGTATAGGTCAGGATGTACTGGCCAGAACGACTGAACGCATGGGGGTAACCATCGGCATCCAGCATGCGTATAAAATCATAAAGTATCTCAGGAGAAGCACCGTCAGGAAGCTCACTCTGGTCCGGTGTACGGCGCTTAAACACAACCACCTCGCCCGTCTGCTCTTCAGGTTCAGGTTGCTCAGTAATCATCGAACGAATCATCTCCGTCGATAGCTCTCCTGCTCTTCTATAGATCTGTTCTGCCGTGCCCGCCAGGGATAAACATTCCTTCGCATAAACCGGCCCCGCATCCATAGCCTCGACCATACGGAACGCCGTAAGAACCGTTTCTTTATGACCTCGAAGAATCAGGTTCTGTAATGGGCTACCACCCCGCCCATAAGGTAGATCAGTCATGTGGAAGCAGACACACTCATGCTCAGCCCATACGCTTTCTGGCACATGATGACTCCAGTGTAAGAAAAATATATAACGCGGAGCCCCGACTTTCGTGACAGCTTCGAGTAACTCATCAGGCGTCGACACCCAGTACCAGTCGCCTTCACATTCTGTCCTCAAAGTTTCGAACGAGGTTCGGTGCCACTCTTTATTGCTCGCAATAATATAAGCAGACATTACATCAGTATTCATAGCGACGCGTCCCTGTTTTCCTGAAGCCCGCGCGTTTGAATACTCTCCGTGAGGCAAAATTACCGGGAGCAACATCGGCGCAAAAGCGAGTTTCGGGATAACGGCTCATAAGCGCTTTTAAAGCGTTAACAGCAAGCTTCCGCCCACGAAAGTTGCGGCTGATAAGGATAGAAACTTCTGAGCTACCTAAAGAGACACCTACAGAACTACTAACAACGCCATCCACTCTTACATAGCCCGCCTTTTCTCCATTGAACAGAACGATATACATGCTAACCGAAGGGTCTGACAGCACACCTAGATACCAGCTATTATGCTTCGTCCAACGCGGAAGGTCAGGGTTACGAAAGAAGCGCCGGGCTCCGGGCTGCTTCTGCCAACCATAGAAATCCCGCATGTCACTCATTATCGCTGAACGCAGAGTCAGGCCTTCCAGCTTTGTGTTTCCCATGGCCTTAATAACACGCTCACTTCCACTGCCTCTCAGCAGATCAGAAGAGTGATCCTGCATACTCTGACGCACCTCATCAGACTCAACAAAACTTCTGAACGCAGAGACATCAAAACTACCAGCTGTGCCAGAGTAGTCTGCGACCACTTTTACTAAGCCATTATCTTCAGCATAACTGGCCTGAGGTTTCTGATTATCAGCAACAATTACCAGAGCCGTCGGCAATCTCATAGCGACCCGCTCCCACAGCGAACCACCCGAAGCACCAATACACACATCATGAGAACGATACAGCTCCGCCATATCATCGCATCGATCAAATAGATGCACAGAGAACGGATACTCATTGCTCTGAATCTTAGTAAACGCTGGGGATGACTGACTTAACAGCACGGTAAAACTCATCTCTCTAAAAAGAGACTCTTTCGCTAATTGATTGAGAATGTCAGCACTTAGACCACGGTGGTCATAACCACCCAGGTTAAGTAAAACCCGCTGGACTTTCCTGGCAGAACTGCAAGGCTCAGCAAAAAATTCCTCACGGATAAGATTGAAATCAGAGCCAGAGAGTACCTTTTCCGAACCAATATACTCTTCGTAATCTGAAGCAACGGCCCCTGGTCGCGGATCAAGAAGTAAGTCAGCACTGACTGTCCGGTGCGGCCAGTCTTCAATTAATAGTACAGGGTAGCCAGCTCGCTTAACGTCAGAAACCCAAAAATCACCATAGGCGTAATGATCTACCACTATCCAGTCCGGCTGGTAGTAGGCTGCAGCGTTTAAGAAGTAACCGGCTTCGATTTTTTGCTCGTAAGGCTCATATTCTTCTTCGATGGTAGGCGGCATATTCCGAACATCATGAGTGTGATCTGGAAGCTTGATAATCCGGATACCATTCGCCGCGATTCGCTGTTCAAGAACAGCATCGATATCAGAAACAAAGAAGAAAACCTGATGGCCAAGCGTCCGCGCTGCGCGAGCCAGAGTCAGGCACCGCATAACATGCCCTGTACCTATGGTTTCTGACGCATCACAACGAAACGCGATCTTCATGGGACTATCCCAGAATAGCTGGGGCAATTAACTCCGCTCTGGCCCAGTCGTCCGGAGTATCAATATCCTGAACCCGCCATCGAGGAATCACAAACGCCTGCGAATGCGGCGCAAAGATCAGATCACCATCCATCCAGGCCTTGGCGTGGCCCCAATAAAACTGCCCCGCATCGTGATAAGCCACCGGAAGATCCTGACTACGTTTTTCAAAGTTTTCTGGCCAGAACATCTCGACGGAATGATCATCCTCAACTTTAAAAGACCGGAAAACAGGCGCCGCAAACTCAGTCGCAGTAAAACAATACATGCTGTCAGTGCGCTTAAACTGCTTATAGGATGCTTCAAGGTCGTCGATAGAAATAAACGGTGCGGTTGCATAAATACAACAGACATCGACCGGAGCTTCACCTTCGTCGATCAGAGCATCAATGGCATGGGCAATAACCGGAATCGTTGCAGTATGGTCATCAGAGAGATACGCCGGACGCATAAACGGGACTTCAGCGCCCAGCGTCCGGGCGATTTCGGCAATCTCTCCATCGTCAGTTGAAACAATAATACGGTCGAACAAACCACATTGAATCGCAGCATCGATCGACCAGGCGATCATAGGTTTACCGGCGAAATGCTTAATGTTCTTTCGTGGTATCCGCTTACTGCCACCGCGAGCAGGGATCACTGCAATCCGACTCATACCAGAACGTCCTCCATAACGGCAGCCACCGTGTTCTGTTGTTCTTCTGTCATTCCGTGAAATAGAGGAATACTGATGGCTTCGGTGTAATATTTTTCTGCAACCGGAAAATCCCCCATCGCAAATCCGCGAGCCGCATAATACGGCTGCAGATGCACAGGAATATAATGCAGATTAACGCCAATGCCCGATTCGCGGAGTTCTTTGAATACCTGCTTCTGGGACTTCTCGATCAGATCAGGCTTGATCCGCAGGATGTACAGGTGCCAGGCCGATGCTGACCACTCTGCCTGGTATGGCAACTCGACCGGTAGACGACTCAATAATGAAAAATACCGGTCAGCCAACGCACGCCGCTGCTCAATAAATTGATTCAAGCGCTGCATCTGACTAACACCCAAAGCTGCCTGAAGATCCGTCATGCGGTAGTTAAACCCGAGCTCGCGCTGCTGATAGTACCAATCGCCATCAGGCTCGTGAGTCATCAGAGCCGGATCACGGGTAATACCATGCGAACGCAAGCGTGCCATGGTATTCGCCAGTACCTCATCCTGAGTCACCGCCATTCCGCCTTCACCCGTCGTAATAATTTTCACCGGATGAAAACTGAAGACCGTAATATCAGAATAACGGCAATTTCCTACCGGCAAGCCGGCATAATCTGCCCCTATCGCATGAGAAGCGTCTTCAATGACTTTAAAATTAAAACGTCCCGCAAGATCAGCAATGGCTTTCATATCGCACGACTGACCTGCTAAATGAACGGGAATCAACACATCAGGTAAGGCACCCGCCTGCTCTGCAGCTATCAGCTTCTCAGTCAGTGCTTCAATACAGATGTTATAGGTCTGGCGATCGATATCGACAAAATCGACGTCGGCATCACAATAGAGAGCACAGTTCGCAGACGCAACGAAAGTCACGGGGCTAGTCCAGACCCGACTTCCCCGGCCGACGCCTAACGCCAGGCAAGCAATATGAAGTGCAGAAGTCGCACTGTTCACAGCTACGCCATAAGCAGCGCCGACAGCATCGCAAACCGCCGACTCAAAGGCTGGTACAGCGGGCCCCTGGGTAAGGAAGTCAGACTGAAGTACTTCAGTAACCGCCTTGATATCCTCACTCGTAATGTTCTGGCGCCCGTAAGGGATCATCATTAAATCTTCCCGATTCTGTCCCGGTTGTGGTCAATCCAATGCTGAAGTTCAGCATCCGTCATCCACTCCGTGTTGTTATCACTCGAGTAGGTAAAGCCTTCAGCAACCAGCTTGCCGTCTTTTATACGCTCAGCGCAATGATCCCAGCCATTAATGCTTGGCAGAATTTTGAAGTGCTCGTCGTATTCATAAGTATGATAAGAGTCTTCACTGCCAATCATCTGCTCGTGCAGTTTCTCACCCGGGCGAATGCCTACGATCTTCTGCTCAGCTTCGGGGGCCACAACACGCGCAAGGTCCGTCACCTTCATCGACGGAATCTTCTTAACGTAGATTTCACCGCCCACCATGTCTTCAAAGGCATGCCAGACCAGCTTCACAGCATCTTCAAGTGAAATCATAAAACGTGTCATACGATCATCGGTAATCGGCAGAACACCCGACTCTTTGATCGACTGGAAGAAAGGAATCACAGACCCACGCGAGCCCATCACATTACCGTAGCGAACGACAGAGAAGTTCGTACCATGCTCGCCCGAATACGCATTACCCGATACGAACAACTTATCAGAAGCGAGCTTCGTCGCGCCGTAGAGATTTACAGGAGAACTGGCCTTATCCGTAGAGAGAGCCACACAGCTTTCGATACCGTGATCGATACAGGCATCGATGACATTCATAGCGCCATTGATGTTGGTTTTTACACACTCGAACGGATTGTACTCAGCGATCGGAACGATCTTAGTCGCCGCCGCATGCACCACATAATCAACGCCGTCTAAGGCTCGGTACAAACGGTCTTTGTCGCGTACATCGCCAATGAAGAAACGAACCCTGGGGTCACCCTCGAAAAGCTTCGCCATCTCCCACTGCTTCATCTCATCACGAGAAAACACAATGATGCGACGCGGGTTGTACTTCTCAAGCGTCATCGGAACAAAAGCATGGCCAAATGACCCAGTGCCACCCGTGACCAGAATGCTTTTCCCATCGAACATAGTCAAACTCCTGACGCTTTAACTCATATCCATGAGATTCAGCAATCAGTGTGCCATGTCTATCGGATTACTGGCAGGCGCGCTTTACGAGCTTCCAGGGGAGCTGGGTACACAGACGGGGGTTGTAGGTTTTGAGGCTAGAGATCTGAAGTAACAGCTCATCACGCTTCTCACGTTGCATCCCTAACATCTGTACTCCAATCCAGCTTTGTTGAGATTCTTTAAGCGAATCCCAAACATATAACGAAGTCTGAATCAGGCTGAGGTCAACGCCCCTTTCGTTCGGAGCTAGAGACCTAATACCATCGAAGCGAGCTTGAAGTGCATCTGCTGGAGCACCAGAGAGTACCTCAGCATCATACTTTGCGAGTTGGTAATACGGCCATAGAGGTCTCTTTGCGATAGCAGAATCAACCAACTCATGGATTACCGGTAACGTTTTATCTTTCTCAGGTATAGAAGCTGTTACAGCGTAGTCTCGTAAATAAGCTGCGTAAGCTATTTCAGCATCTGCGCTCCAAGGAGCAAGAGTAGTGGCCCAATGAAGCGATGAATTGTAGCTTGATACTTCATCCGCCATTCGTCCATGTGCGATCAAGGCATTTACAACTGTAAAATACATAAATATCACAGCTAACAAGCAGAACACTGATATAGCTAAAAAGTTAGGCCCTATCTTAAATGCCCCCTTTCTACCTGAATTCATTAGCTTTGATACGAGTCCGTTGTATAGCCATACGAGTCATAATAACCTGCATGCGAATCGGTATATTTGGCTTCACGCTCAACGTTCACCTGGTTCAACACAACACCAAGCAACCTAGCATTGTTATCGTCTAGACGAGAAATACCAGAAAGAGCAAGCTTGTCTTTCGTGTGATCTGCTTTTACCACATATACCACTCCATCAGCTAATGATGAGAGGTACAGTGCATCGCTCACTGCCTGCATCGGAGCCGAGTCGATGATGATACGTTGATATCTGTCCCGAAGCGTATCAAGAATGGCCTTGAAGTTTTTTGAAGCTAATAACTCCAGCGGATTCGGAGGAATTGGCCCTGCGGCAATAACATCAATGCCTAGTGAAGGTACACTCTGAATGCAGCTATCAAGAGTATCTGGATACGCTACTGCATTAGAAAGGCCCGGCTTACCGTGAGGTAAACTAAACTTCTTCGCAACCGATGGTCGACGCATATCACAATCAATCAGCAACGTTTTTTCCATTTGCCCGAAAGCTTCGGCTACATTACTGGATGTAGTCGTCTTCCCCTCACCGGGAATAGAAGAAGTCACAAGTATTACCTGAGCACTCTGCTCCATACTCGCCAGAGTCAGGCTTGTACGTAGGGTCCTGACTGATTCCTTAAAGCCACTCTGCTGATCATCAACAAAAGCCCTCACCAACTGTTCTGTTTCGGCCGGCTCCTTCTTTGACCCAACAAAAGGAAGTAGTCCCAGCATAGGAACACCTAGTTTGCGGTCAACGTCATCAGGATTCTTAACCGTAGAATCCAGAACGTCGTACAAAAATGCCAGAGCAACACCAAACATGACGCTTAAGAACAGAGCTGCTGCTACTATCAACTTCTTATTGGGAGCTATTGGAATGCCTGGTTTTATAGCAGGGTCTACGACGCGAGCATTGGCTGTCTGGAGGTCTCCGGTCGCCGAAGTTTCACTCACGCGATTAAAGAACGCATCGTAGAGCTGCCGGTTTGTATTTACTTCCCGCACATACTCATTAAGCGTAAATTCGGTTCGATTAAGCCCTTGCGCATCAGACTTAACCTCTTGAAGTGCCTTTTGCAGTGACTCCTCTTTGCTTTTCGCGACGAGGTAATTACTTTCTAAAGAGGTCGCGATGCGTTTCATCTGAGTCAGAACAGACTCCCTTACAGCATCCAGATCAGACTCTGCAGCGATCATTTTCGGGTGCAAGGGACCATAGCGCTTACGCAATTCAGAGACCTTTAATTCAGCCGTAGTTTCATTCTCACGGAGACGACTAACAACCGGGCTGGCAAGAATTGAAGGTAAACTAGACAGGTTCTCGTATGTAAGAGATCCAAGACTTCTGAGCTGCTGATACGTTCCTTGTAGTTCAACTCTCTGAGAACGCGCCTCGACAAGCTTTCGAGTGATCTCATCAATTTGCTTAGCTACCAAGGTATTTACACCCTGAACATCTACGAGGTTATTGGCTTCCCTGAACTCCTGCAACTTCTTCTCGGACTCTTCGAGCTTTTGCTTTAGCCCTCCAAGACGGTCACTGAGCCAGGTGGCTGCTTTCTGAGTAACTTCGACCTTTGCATCCAGCTGACTTTCAATAAACTGATCTGCCAACTCATTCGCTGCGGTGACAGCCATACTCGGCGACTCACTTTCGACGGAGACCTTAACAAGCTGAGTACTACGTACAGGGGAGATATCTACTGCTTTTGCAAATCGCCCGACAGTTGACTCAAGAATTTGCTCGTCAGTGGGCGGTTCCTTTTCTACCCCCAAGATATTGTTGATGGTACCTCGGATGGAAAATGACTTAGCATTTGCTTCATGGTGCGGATTGAACTCAGGAACATCAACCAGATTAAGCGCCAGCACGACGCGCTTCGCCAACTCCCGGGATTTGAGAATCTCAAACTGCGTCAGGTAATACTCGTCTGATGCCTTACCTATACCGTAGACCTCCTCAATTGACAGGACTTTAGCTTCCTGCGACTCAATCAGAAGAGTAGCCGTCGCACGATAAACAGGAGTCATAACCATCGAGGCCAGTGCCGCAATAATGGTTATGATGACACTTAAAATCAGGATCTTACTGAGCTGCCGGCGAATGACCTGCCAGTAGTGAGCGAGATCGATAACTTCAACAGTGCCCACGTCAAATTTTCCCATACCCGTATTGCGACCTTCCATTTTAGAAAAAGCTCTGTTCAACTGTGATCACATCACCGGGACGAACAACATCAGCAAGCTTGGTTCGAGTCTTGTCAGAGCTATCGTCATCGTCGTGCACGACATATATTTTGCTCTTGGACGCCCGCTCGGTAAAACCTCCAGCAATTGATATTGCCCGGTCTATTGTAAGACCTGGATGGAAAGAATAACTTCCCGGCTTCTTAACCTCCCCTGTCACATAAAAAGGCCGATAATTGATAATACTTACGGTAACGCTGGGGTCGACCAGATATGGACCTTTTAAGCGCTCAGTCAATCGAATCTCGAGCTCTTTAGGGCTCAAACCTTCAACCTGAATATCGCCGAGGAGGGGATAGGATATTTGTCCAGAGAGACCGATGCGAAGCTCTTTCAGGCTCAGATCTGGTTCGTCATAAACACTGATAGAAATAAGGTCGCCAGGACCCAACAGATAAATGCCCTCATCAGCATTCGTGAAGGAAGATAGCAAAGCCATCAATACGGCTAGAGACAAAAACCTGAACATCTAACAACCCGCAAGAGAAAAGAATACCGGAAGCACTCAGAATGCCCCCGGTGCCGGAGTACGGTTTAAATTCCGACAGCTACACCGAACGTTATCAACTGCTGGTCATAATCCAAACCGTCTTCAGTTGAGTCGCGTTCAGACTGCTCGACACTTGCGTATACGTCTAACGAGGTCGTTGGAGAATATGTACCGCGTAAGCCATAACTTATAATGTCATCCTCACGATCAGCTTCACCGGAATCACCGTCATAGTATATGTCTTCAGCGAAGCTCGCATGCGCTCTCAATGAGAAGAACGTCGAGAACTCGTGAGTCCAGGTAACGCGAGAAAAGGTTGCATCAACATAATTACTGCTCGCACTTGGTGTTTCATTGGCAGCCTGAGCAGTAAACAACGTGATTGTTGAATAAGTACGTGGATTCCACGTCAAAGAACCTTCCCAAGTAAAGGAGCTATCGGACTCTACGTCCGAAAGCTCAAATGTACGTTCGCTAACACCGACTTTGGCGCGACTGGTTAACTTACCAGTCAACTCATAGCTAAAACCCGCCAGCGCGCG
>CEQS01025089.1_pt1 | contig 10221 bp, 8 predicted proteins | sample 530981 | NCBI WGS metagenome assembly CEQS01 (sample SAMEA2621176, study PRJEB7988) | marine metagenome | biome: marine biome (ENVO:00000447); feature: mesopelagic zone (ENVO:00000213); material: "saline water (ENVO:00002010), including plankton (ENVO:xxxxxxxx)" | depth 800 m
ATGTAAGAAGCATTCGTCCAGGTTATGGATTAGCGCCAAAGCATTTAAAGGAAGTGATAGGAAAAAGAGCAGTTATAGATATTACTAAAGGTACAGCTTTAGCAAATGAGCTTTTTTGTTAGGGGTTCACTTGAAGTCACCTATAAATAAGAGCTTTTTACAAGACTTTTATATATCTTTCGTATGCACTGTATTATTAGCTGCATCGCAGATTATACTGGATGCAAATGTTCAATATTTGGCACCGTTTTATTTATTTTTTGGTGGGTTACTTCTTTACGTCTCATTTATTAAATATCAAAATGTTGTTTCAATTAAATCCTTGTTCTTAATAGGGAATTTTTTTGTTTTTTCCGTGCCTTTGATATATATATCTATATTTTCGAACGGTGAGTGGGTTAGCTATAAGTTTAGTCCTGAAATAATAAACTCAGAACATATTAAAGTAATTAGTTTACTCGTCGGTGTCGGTGTCACTTCATTTCTATTTGGGTATATTTTGCCCTCGCCTAATAGAGAGTATACTAATCAGCAGAGTAGTAAATATATGTTTGGTATACTACTAGCTCTTGCTTTCTCCTTTTTGGTTATTATTTATCGCAGGTATGAATTGCTGAATTTTGTATCTGAGCATGGGTTTGAAGCTATTTACAGCAAGGGGTATTCATCATCTTTTATAGAAGCTATTTTAGCATATGTATTTATTGTGTTAGCCCCTGTTGCTTACTTGCTGTCGAAATCAGATAGGATAAGAAAAGTTATACTTTTTCTTATATTATTAGAAGCAATACTACATGGTTTAGCGGGACAAAGGGTTTGGATATTGACGGGTATTATTCAGGTTCTTTTTTTAGTTACTTTAAACTCTAGGGTCGCACTAAACGATAATATATTAAAGAGGATTAAATTGGTTTTTTATTTAACCATAGCAGCCGTAATCTCTGTATATATCATGGCTGCAATGCTTTTTTATAGAGAGGGAGAAAGCTTTAATATATTTACGTTTTCTATTCTTGATTACTTCATAGGTCAATTTGGAACTATTATAGGGCTAAAAATAACTTTGGATAACCCTGAATTTGTTTATGGTTCTTACCTGCCCCCCTTATTTGATACTCTAAACCCTTTTCGAAGCTCTGTTCAAGGCTTCATAAGCAATGAAACTGCAAATATTGGCTCGAGAGTAACTTATCTGAGTTGCGCTTCATGTTTAGAACAAGGTAAAAGTTATGGTTCATCGATTTATGCACAGCTATATCAATTTGGTTTTATAGGTGTTTCCATAGGTTGTTTATTGTTTGGGTATATTGCGAAGCTAATTGATACCAGAAAATGTGACAGCTATGTTTATGCTTTACTAGGTTTCTTTCTAGCTAAACATTATTTATGGTCTTCGCGTGGGGAGTTTTTTCCTCACTATATTAATATATTTGTAATTTTATTGAGCTTAGCAGCTTTGCATTTATTAATGAGTAGCTATCAGCGGGGTTATAATGAAAGAGGTAACTAGCTTATATACTGGTTTTGTTTGTGCATCAACTGGAGTCGCTTCAGTTATCCAGTCACTTGATAAAGGGGCGTGGCATAATTACACTATGACTCACTCTATTTTCTCCTTAGATAAAAGCCTAACAGTAAGTGATGAATTTACAGCTGCTAAACCTAAAAATACCTACCTATCTTCTTTAAAAGGCCACGTAAAGGCTTTTTCATCTGAGTTTAGAATGTGGTTGTGGAGAAAGTCATATACTTCTGGCCAAATGGCAAAATTATATTTTAAATTATTCCACTTATTTAGAGCTAAAAAATTAGTCAAAATATTTATCAGTAATGACACTAAATGTGACTTTTTAATTGTTCATGATATCTGGAGCCTAATAACATTAAAAGAACAGGGGTATAATTTAAGCAAGGTTATTTTTGTAGTTCATGGCAGTAACGATCCAGTCAGTTTTATGACAGATGTTTTTCCTAAAATTGCCAATACAAGGTTCTTAAGAAAAGTTGAATCTGAATTTACTGCCAGCCTTGCTAGGGTTAAATCTACAGTTGTGCTGTCTGAGGAGAATCGAATTCAATTAGGTGCTAAATATGGTGTTGTACCACAGTTAATACCCAATGGCATACCAAAAGTAGAGCAAGTTTATAAAGTATCTGAAAATTTAAATCTCCACATGACTGGCTCTTTGTGTTCAAGGAAAAGGCAATATTTGCTCATTGAGGTTATCGCAAAATTACCCTCAATGTTTTTACATAAGAATAATGTTGTAGTAAATTTATTTGGAGCTGGGCCTGACTTTCATAAAATAAAAAATCGTATTAAAGAGCTCCGCCTTGAAGATCGAGTTACCCTACACGGAAACACTGATTCTCCTTTTAAAAACTACAATAGCGGTGATATTATTTTAAGCTTAAGTACTGAAGAGGGGCTTCCTGTAGCTCTACTAGAGGGAATACGCGCTGGATGTGTACCTATAGTGACTGATGTAGGAGGGTGCCATCTAACTGTGGGTAATAATAATGGATTTCTCCTCTCCTCGTTAGATGATGAAGGCTTAATTAGCGAGTTATGTACGCTTATAGAGAAGCTAAGTAATTTTAATACCCGCGATAGTATGGCATCAAATAGTATTTCTTTATTCGAAAGTAATTTCTCAAATGAACAAATGGTGAGTCTGTATGCAAAAACCATTTCTTCATGATTATTGGGATGTAAAAATAAGAGGTACTTCTGTATGGAGTTATTTCAGATTTTCTCATAATAACCAGCCAAGTTCTCAATACAAACCTAAGTTTAAATTAGGCATTATAGATATTGTTTTTTTCTTCAAACTACTTTTTTTACGGTTCTCAAAAGTTGAAACTGTTATTTTTTTAGCTGCTAGAAATGATTTGTTATCGCTTTTAGATTCAGCGTTATTCTCTTCTAAAAATAAGTTAGTCTTTTTAAGAGAGGATGGTCATGGAGTTGCTGGGAATGTATTTATTATTGAGGCAATCAGGTTCTTATTTAGAAGTTGCTCACCTTTCCTTTTTAAGCGTGACTATAAAAGCTTGAAAGCTCAACTAAAAAAAATAGACTTAAACTTGTACGAGAATGAAGGGTGTATAAAAGCTGCAATTGGGGATTTATATTTTAATAAATTACTTTCCTTTTTTCTTAAGGGTAAAAAGGTTTATTTCAGCAACTGTGTAGTACCCAAAATTGAGAGGGTCCAATATCTCTCTAATAGCGTAGAAATACAACACGGTGTTATATACGAACTTCATCCAGATTATGGAAAAGTACCGAAAGAGCTTTTCAAGGTACCGTTATTGTGTTGGGGAGATTTTTGGTTTAATAGAATCAAAGCTATGGGCTTTGAGGGGGATATCTTGGTTGGGCCAAGCCCACGTTCAAAATCTTCAACACAAGCTTACCCAAACAGTATTTGCTTTTTTACGACCGTAAGTGAGCATATTTCGGCAAAAATTTTAGCTTGTATTGAGCACACTTCGGGTTTAAATATTTTTTTGCAACCTCATCCGAGAGATTTTTACGATTATAAGAAAAATAAATCTCAATTTAGCTTTGAGATATGTAAAGGCCTTTCTCCTTTAGAGGTCTCATGGCCTATTATGCATGATAGTACTTTGGCATATATTTGTGCGCAAAATAAAAAGTATTTTATATATTTAGCGGGCGATGATGAAGCAGAGAGCGAGATAGTAGAGCGTCTTTTGCAAAAGTACGGTGCAGAAATTGGTCGTCATTACTCAATTGCATTTAGCTCAAGTGACATAGTGAAAATAGTAAGTGCCCATTAATGATTAAAGCTCAATATATTTCACTCTTATTTCGTATTGGGGCGTTATCATTTAAACTTCTTGCTTTATTTTATCTTGCAAGAATACTCCCTTCATATGACTTTATTAGTTACGGTATAATAACTGTGACGATTGCTTATTTACAATATGTTATTGGATTAGATATCTATAACTATGCTAATAGAAAAGTGGCAATGAGTGGTAGTAAGGTCTCGTTGTTAAAAGTTATATCTAAACAATATAGTTTTTATTTTTCTGTTTATTTAGTAATGATCTTTATTACTTTATTTACTTATTTTTTTTCGCTTGGTAGTTATGTATTAATACCAGAAAATTTTTTCTTATTAGTAACTGTACTAATTTCAGAGCACCTCTTTAACGAGTGTTATAGATTATGGGTCTTTAAATCGAAAGCCACTTTCTCAGCTCTGTTATACTTTTTAAAGTCTGTTGTTTTTGTGTCTCTTATTTTTATTTATAACTTATCAGCTCATCATGTAGGGATTAGAGAAGTTTTAAGCTTTTGGTTGATATCTAATGCCTTATCTATACTTTTATCTAACTACCGATTCAACGTTTTTTATATTGTAGCAAGAACTTTTTATATTGATTTTAAATGGATGAAGAGTGCTATAGTTTTTTCTTTTCCTTTAGTCCTTTCTGCTTTATGTTCAAAAGCCGTTTTTACTTTTGATAGAACTCTGGCTGGTTTATTGCTGGAAATAGATAGTGCAGCTACTTATATTTTGCTCATGAGCATATTTTTTGCAGTAAATAGCTTGCTTGATTCTGTTTTTTTTGTCTTTAAAGCCCCTGTGCTAATTAAATCTTATCAAAAAAACCTCTCCGAGACCTTTGGCAGTTTTCTTAAAGGAGGTGGTGTAATTATTACAATTTGCAGCTTTATGTTTCTACCTGGCTTTTATTTAAGTAAGCTTATTTTTCCTGATAAAGTGAGCGATTTAGATTTTTATAGTTTTGTTTGTTCTGGGGTTGTATTTTGGCTTTTTAACATGTCACAAATATACCACTACGGACTTTATGCAGTGGGTGCGCCTAAGAGAATATTTAACACTCAATTAGTTAGCTTAATATTATGTGCTTTATTTTTTGTTACTGGGTATGTGCTGCAGGTGGCATCTTATATTGAATTCTTTTTTCTATCCTTAGGTGTTTACTGTTTAAGCGCCTTGCTATTAAAAAGGAAAGCTTTTTTATTTTTAAAGGAATCTGAAGTATGAGTGATCCTAAGGTCGCTATTTTAATGACAGTTTATAGAGGTGACTGTAAAGATTTTTTGAAAGATGCCCTAAACAGTATTCTTTCACAATCTTATAACAATATTTGTATCTATTTAGGTATTGATGGGCCGATATCAAAAGAGCTTAAAGAGCTGCTATTAACTTTTAAAAATGAAAGCAATCTAAATATATTATACTTTGAAAAAAATAGAGGCCTAGCTAATACACTAAATGATTTAATATCGTTAATGTTAGAAGATAAATCGATAAAATATATTGCTAGAATGGATTCTGACGATATATCGCATGAGTCCAGAATAGATAAACAAGTAAAGCTTCTAGAGCACATGCCTGCAGTGTCTATTTGTGGTACTTCTTGCCGGGAGTTTGGAGCGTCTTTTGCCTTAGCCGAAAAGCATTTACCTATTCGTCATGATGAATTGGTAGAGTTCAGTGTCACAAGGTGTCCAATGATACACCCTACAGTGATGTTTCGTGCTGAAGTTTTTAAAACAGGTATTAGATACCCAGTTGATACTGCGCTAACTGAGGACATGTCGTTATGGTTTATTTTACTGAAAGAAGGCTTTAAGTTTCATAATATAAATGAGGTTCTTTTAGATTATAGGTTAAATGAAAATACTATTTCTCGTCGGCACGGCTTTAGCAAAGCTTTAAGTGAGTTTAATATTAGAATTAAATATATGTTTAAGCTAAAAAGAGTATCGGCGAAGAATGTATTGATGATTGCTTCTAGATTGTTATTTCACGTTATGCCAGTTCAAATTATGGCATATGCTTATAAAAAAATAAGATGATTGTAAGTAGCGTAGGCTTAACTTTTAATTATTATAATGATATTCAGGATTTTGAATGATTATAGATTTGCTTTTTACATTTTTTATTGCATTTGCGGTACTTTTCCTTATGCGAAAAGCTGCACGAAATGTGGGGTTGGTAGATAAACCCTCTGGCCGAAAGCTACATACGGGTAATATCCCATTAGTCGGCGGCGTGGCTATATGTATTACGATAGTACAGTACATATACTCGCACCCAGGTATGATTAATCATGCAAATTTATATATGTGCAGTATTGTTGGGTTAACAGCTGTTGGTGCATTAGATGACCGTTTTGATTTAAGTGTAAAAATACGCATGCTGGTACAAGCAATTATATCGGTAGCGATGATTTATTTTGCTAAGGCTGAATTAGTTACATTGGGTAATATACTAGGGTTTGGTGAAATAGCGTTAAGTTATGGGTTTATTGGTGCTGCTATAACAGTAGTGGCTGTTATAGGTTGTATTAATGCGTTTAATATGGTTGATGGCATAGATGGCTTGCTGGGTGGTTTATCGGTAGTAACTTTTGGCGCTATTGGTATTTTATTAAATTTGGCTAATGAGCAGAGCCTAAGCTACTTATGTTTGCTATTAGTTGTATGTATGATCCCTTATATTGTGATGAACTTAGGGTTAATAGGGCGTGAACGCAGGGTATTTATGGGTGACGCTGGCAGTATGATGATTGGCTTTACTGTTATTTGGTTATTAATTGGTGCAAGCCAAACACCTGGCAACCCAATGATACGCCCTGTAACTGCACTATGGTTAATTGCTCTACCTCTTATGGATATGGCTGCAATTATGATACGCCGTATAAAGCAAGGTAAATCTCCTTTTAAGCCCGACCGTGAGCACTTACACCACATTTGCCAACGTTTAGGCTGCTCGTCAACGCAAACGCTTATTTTAATATGTAGTATTGCATCTGCATTTGCAGGGGTGGGAATAATTGGCGAAATTTTTGTTATTCCTGAGTTTTTAATGTTTTACAGCTTTATAGCTATGTTTGCGATTTACTTAGTGATTTTAATTAACTACTGCAAAATAATTAACTTTTTTAGACGTAAATTAGACCTACCAGAAAAGAAATATTCAACAATGGGTGAATAGCTGAGCTAGCCAAATATGTAGCGCTTACTATAAGTGAAGTTATTAGGCTAATGTATAAAATAACTATGAATTTGATTTACATTCTCTATATTAATTTAAGTTTGAATCTAGCACCTTAAACAGTAGTATCACGCCTCACTTTTTTATAAAGCTTCACTTAAAGATTGTTGAGAAAATAATAAGGAATAACCATGTCACGTAAGTATTTTGGTACTGATGGCGTAAGAGGAAAAGTAGGTACTTTTCCTATTACGCCCGACTTTGCAATGAAGCTTGGCTGGGCTGTAGGTACTGTTTTAGGCTCAACGGGTACTAAAGAAATCTTAATCGGTAAAGATACGCGCAATAGTGGCTACATGTTTGAATCTGCTATTGAGGCAGGTCTTTCGGCCGCGGGTGTAAATGTAGCTTTTGTTGGCCCAATGCCAACCCCCGCTGTAGCTTATTTGGCCTCAACTTTTAGAGCCGATGCTGGCGTGGTTATTAGTGCTTCGCATAACCCGTTTTATGATAACGGTATTAAATTTTTTAATAATTTTGGCACTAAACTAAATGACGCACAAGAGCTTGAAATTGAGGCTTTACTTGAGCAAGCACTAAATAATAATGCTATGCAGTGTGTAAGCTCTGAGCGTTTAGGTAAGGCAAGGCGCATTAACGATGCTGCCGGCCGCTACATTGAATTTTGCAAAGGTATATTTGCAAAAGATTTAACCCTTGAAGGTTTAAAAATTGTTGTAGATAGCGCCAATGGCGCAGCGTACCACATTGCTCCTAATGTCTATTCAGAGTTAGGTGCTGACGTGATCAGTATTAATGATAAACCAAATGGTTTAAACATTAATGAGCGATGTGGCGCCACTCACTTAGAGAGTTTACAAGCCGCTGTAATTGAAAATAAAGCAGACCTTGGTATTGCTCTTGATGGTGACGCCGACAGGCTTATGCTGGTGGATGACAGCGGGACGGTGATTGACGGGGATCAAATTCTTTATATATTAGCTAAAGCTGCAAAGTTACAGAATAAAATGGAAGGTGGTGTAGTTGGCACGCTCATGTCTAATCTTGGGTTAGAGTTAGCGCTAAAGGAAATGGATATTCCATTTAAGCGCGCTAAAGTGGGCGATCGCTATGTAGTAGAGCAGCTAAAAAGTACTGGCTGGAAACTGGGTGGAGAGGGGTCTGGTCATATTTTACATTTAGATTATGCAACAACGGGGGACGGCATTGTTGCATCACTCTTAGTTTTAACTGCACTAATCCAACAAAAACAGTCATTGAAAGAATATGTAGCAGGTATGGAAAAATTACCGCAAGTTCTTTTAAATGTACGCTTATCACAAAATAATGCGGATGAAATATTAAATACCAGCTCAGTGAAGCAAGCGGTGAGTGAAGCCGAAATCGTACTTTCTGATTCTGGGCGTGTTTTACTACGCAAATCGGGCACTGAGCCACTTATTCGCGTAATGGTTGAATCTACAGACTCAGTAGTATCACAACAACAAGCAGAGCATATAGCTGAAGCTATTAAAGCGTTACTATAAAAGCTCATTTTTGTGATCTTGCATATCGCTAATTTTTGATTGCGCGGCTTTTGTCGCGCATAATTTCACCTTTTATTTTTAAGTTCGGCATCACCGTGTTGGTACTAGGAGCTCAATATCTAATAGATGATATTGGGCAGTTCTGATAAAATTATGCTTATTAATTACCAATGAAAACATTAAGGGAATAACATGAAAATTGCCGTGGTAGGTACAGGCTATGTAGGCCTTTCAAACGCTATGCTTTTATCGCAACATAACGAAGTGGTTGCGCTTGATATTGACGAGAAAAAAATAGCTCTTTTAAACGATAAGCAGTCACCCATTGTTGATACAGAAATTAGTGAGTTTTTAACGCGTGACGACTTAAATTTTACAGCCACTACTGACAAGGTAGCCGCTTATAAAGACGCTGATTACGTAATTATAGCTACACCCACAGACTACGATGTTGAAAACAACTACTTTAATACTAGCTCTGTTGAAGCCGTAATTAAAGACACAATGGCGCATAACCCTAATGCGGTTATGGTGATTAAGTCGACTATTCCGGTAGGCTTTACGGCTGATATTAAGCAGCAACTTAATGCTGAAAACTTAATATTCTCTCCTGAGTTTTTACGTGAAGGCAAAGCGCTTTACGATAACTTACACCCGTCACGTATTGTTGTAGGTGAGCAAAGCGAGCGCGCAACTATTTTTGCTAACTTACTTAAGCAAGGCGCTATTAAGCAAGATGTTGAAGTGCTATTTACTGACTCAACAGAAGCCGAGGCTATTAAGTTATTTTCTAACACTTACCTTGCCATGCGTGTAGCTTACTTTAATGAGCTTGATAGTTACGCAGAAGCGCACGGCTTAAACTCTAAACAAATTATACAAGGTGTAGGCCTAGACCCTCGAATTGGCAGTCATTATAACAATCCGTCGTTTGGTTACGGTGGCTACTGTTTACCAAAAGATACTAAGCAACTGCGTGCTAACTACCAAGATGTGCCAAACAATATTATTGGCGCTATTGTAGATGCCAATACCACGCGTAAAGACTTTATTGCAGACTCAATTATTAAACGCAGCCCTAAAGTGGTAGGTGTGTACCGTTTAGTAATGAAAAGCGGTTCTGATAACTTTAGAGCGTCTTCTATTCAAGGCATTATGAAGCGCATTAAAGCAAAAGGTATTGAGGTTGTTGTATATGAGCCCGTGCTTGAAGAGAATGAGTTTTATCACTCACGCGTAATAAAAGACTTAAACGAATTTAAGCAAATATCTGATGTGGTGGTTTCTAACCGTATGGTAGAAGAACTGAGCGATATTGCAGATAAAGTGTATACACGCGATTTATTTGGTAGCGATTGATTAGCGATTAATCTTGCTAAACATTTATATACTGCTAAATCTATTTTACCCTCAATGTATCATCCTTGATTCATTGAGGGGTTACAGCTTCAAAAAGTATTAATTTAACCAAAAGCTAAAACTTTCCCATTCAGCCCTCATCTACATTTAACCTGTTAACTTAAAAATAATTAATTTACAAATAAAGGACTACCTATGAAAGCTGTTATTCCTGTTGCTGGCCTTGGCACACGCATGTTACCTATGACTAAAGCAATTCCAAAAGAAATGCTACCGATTGTAGATAAACCACTTATTCAATACATAGT
>CEQS01074163.1_pt1 | contig 10198 bp, 7 predicted proteins | sample 530981 | NCBI WGS metagenome assembly CEQS01 (sample SAMEA2621176, study PRJEB7988) | marine metagenome | biome: marine biome (ENVO:00000447); feature: mesopelagic zone (ENVO:00000213); material: "saline water (ENVO:00002010), including plankton (ENVO:xxxxxxxx)" | depth 800 m
TCGGTAATATCAACACCACCGCCGCCACCCGCAATGTGGTCCAAGCTATAGACTTTTCTCTTGGTTAAGTTGTTCAGGATTTGAATTCCGCAATAGGGTCCTTTTCCCTCTGTAGAATAGGTATAAGCGAGGTACCTGAAATCCTCGTATTTGGCTCTGTTCTTTTCAAAATCCTCAATGTCCCAATCAGCTAATAATCCAACATAGATATCGTCCAGGGTGAAGTTATATGCCGACTTGATGGTATACTGAAGAATTACAATGTTTTCACGGTTAGATACACCGGGCCATGCATAGGCCTTTTGGCTAACGATGAGCCCTATCTCATTATCCTTACTACTGGTATCGGTAAATACTCCACTTAAAGAAAAAGGAATACCTGGTTCTACTGATTTTACCAATGAACTAATCACGGTAAAATCCTCTTGTTCCACATCCCTTATTCCACGAATCCGATCAACTACATCAATGCCACCGGAGTTAATTCCTATCATTAGTCCTGATTCGTACAACAGTTGACTTCCCCCTTTGTATGTAAAACCAACTCCCTCCTTTTGCGGATAGAGGTACCAACCAACAGTTCCTCTATTGCCTAATGCAGTTTTAATTTTAGAAGTTTCTATCAGCTGATAGGCAGTATTTGCCCGAAATGCAAATCCGAATACTGACGTGTCACCCCCTTCTACCAGTCGTAAACTAAAGTCCAGCTTTCTATTTTGGGGTGTATTGCCTGATAGCACAATTTTAAAGGGTGAAGAAGTATTGGAAACCGTGTCATTCCTGGCAATAGACCCCAAACTAACTGTAGAATCCAACAAGGTACTGTATAGGTTTTCGGATTCAACCAAAGCAATTACATTTCCAGAATTTGAAAGGTAATTAGCGACGTCAATTACAACCTCAACGGTATCGCCTGACTCTATTGCGCCATTTTGTTTATCAGTAGATACCACCTTAACCAATTCGGGATATGCCGAACCATCGTAGGACATGGAATTGCCAATGTGCAACATACCAGCTCCCAAACGTCCAATGTATTGCCCATTTTGGCCGTTGGCGTATATATTCTTTGACCCCGCTTTCAAATAGGTGGATAATTCTACTGGAGAAAGCGCCGGGTATTTAGCAACAAGTAGCGCAGCTGCACCGGAAACAATTGCCGAAGAAAGTGAAGTCCCGGAGTTTTTCACATAGTTGTTATTCTTATCCGCTGTGAGAATTTGTAACCCCGGTGCGCTTATGCCTGATTGATAACTATAGTTGGAGTTACTCACCTTAAATCCATTATTATCAACGGCTGACACACCCAAAACATAAGGGAACATGGCCGGGTAGTTGTTATCATCAGCTCCCTCATTGCCCATGGCAGCAACCACCAATGCTCCTTTGTCCAAGGTGGCATATTTTACCATATCAAATCCAAAATCGCTGTAGGACTTTATATTCCAGGAACAGTTAATCACTTTACATCCCTTATCAGCTGCGTATTTAATTCCTTCGTATCCATAAGCAACCAAATCATCAGCATCGGTAACTCCAACGGATAAGATTCTACTGTTAAACCCTACTCCGGCAATGCCCTTGGAATTATGGGTGTTTGGAGCCATTGCTCCAGCCATTTGAACACCGTGGGTTACCGACGAAAACTGAATGTTATCGGTAGAATTGTGAAAGTTCCATCCCCGGTAATTATCTAAGAACCCATCGCTATCGTCATCCACTCCATTTACGGGATCGGCGAGGTTAATGTGAAATTTGCCCTTAAAATCTTCATGATTGGTATCTACTCCCGCATCGAGAAGACCAATAAGAATGGAGCTATTGCCCATGGTACTGTCCCAAGCTTGCTCAGCTCCAATTGCCAATAAATAAGATTGCTGACCGTATTGGGAGTCATTAGGAACAAAGGCCAGTTCTCCTAAAAAACGAGGTTCTGAATACTCGAAATACCCCGATTGCATTATAGCCTTTGATAGCTTTAGCGGTGAATAGTAGTTGTCATAATTCAGTTCGTAAATTAATGATACATCTACCGAATTATTAGCATCTTCTTCAGAGGTTTTAAAAATGGCCTTTGGAGTAGCAATTTGATGTTTTTGCCACAACTCGAACAACTCATCGGGTGCACCATTCTTAAATAACTCATGGAATTCGGGTTTAAGTTTAACAATAACGGTTGATTCCTTGAAATTACTTTGTGCCAATAACCCGGTTAATACCAGAGAAAGCAAACAAACAAGGACAAACCTAAGCCGGGTTAAAATCATAGCACAAAGATACCTATAGTCGGTGCTGGAATTTAGGGCTTGATTAAGCGGAAATTAGTGCTGAACTTCAATTCCATTAACAAACAAGTCTTCTACCCTTCCCTCCTTGGTAAATCGGTAGCATTTGAGATGGCGGTTGAATACCTGTGGTTTCACAATGGATTTACCAAGAAGCATCCTAGCACATTCCTGTAATCCTTCGGTTATAGCAGGGTGCGGATAAATAATGTTGGCCAACTCGCGAACTCCCTTTTTCATGGCAATCAATAGCGCAACCGACTCTATGGTACTGCTCGCCTGATCTCCAACCGTTCTCATTCCTAGAATTCGCATTTCATCGTCGTCTGTAACCAGAAGCTTAAAGAAACCCTGGCATCGTCTTTTGGCAATGGCCCGGTTAACAAATCGATAGTCCATCAAGGCCATTTTATAAGGAATTCCTTCTTTTCTACATTGGGTCTCGTTTTTCCCTACACCAGCCACTTCCGGGTTTAGAAACATAATGGTACTTATGTTGTCATAGCTCATTGGAGCATCAATGCGGTTATACATACGCTCAACAGCGTACCGTCCCTCCATTTCTGCAATATTTACCAGCGCTATATCGGCTGTAAAATCACCCACTGCATAGATATTGGGAAGTGAGGTTTGGGTATCGTCATCAATGGCAAAACCCCTGTCATCCAATTTCATTCCTACTTCCTCCAATCCCAGGTTTTCGACGTTTGAAACCCGGCCAATGGAAATAAGTGCCTTTTCCACAGTATGTATTTCTTCCCTTCCGTCGGTATATTCAAGCGTGTATTCAACCTTGCCGTCAATAATCTCCATTTTCTTTAGACTGGAATTCTTATGGACGGTAACCCCTTGCTCTTCCAGGTTATGAGAAACCATGGATGCAATATCTTCGTCCTCAAACGGAAGGATTCGGTCTGCCTTATCAATGAGAAAGACCTTGGTTTTTCCAAAATTTGAAAAGATAGTTGCAAACTCACAACCAATAACCCCTGCTCCCAGAATCACAATACTTTTGGGGAAATCGGAAAATGAGCCAATTCCGTCACTGGTCACCACAATTTTTTCATCAATGGGTAGACTTGAAAGCTTCCTTGGACGAGATCCAACAGCCATTACGACGTTATCTACATCAAAAACCTCAACAAATCCATCAGGGCGTGTAACCTCTACTTGATGCGCTGTCTTTAACTTGGCCCAGCCTGTAACAAAATGAATCAATTCTTCGCGTTCAAATGCCTGGATTTGCTCCATGATTTGGCTGTGTTTCTCGTTCTCGGCCTTGTGCATTTCACCAATAACGGTTTTATAGTCTAAATCACTATCAAACACGTAATAACCATACTTGTTGGATTGAACCGTTTTATAGTTTTCAGATAATTCCCACAGTGTTTTAGATGCCAACGCTCCGTTAAATACACCGGCACCACCTACTTTATTCTTTTCTACAACCAACACCCGCTTTCCAAAATCGACTGCCCGCATAGCGGCAGCAATTCCTGATGGTCCAGCTCCAATAACACAAACATCAAAATGCATAGCTCAAAATTTGATTATGCAACTAATGTAGGAATTTTAAAAGAGAAAGATAAATCTTGAACTTCGATATTTGATTGTTTGGTATTGTATGTCTGGAACTTATCATTTAAGTTTCAATGCGACTAGCGCAATAGTTGAACCTCGCCAAGTACGGTTTCCCTGAAATCTTTCTCATATTCCTGAAATTGTATTCTCCATACGTACATACCGGTTGGACATATGTTCTCACCATTATTGAGTACACTTCCATCCCATCCTTCTTCAATGTTATTGGAATGATAAACCACCTTGTTCCAGCGATCGATTATTTCGATTTCGTAGAAAGAAATATCATTTTTAATGACCATAAAGGTTTCATTCAAGCCATCGGAGTTAGGACTAAAGGCATTTGGGATATACAAAGGATTGGGGCAGCGATCAATTCCAAACCGCTCTACTCCAAGGCAACCAAGCCCGTTTTTGATCCATAATAGCTGATCTTCGAAATCGTAAATGGTATGAATGTACTCTGTCTCAGTCTTATTCCAGGTAAATGACAATTCTGTGTACTCGGAATAGTCAAAAATAAGATTCTCTTCTTCGCATTTAAACGTATCTCTAATTCCAAAGTAGGGATTGCTAACCACCTTAACATCAATAGTATCAGAACTGGTTCCACAAGGATTCTTTTGCTCCATCCAATACTTGCCTTCCGAAAGAACCGTTAACTCATTACCCGATTCAATCCCTGACCAGGTATATTGGTTATAGTTGTCCGATTTTGGTTTATGCCGGGTAAATGTTGCCAGTTCACCTTCACATAAAATTGTGTCTTTTCCTAAATAAACCGAAGGTGCCAATAGATGGTCAATCCAAACTTCATCGGAATAAGTACCGCAAGAATTGACCGTAGTAAGTTTATACAAGCCTGATGTTGTAACAATCAATACGGTGTCCGAAATCGGATTAGCATTCCAATAAACCGTATCAAACGAACCAATTAATTGGGGTCTCAGTTCAATTGTTTCCTGATCGCATATAAATGAATCAGGTCCCAATGTAAAATGCTGGGGATAGTCTATACGGACATAAACGGAATCTTCGACCGTCTTGCAACGATTACTTGCCTTGCACTTGTACCAACCTTCTTTGGTAACCCTAATTTTGCTGGTCGTGTCTCCGTTCGACCACAAAAACCGATCTACATACCGGTTTAACCCTGTGATATCCTTGGGGTTGTTGGTACAGGAATGAATTTGATTGGGCAGATCCAGTTCTGGTGCATTTATGGCACGAACTCTTATACTATCAGAATCTGAACTGCATGAATTGGACACCTTAACCCAGTGTATACCTCCCCCGCTAACCACAATAACAGAATCCTTGGAACCATTAGACCATAAATAGTTATAAGAAGATGTGCTACCCACGTTTAGCTTTAATCGCGTCCCCTTGCAAACTAACGTATCACGTCCTAAATTTACTTTTGCGGGCTTATCGATTTGAAGTATCATGGTATCGCTTGAGGTTCCACATATATTAGAGACCTGCGCCCAGACTTTAGCACTGCTCTTATTTATTGTGCTGCTTTTTTTACTTCCATTGTACCATAAATAACTGTATTCCTTGCTTTTTGGAAGATCAATTTTTAATGATTGCTGACAAATGATGGTATCATTCGGAAGGCTAAATCGGGGTATGTCATCCACTTTAATGGTTTGGCTCAAGGTATCAATTATCATTTTGCCTTTGTAGTAAAAGTATCCAATGGCAGTTACATTGTAGGTTCCCGGTGTTTTATAAATATGTGAATCCAGTCGGTTTCGCGAAGAGTTCAATAATCCGCTGGAAGGATCTCCATAGTGATAAATAATAGAATCGTATTCACTGGTATCCTTCAATGATATAACCGTGTATTTAGTAGCACAGGCATTTTTTATTTTGGTAACTACTTACAAATTTACACTAATAAAATTGGAAATCTTCACAACTAACCTTATCAATACTGGGGTAATAAGTAATAGTACAGCTAAATCTTGATCGTATCATGGCTCCAAATCCGTTCTGTGAATCTACACATCCCTTTATGAAATAAGTAGTATCATTTATTTGCCGCTGAACCCCTATACTTGGCGGACAAAATTCAGCACTGATAGGAGCTTTCAACCTTTTTAAAACAAATTCTTCAGCATGTATGGCCGCATCTGTGCCAGATATTGTTGTTCTTTTCTCGGGTTCGCAACCAAAGAACCAAAACCAGCAAAATAACAACCCGCCTATTAAATAAGAAAACGTCTTTATTTTTTGCTCAATCGTTAACGTAGTGTGTACTCTATTTTTTGTCATTCATAATTAATTTGGGTCAATCACCCCAAATCGACCGTTAAACTATAAATGACACGTGGGGTAAGCTTATTACCCTCTCCGGCTGACCAAAGCCAAGTGCATAACAAACGAACCCCACGCAATACGCGAACGGCTAATTCCTGCACTAAAATCTTGGTCATTCGAGAGGCAGAATAAGCAACGCTTACCTAATAATATTTTCTATCTCAAAATTATTATTTCTTATGCAGAAACTTACTTGTTTTTTCTCGTTGTTTGTTAAATGGAATATGAAAAGACAGGAAACAAGGAATACGATTTATTCCTTAAAGAGTTAGAAAGAGACAATCAAATATTAACGCAAGTTTTAGCCATTCATTTATTCTGCGATAGGCAACTTAATAGAATTGCAGGAAATAAGGGGCTAAACAAAAAGAGTTTTGAGGGTAAAAATTTCTCATATAAATTAGACTTGCTTAGGTTAAGTGAAAACATTCCCATTTGGTTATATGAAAATTTAGTTATTCTGAATAAAGTAAGAAATGGTTTTGCCCATGAACACGATTATAAGCTTTCTGAAATAAGAGATGGGGTTATTAGATTTGCAAATGGAAAGGGAAAACTGTTATCAAAACTTGATTCTGAAAAAAGTATGATAGCTCATTTACACGCTTTAACATTAATAGAACTTCACTTAATATGATCGTGGCAGACACAAAGGGATGGGTTATACCCAAACCCTAAGCGCATTGCCGTATCTTCAATCCTTTTTATTAGGATCGTAGTTCAAAGCCTTTTTGATGTTCTTATCAAATTCTGATAATTTACTAGCCTGAACTTTTTTTTCTTTGGTATTGGCGGTAACTTTTTCTTTTTTCTTAGCCATATACAAGTCCTTTATAGGTTAATCGGTGTTCAATGTTATTCAAAAATAAGTTGAATCTTCCGCTTTCTGAAGCTAATCTGGAATTATATCTAAAAACGAATTCATCAACATAAAGTTGCAAATGCTTTCTGGAGGTGGAATGGTAAATTCCAATAATCATACGTTTTAATATACTCCAAGCCCCTTCAATTGTGTTTGTGGTTGAATCTTCAGTTCCATAAATTCCTTTTCCATGCTCAACAACTCTATGGTCGTAATGTTGGTTTAATCCACGATAAGCAAGCCATTCATCAGTGTGCATTACTGAACCTAATTTAACGTGATCGTAAATAATAGTTTGTAGAGTAATTGATTTTACATTAGGAACAACTTTAGCAAGTAATTTTCCGTCTCGTTGAACCATCCCAAATACCGGTGTTTTATCTTTATAAGATCTACCTTGTGAATACTTAAATTTCTTATCCCTATGGCGGTTCTTATTCTTTCCTCCAACGTAAGTTTCATCAACTTCTATATCCCCAGCTAATTCCGTAGACTCATCTAACCCAAAACAATTCCGAATTCTCTGAAGCATAAACCAGGCTGTTTTTTGAGTAACCTTAATATCCCTGGCTAATTGCGCCGAACTAATCCCCTTTTTATGGGATGTTGTCAACCAAATAGCAACAAACCATTTTTGCAATTCTATTTTAGTGCAATCAAACAAAGTTTTGGTTTTAGCATTAAAATATTTTCCAGTGTTCTTGCATTTAAAACGGTGGTTTTTACACTTATAAACTTTAGATGAAGAGTCGAAAGGTGAAACAATATTGCTACCCCAGCGCATCCTTTCCAAATACCGCATACATACACGTTCATTTGGAAATACTTTAATTAAGTCAACTATCGAAGAAAATTCCTTACCTATCATGTTGCTGTAAACGCAATAATTAAAACTGTAGTGTAGATTTGTATATAGTTACCTTTATTTTTAAATGAGTAGGTGCAAAATAGCTTTGAACAAAGGATGGAAGGCCTGCCATACAACCTCCCGTATCCAAAGGCTGACCTCCGTGAACCGTATTACAGCCCGTGCCCCGAACATTGGGGTTATTAACTACGGTAAGCGCATCATTGTTGAAGGTAGATATGTAAAGTTTCTTATTGAGCGCTTGTTGAATTGCCGAGTAGATGACACCGGATTTCTTTAAAACCCGAATTCCTTTTGACCTTCTAAACTGCCAGGCTGGAGCGCTCGCATCAAACTGCCTTACTTCTTCAAACATTCCTAAATACAGGTATTTACCGTTTGGAGAAAAGCCTACTCCATAAGGCAGTTTGTTCTTTTTTAGTGTGGCAGTTCTTTCATTTGATAAGATGCCTGTTTTATTATCAAAATCGGTTAAAGTAACACTTCCAGCACCGGTATACACAAATGCAACCATGCTACCTATGGGATCTACCTTCATACAACCCAGGTGCATTTCTCCTGGGAAGAAAGGGTTCATGGGACTCGGGCCAATTCTGGAAATCACTGGCGGACCAATGCCACTGCGTCCAACTTCGAAAGAATAAAACTCGTTACTTCCATATTTTTGAGCAATAACCCATATCGATGTTAAATTATGATGCTCAACCGCAGCCAGCCTTTCCCCCGCCCTGCTCATAAGCATAAGGTTCTTTCGGGTTGTATCAACATCACCTTTTCCTCCATTCAACCGCATATCTACTACAGAATACCTCAACCCATTCCGCCCTTTATTCAAGGCTCCGTCGTCAATAGTAAAGATGTAATACAAAAACTTATTTCCGGGATACGGAACTATGATGGCCGATTGCGAGCTACTTCTATGCCCTAACAGTCCATGTCCATTAGGCATGGCTATGTGCGTTGAGTCCCAAATGGAGTCGCCATCGGTATAGAAAAGCAGATCGCCGGATAATCGATGCGATACACTGGCACACCCTTCCAGCGTTACTAGCACACCAAATGTGTCACTTTTAGCCGTGGTTTTGGTAAAATGAAGCTCTCCTTTGTTTCCAAAATACCACCAGGAAGATTCGCGCTGAGCTTGACTTGAAAGCACCAGAAAGAGTGTAGTTACCGTGAGTAACCAACCTAATTTTATTCCTGATAAAACCTTCAAATTGACAAATTATTAGTTATAACCTATAAAACTAAAAAAATAATTGGTATGGATTCCATCTAACTGCTTGTATTTCACCAACTCATACCCTGAGTTTATTATTAGTGTTAGATATCAATATCAAACTGAATTCGGATCTCATTCAACCTGTCTACTAACACTTTTAAGCATTTTCAGACGTTAAAATGGGATACCTTTGCGCGCTGAAATGAAACGGGTAGTTGTTGGATTAAGCGGTGGAGTTGATAGCAGTGTAACAGCGCTATTGCTCAAGGAACAAGGGTATGAGGTCATTGGTATGTTTATGCAAAACTGGCATGACACTTCGGTTACCATTTCGGATGAATGTCCCTGGATTGATGACAGCAACGATGCTCAATTGGTAGCCGATACACTTGGGATTCCTTTTCAGGTAATTGACCTGAGTGAGGACTACAAAAAACGCATTGTAGACTACATGTTTCACGAGTACGAAATTGGACGAACCCCTAACCCGGATGTACTGTGTAACCGTGAAATAAAGTTCGATATATTCCTAAAAGCGGCCATGCAATTGGGTGCCGATTATGTGGCTACCGGTCACTATTGCCAAAAAGAAGAGTTGGAAGTTAACGGCGAAAAGGTTTACAATTTGGTAGCCGGCAAGGATAACAATAAGGATCAAAGCTATTTTCTCTGCCAACTGAGCCAATACCAATTGAGCAAAGCCTTGTTTCCAATTGGACATCTCGAAAAACCTGAAGTCAGGCGATTAGCCTTGGAAGCGGGTTTGGTTACAGCGGAGAAAAAAGACTCTCAGGGACTGTGTTTTATTGGTAAAGTACGCCTTCCGGATTTTCTGCAACAACAACTTAAACCAAAAAAAGGTAAGGCTATTGAACTACCGGCTTCCCTTCCCCAGTTCCATGTTGAAGAACCTGAACGAATGGACTTCTCTCATGAAGAATTAAAAGAAATTACTAGACCCTTTTCCTTAAACCCGGACATGGGTAAAGAATTGGGCGAACACAGCGGAGCACATTATTACACCATTGGGCAACGTAAGGGATTGGGTATTGGTG
>CEQS01163010.1_pt1 | contig 10183 bp, 12 predicted proteins | sample 530981 | NCBI WGS metagenome assembly CEQS01 (sample SAMEA2621176, study PRJEB7988) | marine metagenome | biome: marine biome (ENVO:00000447); feature: mesopelagic zone (ENVO:00000213); material: "saline water (ENVO:00002010), including plankton (ENVO:xxxxxxxx)" | depth 800 m
TATGGTAGTATTATTAACACTCATCATTCTACAACACCATGTTTTTTTATGCTCTGTTGTAGAACAGTGGAACTATTCGATTTCGTTAAGCTGTTCGTCATTCCGTAAGATTAGATGGTCCTTCCGATGATAATCGAGAAGTAGCTAACCTTATTTACGGAATAACGGAAACTGGACTACTTTGTGTACATCGCACGTTATCTTTATAAAAAGGGCTTTTTTATCCTCAAATCTATTCGTGCCATACTTTGGAACACATTCCTCACTATCCTACAACAAAGAAGGCGTTGGGATATCCCAACGCCTTCTTACTTTAGCATTAATTCCGAACTAGTTTTTGTTCGGTATATCCTTTAATATTTTCTGTAAATATCCCCAAAACCTTTCCGTGGTAGGAATATTAGCCATCTCATCTGGCGAATGAGCATTTTTTATTGTAGGACCAAATGAAATCATATCCAATTGAGGTTGCGTACGTGCAATAATCCCACACTCCAATCCGGCGTGAATGGCACTTACCTCAGGCTTTTCACCAAAGAACTCTTCATGTATAACCCGCATCGTTTTTAATATGTCCGAATCAGGATTTGGGGTCCAACCCGGGTAACTTCCACCATGAGTAACTTCTGCTCCAATTAATTTAAACAGAGAGTCAATCTGATTTTTCAAATCTATCTTAGGCTCTTCAATGGAACTTCTGGTAAGAAAATCTACGGTCATACGTCCATTCTCTATTTGAACCCTTGAAAGGTTAGTAGATGTTTCAACCAATCCGTCAAAATCAGAACTCATACGATAAACACCATTGGGAGCTGCATTAAGAGCATTTATCATCTTCATGTTATCCTCTTTGGTTACATGCTTACCAGCGCTCTCTGACCTGGAAAACTCTATATATAAATCCGGATCCGTGTTTTTAAACTCTCCCTTAATTACACCCTCAAATTCTGATACCAAGGCTTCCAAAGCAGAATAATTAGCTTCATCAACAGAGACCAGGCTTACTACTTCTCTAGGAATAGCATTTCTTAGACTACCTCCATTAAAACTGATAAGTCTAATATCAAAATTTTCGTTTGCCAATACCAAAAATCGGGATAGCAACTTATTGCTGTTTCCTTTTTGCAAGTGAATATCACACCCCGAATGACCACCAAATAATCCTTTGATGTTTAGTGAACAAGTAATGTAGTTCTCTGGAATAGGCTCTTCGCTGTAATTATAATTGGCTGAGGTATCAATTCCTCCTGCACAACCAATGCAAAGTTCTCCTTCGTCCTCAGTATCCATATTTAACAATATGTCTCCTTTTAACCAACCAGGCTCCAAATTGTTGGCACCAGTCATTCCGGTTTCTTCATCTGCAGTAAAGAGAGCTTCAATAGGTCCATGCTCTAAATTATCGCTTGATAGTACAGCCATTGCTGCTGCAACTCCCAAACCATTATCAGCACCCAGGGTCGTCCCATCGGCCTTTACCCAATCGCCATCGATATACATTTTAATGCCTTCCGTATCAAAATCAAATTGGGTAGCTCCATTCTTTTGATGAACCATGTCTAAGTGACCTTGAAGCACAACACCCTTTTTGTTTTCCATACCAGGAGTAGCAGGCTTTTTGATCAATACGTTGCCAATTTCATCCTTAATGGTTTCCAGTCCCAATTTATTTCCAAAGTCCATCATAAACTGTTGAACCCTCTCTTCTTTTTTAGATCCCCGGGGTACTTCATTTAAATCAGCAAAATGATTCCAAATTACCTTGGGTTCTAAATTTCTTACTTCTGCACTCATTGCTTAAATTTCTTTTAAAAATTTGCCCAAATATATCCAAATTTGAAGGCCGAAAACAGACTAAATTGTAATATGGAATTCGAAGTTGAATTGAGATGGAAAACACCGCAAGAATGGGTTGATGCTGTTTTAGCTGATCTTCCTTCATTTTTACAAGATCATGCAGATTGCGAGCGAAAAGCTTCGTCAATGGCCATGAGTTTTATTGCCAAATGCCCTGATCGCGTGGAAATGATTCCGGAATTAATTGAAATTGCACTGGAAGAATTGGTTCACTTTAAACTGGTTTACGAGGTAATGGACTCCAAAGGAATTGCCCTCCCAAAACAATTGGAGTCGGACAACTATATAGCTCAACTTATAAAAAAATGTCGTTCTGGGTTGAATGAGCGCTTGCTGGATAGAATGGTTGTGGCCTCTATTGTTGAGGCAAGAGGAGCTGAACGGTTTAGAATGGTTGCTGAAAACATTGAAGATGTCGATCTGAAAAAATTTTATGACATGCTCTGGAAATCCGAATTCAAACACAGCGACGTTTTTTTAAGGCTGGCACTATCCTACTGGCCAAGAGAAACCATCCACCAACGATTGAATTACTTTCTTGATGAGGAGGCAATTATTTGTAAATCTTTACCATTCCGAGCTGCACTTCATTAAGTAACAATCATATAATTTTGACGCATGGCTGATAAAGGAAAGCAAAAAGCATTTGATGAGTTTTTTAGCGGACTTAATTATGGATCGAAAACCGTTAAAACTGGAAATGTCCTAATTTCTGATCCGTTTTTAATGGATCCGAATTTTTCGAGAACGGTTGTACTTATGGTAAAACACAACGATGAGGGAAGCCTTGGTTTTATCCTAAATGATCAATCAAAATACTCAATTACAGAAGTGGTTGAAGACTTTCCTAAATTTAAGACCAACGTATTTTTAGGTGGACCGGTCGGTAACGAAAGCCTGTTCTTTATTCATACCCGAAACGACATTATCTCTGGAGGAGAAGAAATACTGGATGGGCTATACTGGGGCGGTAATTTTGATGAACTGAAAGCTGCGGTCTCCGATGAACGGATTAAACGAGACGAGGTAATTTTCTTTGTTGGATATTCGGGTTGGGAAAAAGACCAGTTAAATTTTGAGCTGAGCGAACGCAGTTGGATTGTTGCAGAAATAACGACAAAAGAAGTAATGCTTCAGACCGGTAAAACGCTTTGGAACAGTAAACTAAAAAAGTTGGGTGACAAATTCAAAATATTGTCCAATTTCCCCGAAGACCCTTCAATGAATTAACGCTTGTTAATCTAGAGCACCAAATACTTTTTTAAGAATATCGGTAACCCGGTGCAGCGGGTTTGTTCTAATCTTTTTTTCCTCTTCCTTAATTTTCACAAACAATCCATCCAATCCTTTATTGGTTGAATATGAAGATAGATCGGTTGCCCCAACTGGATTTATACTCATAAGACTTGCAATGGTGGCGCTACTGGTCAGCCCAGTGGGCACCTTCTTATTAAGAATATCGTTGTAATCTTTTACATAATCTTCGTAGGTATCGACAACACTGCTATTACCAACTTTGATCGACTTCAAAGCAGTTTCAATTTTAGGCTCGAACTTTCCAAATAATTCAACCCTGGTTTTGCCATTTAGGTAAGCCGATGCCGCTGTATCTACACCTCCAAACAGAATATTATTTGCATCTGTAATGGTCATGTCTACTATAGCCTGAAAGAATATTGGACCTGCTTCTTTTGCAGCAGATTCAGCAGCCCGATTAATTCCTAAAATAAGATCCTCTTCCTTGCTCGATAAGGGGTTCACTAATCCGGGAATGCCTGCTGTATAGATTTGCTTACCGGTAAAACTTCCGAGTCCAAAGACATTGATTGACTTTGATTGAAAGGCTTCCAAAGAACTGCTGACTTCATGGGGAAGCAGTAGTTTAACCGCCTGATCTTTAAAATAACCATCGGCTACAGAAAGTTTGGTGGTTGCTGTATCAACTCCTACTCTTAAAGCTGACTTTAGCCCTTCTATTATTTCAGAAGTTGCAATTCCAGTAGATGGTTCAGATTCTTCATCCTTTGTGCAGGAAAACGAAACAATTGAAAAGCATAATAAATACAGGAATGGTCTTAAAGTTTTCATATTTAGTTCTTTGATTATCTAATGATTCTTTCCAAAGTTAATAATTCACTAAGCAACAAAAATCTTGTTCAATTCCTGAACCAAAGCTTCACTGTATTTTTTGTAAAACCTTTTTGATTTATGTCCACTTACCCATGATATTCCATCTATCGCATTGGTGAGAAAAATTTCGTCTGCCATTATAAGATCACTGGGCGAAATTGGAGTTTCGTTTACTTTAATACCCTTTTTAGTAAGTAGGCTAATTAAAACCATTCGCATTGTTCCCGGGAGACAACCAGAAGAAAGCGGTGGCGTATAAACCTGATCACCGCGAATGACAAAAACATTACTTGAAACGGCTTCACACAGTTCATTATTACCATTTATAATAAAAGCATCGTCCAATTTCGATTGTTGAGCATATCGTGCCGCCATAACAAAAAGTTGAGCATTTGCCGATTTTACCATGGACAGAATATTCAATGGTTTCTTTATTCGGGTATAAAAATCCATTTGCTTTCCTCTATTATTCAATACAAAGGATTCATTGGGCAATTCGTAAGACTCTATTGAGTATTGTGCTTCATTAGAAGTTGGAAAATAAGTTCCTCCTCCACCCCGATAAAACGACATTCTAACCTTAGCTCCTTTTTTATGCTCGTTCATTTCCAGCAATTCGGAAATTTCTGCTTTTACTTTTTGCCATTCTATTTTACTAGCATCAATTTCCAAAATCTCCAATCCATGTTTTAAACGTTGGATATGAAAATCCCAGAAAGGCAATTTGGTTTTTATTGATCTTATGGTCTCAAATAGACCGTCTCCATATTTAAACGATCTATTTTCCTGTGATATGAAAGCGTTACCTGTCGACGTTATTTTCCCGTTGTCAATTACAAAGCTTCCTCTACTCATCGAATTATTTTTCTAATTATTTCCAATAGGTTTTGATTGGGCGATACCAAAACACCTTTTACCCCAACCTTTTCACTTGCAATAATATCTCTTTCAGAGTCTCCAATCATAAACGATTCGGAAGTATCAATTCCATACAATGCAATCGCCTTTTCCAGCATAAGCGAATCCGGTTTTCTACTCAGCGATTTGCCTTTTATATCGTGATACGGTGAATAAAACACATCAAGAAGATGAATATTGTTCCTTTCAAATTCCTTAGACATAAATTCATGAACTTCCTTTACATCCTTGTGACTATATAATCCTTTAGCTATCCCACCCTGGTTAGTAATTACGATAAACTTAAAGCCGTTATCCTGCATTACGGTCAATGCATCCCACAATCCATCAACAAATTCAAAATCAGATATACGCCAGGTATAATCGCCGCGTTCCTCATTAATCACTCCATCCCTATCCAGAAACACAACCTTCATTATCCAAAAATTTGTCCAATGAACTCAAGAAACAAAGCAGGTTTAAGCGCAATAGGAAAAACCAAGCCGAACAAGGCTCCCCAGTAATGAGCATCGTGGGCAATTCGCCCTCCTCCCCTTTTATCGAGGTAATATTCCAATCCAATATACAATGGGCCAAACAAATAAGCCGGAATTCCAATTGGAATAAACATGACGTAGATCTTACTGGTGGGTAACAAAATAATACTGGTAAAAAGAACCGCAGCTACCGCACCAGAAGCACCAATGGCAGTATAATTTGGGTTGTTTCCATATCTTTTAAGTGCCGGTATTGATGCAAAAGCGGCACCGCCTACATACAACAACAAATAATAAAAAGTACCTCTGCCATCAAACAGCATTGGAAACGAACGCTCAACAATGTTTCCGAAACTGAATAAAACAAACATATTCACAAAAAGGTGCATCCAGTCGCCATGTAACAACACATGGCTTACCAGTCGGTACCACTCCTTCCTTTGCATGACCTGATAGGGGCTAAAATCGAGTTTATGAAACAAGGTTCTATTCGAAAATCCGCTAATTGAAACTAAGGCTGTAGCAACAATTATTAATAAGGTTATGCTCATGAAAGCAAATATAGATATTGACCAATTGCATGATTTTTATTTGTCGGATTTATGATATTTTAATCCGTTAAATTTTTTCATTTAACATTTGCGAAAAGAGATACCCCTTATATTTGGACGAAATAAAAAAGAAAAAGATGAAGAAATATTTGATGATCCTCGCTATGTCTGGGCTAATGGTAGCTTTCTCTGCTCCAGCGATTTTTGCCAGCAATACGGTAAATACGGAAATAAGTACTGAAAAAGAGAAGAAAGAAAAGAAAAAGAAGAAAAAGAAAAGCAGTAGCGAATCTGCAACTGAGAAAAAAGGTTGTTCAGGTAAGTCAAGTGGCGACAGTGGTTGTTGCCATGGTAAAAAAGCTTCATAACTATACATAAAGAATTAGTATGAGCCTCTCTTCAATCTGAAGAGAGGCTTTTTTTTAGCCATGTTGTATAATAATGTGGGAATAATCACCATTCCTTGCTTGACAAGGAACCGACGAAGGAGCTCAGAGAAACTAATCTAGTCTTATTTCTAGATTCCTGCTTTCGCAGGAATGACTAACTTTTATTTGGTAGCTTGATTAACCCACATTATTCTACAACACTCCGTTTTTTTGGCCTTTTCTAAAAAGGTTGAATTCACCTATAAATTTACTTTTGCTGAATGCTCGCGAATACTTCCACTCATCCGTATAACCTTGACCTTGCCAGTGCAGAAGGAAGTTACCTCTATGACCTTAATGGCAACAAATACCTTGATTTTATTGCAGGCATTGGCGTAAACAACCTGGGACATAACCTCTCTTCTGTTACTGCGGCTGTAAATGACCAAATGAATTTGCATAGCCATGCAATGGTTTATGGAGAGTTTAATCAATCAAGCCCAAATCGATTTGCGAAAAACCTACTTTCATTTTTCCCTGAAAGTTTGGACATGGTTTATCCTGTGAACTCAGGAACTGAAGCCAATGAAGCAGCTATTAAAATAGCCAAGCGATACACAGGCAGGTCCGAAATTGTTTCTTTTAAGGGTGCTTATCATGGAAACACGGCCGGATCGATGAGCATTAGTTATAACGAATCTAAAAAATCGGCTTATCGTCCACTAATTCCAGGTACTCGCTTTATTGAATTAAACAATTCAGCGCAGCTGGGGACTATTTCTAGCCAAACAGCGGCTGTTATTCTGGAAACCATACAGGGTGATGCAGGAGTTCGAATTCCAACTATGGAGTACCTCAAGGCATTAAGAAATAAATGTTCGGAAACAGGGACATTATTGATTCTGGACGAAATTCAATGCGGATACGGAAGAACAGGAAAATTCAATGCTTTCGAAAACTTTGAAATAGTTCCCGATATGGTTACCCTTGGTAAAGCCCTGGGTTGTGGATTACCCATTGGAGCGGTTGTTGGAAATCGAGAAGTGTTGTCTTGTATCCAAAACAACCCTGAATTGGGACACATTACCACCTTTGGTGGCAATCCGGTTGTATGTGCTGCTGCCGATGAGGGATTAAACCTGTTTAGACGGCTTGTTGATTCCCAGGAAGTAGAAGAAAAGGGAAAACGAATTGATAAGTTACTAAATGCAATACCGGCAATTAAGGAAATAAGACGCATGGGTTTAATGATTGCGGTGGAACTGGAATCCCCGGAAAAAGTAGAGCACTGTATTTTAGAAGCTAAAAAAAGAGGAGTCATTCTTTTTTGGTTCTTAAGTACTCCTAATAGCTTCCGCATTTCTCCACCACTTACCATATCGAATGATGAAATCGATGAGGGCTGTTCCATCATTTCATCGATTTTATCTGAAGAATAGCTCCAAATTGACTTTTTCGCGTCTAATCACAGGGCCGCAGTTCAACGCATTTTATAAATTGGCTAACTAATTTTTTAGCTATGGATGAATTATCAGTTTCTCAAATGCAGGTATATATAGACAAAGGAGTGCACCTAATAATGGAGTATGCTCCTAAAATGATATTGGCCTTACTTGTTTTATTTGCTGGGCTTAGAGTCATTAAAATGTTCTCTAATCTCTTGAATAAACTCTTTGAGAGGCAAAACATTGATATAACACTTCGTCCATTCCTGTTAAACCTAACCGTTTGGGTATTAAAGGCCATGCTATTTATTAGTGTTGCTTCAATGCTGGGAATTGAAACCACTTCGTTTGTTGCCATAATCGGTGCTGCGGGACTGGCCGTAGGTCTAGCACTTCAAGGGACGCTAGCCAACTTTGCAGGAGGAGTTCTTATTTTGTTGTTTAAACCCTATAAAGTGGGAGACCTTGTAGAAGCCCAGGGACATTTTGGCTCCGTTGAAGAGATCCAAATATTTATAACCAAACTAATTACGCCTGAAAACAAAACAGTTATTGTCCCCAATGGAGCCATTTCAAATGGAAGTTTGATTAACTTCTCAGAAAAGGGATTCCTGCGGGTTGATAATGTAATTGGAATATCTTACGATAGCGACATTAAACTGGCCAAAGAACTATTACTAAAAATGATGCAAGATCACCCCAAGGTAATGAGTGACCCGGCACCTGTTGTTGCAGTTAGTGAATTGGCAGATAGTTCTGTTAATCTGGTAGTTAGACCACATGCCAAAGTGGATGACTATTGGGACGTAAAATTTGACACACTGGAACTTGGTAAGAAGGTATTGGATGAGGCTAACATTTCCATACCATTCCCTCAAAGAGATATTCATATGATCCAGAACTAAGGGTCAATTTCTTCAACATAAATTTAAAAATTGACCTTGGACTAATTCAAGGTCATTCTACTACTTTTGCACTTTATTTTCAAGCATGGACTTATTGATGCAAAAACTGTGTATGACCAAGGATTTAGGAATACACGGAAATCTTTTTGGGGGAATTATGTTAGCATGGATTGATGAAGCAGCAGCTAGTTATGCTTCTCAGATTTGCCACACTCCTAATATGGTCACCCTTAAAGTTGAAGAGGTGGTATTTAAAAAACCGGTTAAGCTTGGCTACCAGATTCGTATTTATGGAGAAGTCATAAAAATGGGAAAAACTTCCATTACCCTAAACGTGGAAACCAGAAAATACAACGTATATAGCCAGGAAGAAAGCGTGGTTTGTACGACCAATATTGTATTTGTACGAATTGATGAGTCCGGCGAGCCTATTCCTATTCCCAGTCCCGTAATTGAGCGTTATAGAAAATAATCAATGGAAGATAATATAACGCTTGCATTTCTTCTTACCACACTGGCTGGATTGTCTACCGCCATTGGAGCTGGCATTGCGTTTTTTGCAAAAAAGACCAACTACAAACTACTCTCCACTGCCATGGGATTCTCCGCTGGAGTAATGATCTACATTTCTTTTGTGGAACTCTTTGCAGAAGGATACGATTCCGTCGCAGCCCATGTTGGAGAAGATGCAGGTGCTTGGTACATCACCGGAGCCTTCTTTGCAGGAATATTGGTCACGGCGCTTATCGACAAATTGGTTCCAAGCTTTGAAAATCCGCATGAATTTGACAAGGGAGATGAACCTCCCGCTGAAGAAGCGCAATACAAACACCTTTATAGAATGGGGATTTTTACGGCATTGGTAATAGGCATTCATAACTTTCCGGAAGGCATTGCAACTTTTATGGGAACATTGAAAGACCCCCAGCTTGGAATCAGTATTGCCATGGCGGTTGCTATTCACAACATTCCTGAAGGAATAGCTGTTTCAGCACCCATTTTTTATGCAACCGGTAATAAGAAAAAAGCCTTTTGGTTTTCATTTGCTTCAGGATTGGCGGAACCTGTTGGGGCTGCAGTAGGTTTCTTGATTCTTCGCCCCTTTTTAAACGAAGTCGTTATTGGATTATCGTTTGCCTTTATTGCTGGAATAATGATCTTTATCTCCTTCGACCAATTGTTGCCTGCGGCACAAAAATATGGTTCACACCATCGATCACTCTATGGGCTTATTGCAGGCATGGCTGTAATGGCAATTAGTCTGATTCTTTCCTAATAGGATTTCCAATTCAAATCTATACCTGTAATTTAAGCAGCCAAGTATTTCATTTTACTTGCACTAATTATAGTTTTGCAAGGCATTCAGGGAAGAGCTTTACAACCAAAACCTCCACTATTTATTAGGGGACTGACTGTTGTTAGATAGCTGATTGCATTATGGGGGTTGCTCTTGTAACCCCCATTTTAAATCCGGATGGGGGATCATGAAAAATATATGAGAAGAGCTATGGACCTTGCCCTCCTTGGCAAAGG
>CEQS01163009.1_pt1 | contig 10176 bp, 11 predicted proteins | sample 530981 | NCBI WGS metagenome assembly CEQS01 (sample SAMEA2621176, study PRJEB7988) | marine metagenome | biome: marine biome (ENVO:00000447); feature: mesopelagic zone (ENVO:00000213); material: "saline water (ENVO:00002010), including plankton (ENVO:xxxxxxxx)" | depth 800 m
CCTTTCCTTTAGGCAGGTCCCACATGGAATTCCGAAATATGGTTAACAACTCGTTATTGTCATTGGTCACCAACCCGCCAGCCGCAACAACAATTCTGAACTTTGACTTAAATTCCTTCCAGGTTTTTTTTACGGATGAAACCGGTAATACGTATGAAATTTCCCTGTCTTCTTTCAACCAACTTCTCAAGGTTTCTTCAGTTGGTAACCGACTAATTCTTATGAGTTTCACATAATAGGGATTAAAGCGCATAAACTCTTGCTCATCTATGATTTGAAACTCCGTTCTATTGAAGAAAACTTTATACATTCGCCTGCTCACTTATCTCTATGTATTCTATTAACGATACGGCACTCAATGTAAGCGAATACCTGCTACAAATTAAGGCAATTGTTCTACAGCCCGCTAACCCTTTTACCTGGGCAAGTGGAATTAAAAGCCCGATTTATTGCGATAATCGTAAAATCCTTTCCTATCCAATTGTTCGAACTTTTATTCGGCAAGAAATGGTAAAGGCTCTAGAAGAGAATTACGGAACCCCCGATGTTATAGCAGGTGTTGCAACAGGAGGAATTGCAATTGGTGCACTGGTTGCCCAGGAGTTAGGACTCCCGTTTGTGTATATCAGAAGTAAGCCAAAAGGTCACGGATTGAGCAATCAAATTGAAGGGGTAATTGAAAAAGGACAAAGCGTAATCGTTATTGAAGATTTAATCTCCACCGGTAAAAGTTCATTGCAAGCCGTAGATGTATTAAGGGATAAAGGATGTTCCATAAAAGGCATGATTGCTATTTTTTCCTATGGTTTGGATGTTGCTGAAAAGAATTTCAAAAAAGCAATTTGCCCCCTGGTTACGCTGAGTAGTTATGATGCAATGCTTCAAAAGGCGGTTGACTCCAATTACGTTTCCCACGGCGATTTAAAGACCTTAAAGGCCTGGAAAACAGACCCTGAAAATTGGGCTAAATAAGATACAATGGCAGAGATTAAAAGCGACGAATTCAAAGTACAGGCTGGAGCAAATCAGGTTCAGGAATTCCTGAGCGACATGAACAACCTGAAAGAGTTGATGGCCAGTGATAAAATTCAAAATTGGGAGAGTGATACAGATACGTGCTCTTTTACTATCAAAGGCCTTTCCGGTATTGGAATGAGGAGAGACAATGTTGTTCCCGGTGAACAAATTAACATCGTATCTCACGGAAAAAATCCATTTGACTTTACCCTAAATATTGACCTTAATGATGAAGGTGAATCTTCATCCGTTCAGCTCACTTTTGATGGAAACATGAATTTTATGATTCAAACCATGGCAAGTGGACCATTGAAGAACCTGTTTAACATGATGGGTGAACAACTGGTGAAAAAATTTAGCTAGTTAAGCCCTGCCATTCAATCTCCTTGAAATCAAAATCAAGGATTTCACCATTCTTTTCAATTTGAATTTTTCCCGAAGGTTGAATATTGATAACCCTTCCATTCCATTCTGAATCAGCATCCCTCAAAGGAACCAAATTCTTGTAACCATAAAGCTTTTTAAGGTACAACTCGCTTAGCACCTGCTTCCGTTTTTCAAAAATTAATGAATCGTTACTTAGCTGATTAACAAGATTTTTCAGTATATCTTTAACTTCAATCGAATCTCCGAGCTCGTTTTTTAAAGACGTGGAATTTAAATCTTTGGGAAAATCGTTCGCATTAATTCCAATACCAATAATGGTTTCTGAGATGCGCCCACCTGCTACGGTATTTTCCACCAAAATTCCACAAACCTTCTTTCGGCCAATGAGGATATCATTGGGCCATTTTATCAAAACATCTTTTATTCCAAATGACTCCAACATGTGGGCAACAGAAAAAGAAACCCATTCATTGATAAAAAAAGCCTGATTGGCGTTTAGTGAGATTGGGCGATAATAGACCGAGCACAACAAGTTTTTTCCGGAAACAGACCGCCAGGTATTGCCCCTTTGTCCTTTACCATTGGTTTGATAATCAGCATAAACCGCTGTCCAATTATTTAACTGCCTGGATTTGGATAATTCACGCAAAAATCGGTTGGTAGAATCAACTGAATTCAGATGGATGAATTCGCCCAAATCGGCTTTATTGCTCATAGATTCCTATAAATTGTGTTAAATACTTCGAGACGATCGATTGTCCGTTTCATTTTGAAAAGGCAGCCTTCAATTTTCCTTACTTTTGCAAACCTAAAATTAACAATGTCTGATAGTACCGAAACAATAAGTTCAGAATTACTGTGCGACGTAATTGTCAAAGGTATAGAAGAACTAAAAGGCGAAAGAATTACCATTCTTGATCTCAGAGAAGTTGAAAGTGCTGTCTGTGATTTTTTTGTCATTTGTGAAGGTAGTTCTGACACACAAATCAAATCAATTGCGAACTCGATCGTTAAGGAGACAAGAAACAACATTTCTGAACGCCCATGGCATATTGAAGGAATGGAAAATTGCGAATGGGTTCTTATTGATTATGCCAATGTAGTAGTTCATATTTTTATCAAAGAAAAAAGAGAATTCTTCAGCCTGGAAGACCTTTGGGCTGATGCGAAAATAACTCAATTAGATTCTGCTCAATAATTATTGATTCCATAGCATGAGTGAAAACAAACAAAAAGCCCCTGGCAATAAAAGACCGCCTCTGAAGAAGCCCAAGAAAACAGGGAATAATTTCAATTTTTATTGGATTTATGCCATTATCGGGGTTTTTCTGATCGGTAACATCCTGTTTAGTTATGGTCCTTCACAACCAACTATCAACCCCATTGAATTACAACGTATGGTTGATAACAATGATGTTAGAAAAATCATCATTATCAATAAGGAGACAGCAAAGATTTATTTGAGTCCGGAAGCCCTGCAAAAAGAAGAATACAAGCAGAAAATAAAAGACGGGCTACTGGGCAAATCGGGCCAAACCGGACCGCACTTTGAAATGTACATTGGTACACCTGAACAATTTGGAGAATTACTTGCTAAATGGAGCCAGGAGAAAGACCTGACCTATGAATACCGCACCGAAAAAAATTGGGGCGAAGGTATTTTAGGCTGGCTTCTCCCTATTGCAATTATGGTTGGTATCTGGCTTTTCATTCTTCGAAGAATGGGAGGTGGCGGTGGCCCCGGGGGGCAAATTTTTAACATTGGAAAATCGAAAGCAAAACTCTTTGACGAAAACGACAGTGTAAAAATTACCTTCGACGATGTTGCCGGACAAGAAGAAGCTAAAGAGGAAGTAAAAGAAATTGTAGACTTTCTTCAAAACCCAAAACGGTATACTAATCTGGGTGCAAGAATTCCCAAAGGGGCACTTCTGGTAGGCGCTCCCGGTACGGGTAAAACACTTTTGGCTAAAGCCGTTGCTGGTGAAGCACAGGTTCCCTTCTTCTCATTATCGGGTTCCGATTTTGTTGAAATGTTTGTAGGTGTTGGTGCTTCCAGGGTGCGTGACCTGTTTAAACAAGCGAAGGAAAAATCTCCTTCCATTATTTTCATTGACGAAATTGATGCAATTGGTAGAGCCAGGGGTAAAAACCCAATGCAAGGTTCAAACGATGAACGAGAAAACACGCTGAATCAATTGCTTACCGAAATGGATGGTTTTGGAAGCAACACCGGTGTAATTATTCTGGCTGCTACCAACCGGGCCGATGTATTGGATAAGGCTTTGTTAAGACCGGGTCGATTCGATCGACAAATTATTGTGGACATGCCCGATTTACATGGAAGAAAAGCCATTTTCGAGGTACACTTAAAACCAATTAAGATTGATGATTCTATCAACGTAGATCTGTTGGCAAGGCAAACCCCTGGATTCTCTGGCGCTGACATTGCCAACGTTTGTAATGAAGCCGCCCTTATTGCAGCCAGAAAAAACAATAAAAATGTTGGTAAGCAAGATTTTATTGATGCAGTAGATCGGGTTATTGCCGGTCTGGAGAAAAAGAATAAAATCATTACTCCAAGGGAAAAGAAAACCATTGCTTTTCACGAAGCAGGACACGCTACGGTCAGCTGGTTATTGGAGCATGCTTCTCCGTTGGTAAAAGTGACTATCGTTCCTCGTGGAAGATCACTGGGTGCTGCCTGGTACCTACCCGATGAAAGGCAAATTACTACGGAAGAACAAATGCGCGACGAAGTGATGGCGGCACTTGGTGGTAGGGCTTCTGAGCAAATCACTTTCAATAAAATAAGTACTGGTGCATTGAGCGACCTGGAGAAGGTTACCAAACAGGTGTATAGCATGGTGGTGTACTATGGACTTAACAAAAAAATCGGAAACATTTCTTACTACGATTCTTCCGGTCAGAGCGAATACTCCTTTCAAAAACCATATTCGGATAAAACGGCCGAACTGATTGACATGGAGGTAAGTAACTATGTTGAAAAGGCTTATGTTGATACGGTTAACCTTCTTTCCAAACACAAGGATAAGCTCGAACAGGTAGCAAACCTGTTGCTGGAAAAAGAGGTGATTTTCAAAGAGGACATGGAGACCATTTTTGGTAAACGAACTTTTGAACGAGACCTGGAAAGAGAACAAGAAGAAAAGGACGTTCAGGAAAAGAGAAACAACGACAAAATCAAAGCCAAGGCTGCTAAAGAAAAGGCTAAAAAGGAATTGGAAGAAAAACAAAAAGCCACACTTAACGGCCAGGTCAAGCCCGCTGATCCAAAAAATGATTCGACTGTGGACAACAAACCGGAAGAATCTGCTCCTGAGAAAAAGGAATAATTATTTTTGAACTCCTTGCTTATGGAGTTGGATTGGGTAAAAGTATGTGAAGTTCCAAGCTTATTGGAAGCCAAAATTGTACGGAATAAGTTGTTGGAAAATGAAATCCCTTCAACTGAAATCAACAAACAGGACTCCATGCACATCCACCTCAACCACTCAGGTTCCATTGAAATCTACGTGGCCAAGGACAATGCGTTTAAGGCTGTTCAACTTCTAAATTCAGGAGACCATTAGCATGATGAGTGATTTTTCACAAAGGCTTGCTACCGGCATTCTTTTTTTCATAGTAATCATTGGAGGTTCTATCTACTCTCCCCTTTCGTTTGGTGCTATTTGGTTACTTGCGGCTTTACTTGGTCAAATCGAGTTCTATCGGTTAATTAAAAAATCAGGGGGAAATCCACAGTTCTTTGGAGGCGTTATTATTGGTTTCACCCTATTCGTCACCAACTTTGTGTACGTTCAATCCGAATTCGAAAAATGGTATTGGTTGTTGCTGAATATTCCACTGATTTACCTGGTGTTCTTGTTCGAGGTATATCGAAAAAACAGCAATCCCTTTTATAATATTTCATATACCCTGGTTGGCGTTATATACATTGCACTGCCCTTTACCTTGCTCAATTACATAGTAGTTGACATCCAGAATTTACCTGCCTATGAATTCAGGCCCTGGGTGCTTATAGGAATGATTATGACCCTATGGGCCAACGACAGCTGGGCCTATATTTGGGGTTCCTGGCTTGGAAAGAATAAACTGTTTCCTTCCATATCTCCGGGAAAATCGTGGGAAGGGTTTATTGGTGGTTACATCAGTTGCTTGCTCTGGTCATGGCTAATGAGTGTATTTATTGAAGATATTACGCTGATAGACTGGCTGGTTATCGCAAGTATTCTTTCATTGGTTGGAACATTGGGCGATCTTGTAGAATCTAAACTTAAGAGAAGTTTGGGCATTAAGGATTCAGGTAATCTATTGCCTGGCCACGGAGGAATTCTCGATCGTTTTGATGCATTAATAATGTCTATTCCATTTGTACTGGTTTACCTGTATATAAAATACTGGGCATTCGTTTAAAAAATTACTGAATAATATACTTTTGGCCCATGACAATTCATAAAGAAGGAACTGCTTCTATCGTTATTTCGATCTTCTCCTTGTTTATTTTCAACTTGCTTATTCAGCCATTTGTAAAACCCTATCCTTCCCTGGTTATTTTCTTTTGGATTGTTTCCTTCCTGCTGGTTCTTATTGTCATTCAGTTTTTTAGACTCCCCAGTCGAACAGTAAATCCGGATGACAACATTGTTCTGTCACCGGCAGACGGAACCGTTGTGGTTATTGAAGAAGTTGAGGAAACGGAATACTACAACGACAAACGAATCCAGGTTTCCATTTTTATGTCTCCGTTAAATGTTCACTGCAATTGGTCGCCCATTTCAGGGGTTACCAAATATGTAAAGTACCATCCCGGTAAATTTCTATTGGCCTGGAATCCAAAGTCATCAACGGACAATGAACGAACAACCTTTGTTTTTGAAAATTCTAAGGCATCGGTTTTGGTCCGCCAAATTGCCGGTTTTTTAGCCAGAAGAATTTGTTATTACCCTGAACAGGATGATAAGATAGAACAAGGAGATCAAATTGGTTTTATCAAATTTGGATCGAGGGTAGATTTGCTCCTTCCACTTAACGCTAACATTAATGTTTCTTTGAACCAAAAAGTGACCGGACAACAGACCACAATTGCCACTTTCAGCTAAGTAAAGCAAGCCAATAATTTGAAAGTTTTTTAGATTGCTTAACAGTTTTGAGCTGTTAATGACTTGTTAAGGCAGACTACAAAACAGAATTGAACCCGCATCTTTGGTTGACATTTTTTAAATAATAACGAGGGGCTATTTTTATACATTTACCGCCGTTTTAAAGACCGTTTTCTTATGCGAATTTTTCGATTAATCACGATTATAACTATAACTCTAAGTACTCTTACCGGCTTTGCTGCAAAGGAAAAAAAGAAAACCAATGACGATGGTTATCGCCTTGAATTTAGGGTAAAAGGAGTGGACGACTCCATGTTGGTTGTAGCCAATTACTTTGGCTTAAAACAATACTACTACGATACTGCTTTTGCGGTAGGCAAGGAAACTTTCGTAATGGAAAAGGACTCCATTCCCGGAGGAATTTATTTGGTCGTAATGCCTGATAAAGGAAGCTATTTCGAAGTAATGGTTAGCGGTGAAGAAAAAAGCATTGTTATGGAAACCAATTTTGGTTCCCTGGTTGAAGACATGAAGGTGTTGGAATCGGAAGAGAACAAGTTGTTTTACAGCTTCCAAAAGGAGATGGGTAAAAAAGGAATCCTTGCAAAACCCATTCACGAAAAAATGGCGAAACTAAGAGCGGATAGTACTGGAAGTAAAAAGGATTCTATTAAGCTCCTAAGTGAAAAAATCAACAAACTCAATGAAGAAGTAATTGCATACAAATTGGATTTTATTAAAACCAACGAGAACTCTTTCGTGGCAAAAGTCTTTAGAACTAGCCAGGAGCCTGAGGTTCCTGAAAACGATTCTCTGAAAGGTGATGAACTCAATGAGTGGAAATACAACTACTTCAAAAACCATTATTTAGACGAAGTTGATTTCACTGATGCCAGGCTTCTTAGAACTCCAATTCTCGGTAAAAAAATTGAATATTACATCGAGAAACTGACGCTTCAAATTCCAGATTCAATCAACAAAGCTGCCGACATGATAGTTAGTAAATCAAAGCCCAGTCCAGTGGTTTACCGATACGTTGTGCATTGGATTACCAACCACTACGAAAAGTCTAAAATAATGGGAATGGACGGTGTATTTGTGCACATGGCAGAAGAATACTACTGTACTCCTGAAGGTGCTTCGTGGCTTGATTCTGCCACCACCGCCAAAATTTGCGAAAGAGCAGAAACCCTTAAACCTTTGCTGATTGGTAAAGTAGCTGAAAACATAATTCTACCAGATACCACTGAAACCAAATGGTACAACCTACATAAAATTGAATCAGAGCTTACCATTCTGGTATTCTGGAGTCCTACCTGTGGACATTGTAAGAAGGCTATTCCTCAGTTAAACAATGAGGTTCATAAAGTGTATAAAGACAGTGGCGTATTTGTTTTTGGAGTATGTACTGAACTTGAAAACGTTCAAATGAAATCCTTTATAAAATCGCATAAACTGGAATTTCTAAACGTATCCGATTCCAAAGAAATTAATGGCAATGCCTACGATTATTTGGCTAAAGGACTAACTACACTTAACAGCCTCAATTTCAGAACGATTTATGATATTTTTTCTACCCCTCAGGTCTACGTGTTGGATAAGGATAAAAAGATCATTGCAAAGAAATTGGGAATTGAACAACTTCCTGACTTCATTAAAGACTACAAAAAAGTTCAAAAAGAAGAGCAAAGCATTAAGAACTGATACATTCCCTTTTGTTCAGAACCAAATATTAACAATTGAGAACAAAAGCATATTGGATTTTCCAAAATAAACCTTTCTTTGCTATAATATGAAGGATAAGCTGTCTTGCATAATCGTTGAAGATGAACTAATCTACCAGAAAATCCTCACGAGTTTTGTTCAAGATGTTGATTCACTGAAACTTGTTGGAGTTTTTACGTCTCCCATAGAAGCCAGGGAACACATTAAAATGAACGACATTGACATTGCGTTTCTGGATATTATTATGCCCGGGGAAAACGGACTTGAGTTTGCCCAATCGCTATCGGGGTCAAACTGTCAAATCATTTTCATAACCTCTAAGGCTGAATTTGCTGTTCATGCCTACGATATTGAAGCTTGTGATTATCTCCTAAAGCCGCTGGATTTAGGTCGTTTTCGAAAAGCGGTAAATAAGGCTAGTGAACAGGTTAAACTTTCTGTTGAAAATAACTTAACCAGATTCGCCGAATTGAAACCAGAGAACATACTCTATTTTAGTAAAGAGAACAGTCAAATAGCTGTACACCATACCAACGGAGTATTCCTCATAAAAAAGTCGTTGAAAAAGCTTATGGAAGAATTGAATGACAAACGGTTTGTTCGTATTCATAAGTCCTATGGTGTTAATATTGAGGTTGTTACGAAAGTATTAAAGGATAAACTCCATGTCGATGACGTGGTACTTCCATTAAGCAGGCAGGGAAAATTGCTTTTAATGAAAAATATGGACGTATTTTAAATGGCTAAAACTCCGAAAATACTGGTAGTAGAAGATGAAACCATGTTGCTTAAAACGATTCGTTTTAGGTTGGTGAAAGAGGGTTATGAAGTAGAAACTGCAGCCAATGGCAAGGAGGCTATTGATATTCTTCCACAGGTAATGCCCGATCTCATTATTTCTGATATAATGATGCCCTATGTAAACGGATTGGAACTGGTGAAACACGTAAAGGAGTTTACCGTGAAAAAAATTCCGGTTATTCTGCTTACCACATTAAGACAGGAACAAAACGTGATGAAGGCTTTCGAGCTGGGTGCCGAAGAATTTATGACTAAACCATTTAGTCCAAGTGAATTAATTGTGCGGGTAAAGCGGGTGATTATGCGTACTGGCATTGGAAAAGATTAATACTTAAAGGAATGAAACTTATTGCAGAAAGTGGGTCGACTAAAACAGATTGGGTGGCTTTCTCCAATAATTCAGGCACGGACATTCAATTTAGAACAGCAGGATTAAACCCTCATGTTCTCTCTACCTCAGCAATTACTAAACAACTTTTTGAGAGCGATCAATTGAAATCGCTGGTTACTGCAACAAAACATATTTATTTTTATGGTGCCGGTTGCTCTTCCCTTTCCATGAAAAAGTCAGTTAAAGATGCTCTAAGAGCTGTTTTCCCCACCACCAAAATCGATGTTCACCACGATTTGGATGCGGCGGTACGCTCGACCTGGACCGGCGAAAAGGCCATTACTTCCATTTTGGGAACAGGCTCCAATTGCTGTCTCTTTGATGGTAAGGAAATAGTTCAACACAAACCCAGTTTGGGTCATTTATTGGGTGATGAGGGTTCCGGAAATCACATGGGAGGAAATCTCTACAGAGCCATCGCATACAAGGAGGCTCCCAAAGAAATTATAGATTCATTTTATAATGAATTCGAATTCCAGCCATCCGAACTGGTTACCCTGCTCTATGCTCAAAATAAACCCAATGAATTCCTGGCCTCGTTTCTACCGTTCGTTAAGACTAAGCGGGACCATCTATTTATAAAATCACTGATTATAGAGAGCTTTGACTCGTTTGTCAATACCCACATAAAATCCTTTGATGATCACCAACATGTCCCCTGTCATTTTGTAGGCTCTATAGCTCACCATTTTCAGCCGGAATTGAAAGAAGTGCTGGAATCGAATGGGTTGA
>CEQS01163008.1_pt1 | contig 10171 bp, 9 predicted proteins | sample 530981 | NCBI WGS metagenome assembly CEQS01 (sample SAMEA2621176, study PRJEB7988) | marine metagenome | biome: marine biome (ENVO:00000447); feature: mesopelagic zone (ENVO:00000213); material: "saline water (ENVO:00002010), including plankton (ENVO:xxxxxxxx)" | depth 800 m
GCATCATCACTCACCCACATCGCTATGTCACGACTCATATGCTGGTACACAGAAAATGGTTTATAGACAATCTCTTCACCCGCTTCTACTGGGTCATACTTGTCAATATCGGGTAGTTTCTTTAGTAAGTCTGTAATATTTATCTCAACCACTCCCTTTTCAGACGAAATCTCGAGCTCTAGACCAAGCTTCTCATTAAGAGCTATTACAGCTTCGTTAACCACCTTATCTTCCTTGCCGGTGTAACCGGATGACTTAAGGCGTACACCAATTGCGAGCGATACGTGCTCTGCTACCGTTCCTTCTCCTTCATAGAACACATTTCCAATCTCAAACATGCGAGTGTCTTGAGTACCTAAGAGATCAGAGAATCCGGCGTTGCGATCAAGCGCCTCAGAAATATTCTTTGTGAGACTTGAGCGCAGGTAGCTCTTATCGCTCGCAAGTGCATTCTTAAGTTGCACCTTGTCTTTGTTACGGAAACTTGAAGTAATCACTTCCGAGAATCCAAGCTCAAGTAAGGTCTGACGAATAATTTCACAGTAGTAGTGACGTTTATTATATTCACGCAGTGCCACAGCTTCTGGCGCTACTGAAGCAACGTCCGCATAGCCGTGGATACGGCCGATCTCTTCGATATAATCCTCTTCGATATTTAAATCTGTTCGTTCCCAAGGCCCGGTAGCTAGAAAACCGTTCTCCGAGTCTTTAACCTCAGCCCCGATTCGTTCCAGAATATCTTTCATTTCAGATTTACCCAAAGACAACCCGAGTAAAGTATTAGTCCGATCAACCGAAACCTTCACCTCTGGGTTAGCAGTTTTTTCTGAGTAAACGTCGATCACTCCCTCACACTTACCGCCAGCAATGTCGGTAATGAGCTTGATTGTTTCTGCCTGACCAAACGGAGGGAGTTCTCGAGACGGTTCATTCTCAAAACGTTTTGAGGCGTCGATTACGATACCGAGGCGGCGGGCGGTTTTGCGGGTGATGGTTGGATGAAAGTGGGCTGCTTCGACAATGATCTTGGTGGTACCCTCATGCACACCCGCAAACCGCCCGCCTTTAACCCCAGCTAGTCCGATTGGGGTGTTACTCGAACCATCGACAATAAGCGTTTCGGTTCCCTTAAGCTCAACATCACGATCTTCATACCCCAGAGCACCATCTCTGCCTTCGGCATTCACCTTGTCTTTACCGCCCTCAGCCAACAAACTGACCACCTCCCCCTCTTTGGCGTAGCGAACATCAAACTGCCACTTACCATCTACCTGCGGAAACAAGTCTGCGTCGTAGGCGTGGATCGGTTGCCCAATAGCAAACATGACATAGTTAGTGGCGTCGACAATATTATTGATCGGGCGTTGTCCAATCGCCTCAAGACGCTGCTTCAGCCAATCAGGTGATTCCTTTACCTCGATGCCAGTCACCAGTGAAGCGGTAAACCGCGGACAGGCTTTTTTGTCTTCAATATTCACTTTTATCAGTTCGGTCTCAGGCAGATCAATCTTTTGCTTGAGCGGATCATTCGTGAGTGCTTTACCCGTAATCGAAGCCAGTTCACGTGCTACTCCACGTTGACAAAGACAATCACTCGAACGATTTGGAAGAATATCAACATCGATTACTGTATCATCACCTTTCTTTTCAATTCCCTCCAGTTCAAAAGCGTGCATTCCTAAAAGATCCGCCGCTTCTTTAGCACTTATGTCTGTATCACCAACATATTCCTTTATCCAATTCCAGGAAACCAACATACTAAAACTGATTTACAAAACGTAAGTCGCCCGTGTACAAATCACGCACATCATTAATGCCATACTTCATCACTGCTAAGCGATCGATTCCCATACCAAACGCGTAGCCTGAGTACTTCTTTGGATCGATTCCAGAATCACGCAACACATTTGGATGTACCATCCCTGCTCCCATAATCTCAATCCATTTTCCTTTCAGGTGAGAATCGCCAGAAAGCAATTTCATATCTACTTCAACTCCCGGCTCAACAAACGGGAAAAAGCCTGGGCGGAAGCGAACCTCAACGTCGCCCCCTAAGAAACGTGAGAAGAAATATTCAATCGTGCCCTTGAGGTGACCAAGACTCACGTTCTCTCCTACTTCAAGTCCTTCAATCTGATGGAATTGCGCTTCGTGGGTAGCGTCGGTCGCTTCGTTACGAAATGTCTTGCCCGGCGCAATCATTTTAATTGGCAAGTCGTCTTTATGGATGTCCATGTAGCGTGCCTGCACCGGACTGGTGTGAGTGCGTAACACCGTCGGTTCAGATACATCCTTATCCTTAAACCAAAACGTGTCCTGCATATCACGACTCGGGTGATCTTTCGGCACGTTGAGACGATCAAAGTTGTAGTACTCGGTTTCAACTTCCGGGCCTTCAGCGAACACGAACCCGATCTCAGCAAAAATACTATTGATTTCAGAAATCATTTTGGTAATTGGGTGTCGATGTCCTTTAGGAATCTGCATAGGCTATTAGTGTAGCACGTGATTAATTCGGTTCAATCTCAGTGATGATTTCAAAATAACGACCATTTTCTTGTACAAAAATTGAATTATTTTCAACTACTACAACCAATCCATCGCCTGGATAGAGTTGCTGCACGTTCTGCCAAGCACGATCATCGATTTCAGTTACATAAATTCCATCCTCGAGATGCAAAAGTACTAGATCAGTCGAACCTGGAAAGAAATTATAATAGAAAACATCTTGTTGCAAACGATTGAGCTTGATCTCTGGTCGACAAACACGATTGTTATCAATCACGATTGGTGTGGTCGTCGACACCGTGAGACGTTCTACTTCGTCTGCTACGTGCTTGCCATAGCGAAGGCTGATCGTACTGGAAGATCGATCTGAGATACAGAAATAATATGGGATATTATCAATCGTACCGACCCACTGCGCATACAACTCTTCGTCCCGATCAACCAAGCGCATGTTTCCTTCTTCAATAAATACTCCAGTTGTTGTTGCCGACATTTCTATTTCTGTCGTAGTGGCAAAACGGAAGCGATCCATTCCATCCAGCAAACGATCAAACACCGATTGACTTGAAGTTGATGTTGTACTAAAAAGACTTTCAACGAATACGAATTCTTGATTCAACTCAAAGGTGCTGGTTGATGTTGTTGTTGCCAGTAGGAAAGGAACTGTTGTTGTTGCCCCTTCAAGGAATTCCTCGATTGTTTCGTCTCGCAACAACACTTGCGTACCAGTTGCCGTCACATACTCAGTGATCGGTCGTAAATGTGGAATAACTGGCATATTAAATGCTGAAGCTTCAGTCACAATATATGGATCAACCGGAAGTTCCTTCACCCACGTATGCAAATCTGGTCGTTGAACCACTAACCGGTGTTGCCCAGCTTGAATATCACGAATGTAGTATGCGTTGCGAAATAATCGTGGACGCTCAATTTGAGCTTCATCCATGAATACATCAACCTCTAGGTTGTCAGTGCCGATGTAGACGCCTCCCGTCGTGACAATAGTTGTTTCGTCATTATCAAAACTAAGGCGTTGACCAGTGGTATAGAAAATAAGTGAAGGTAGAGCAACTAAAAAAACTACTACTAAAATCCAAAAGAACCGCTCTCTATTAGCTCGGGGCAGTCCTCCGATTTGTGGTTCTTCTGTCATACTGTTATTTTACCCGCTTCGGAGTTACCCAAAAGCCCATATATTTACCAAACATCAATCGAGTCTGGGAATCAAGACCAGGAATAGCGCTGAAAATAATCATGGTCAACGGCACCATAATCCATTGCACTGCCATTACTATATAACGAAACCGTCCCTTTCCATCTGGGCGTGGTGGCGTCAGTGAGAGTGATATAATTGAAGAAACCACCAGACCACCCATAGCTAGAATAAGTAGATTCCGAACCATAATCGGTAGTTCAAACGAGAGCACAGTTTCGTGAAATTCGCGTGTACCAAGGAAGATCGGCGCCCAACCAAGAATAAAAAGCACCAACGGATGCGTTGCAAGTGACCAATACCCCTCCCCCTGCACAATCGCTATCGACAGACGGCGTTTAAACGGGATCGATTTGTTCTTGGTAAAGTGATACATGATGTAACACCAATTCTCCACCCCGTATGTCCAGCGCCTATGTTGACGGTAAATATTTTTAATTGTTCCAAAAATTGACGGTGCAGTGGTGGCATCCATGGCAATCGGATACGAAAGTGACACCACCTCAAACTCGCCATTATTAGCAATCAGAAGATTCCAAAAGATACGTGAATCTTCACTCACTACATTTGCTTGTCCATATCCGATTTCGTAGAGCGCCTTAAAACTGACTGAGTGTGAAGAGAAAGTTGCAGCCTTCTCTGGGCGTTCCTGCATGATCATTTGCCAAAACGTGCTCGACATCGCCATTACTCGAGATAGCGCTGGAGCATCCCAAAGGTTGTTTGTAAAAAGCGGCACTGGCTGGAACGCAGCTTTGTATGGACGTTCGACTGTCATAAAGTGCCAGATCAGACAATTGAAGTAGTCTGGATAGACCACTGTATCGACATCAAAAATTGATACCAAAATATCTCTATGTGGTATTTGATTTTTGTCGATTATCTTTTTCTTAACTTCATGTAAGGCATGGTGAGTATTAGAACCTTTCCCGGCCAATTCCCCTGGGATGTCGTCAGGATGAATCGTCACTAAAAAGTGGCCAAACTCGGGACCATACTTCTGCTCCATCTCTTTGGCTAGCGAGACGGCTTCTTCGCCTGCCCTTTCTTCAGCCGCCAGTACTACGATCAGCTTCTTATTCTCATACTTACCATTCTTAAGACCTACAAGCGTTCCCTCAAGTACTTCACGTGGTTCTTTGTAAAATGGGAAAATTACTAGATGATGAAAGTGATCATGTTCAAATCGAGAAATCAGTTGCTGCCAATCCAACTCCATATGATGTTTCAACCGCCGCCAATTATGTCGAACATGATACGAAAGAAAGATAGTCTTGAGTACCCAAAAAATTGAAAAAGCGATGATGAAATAGGCAGCAAAGAATGAGGCGTATATAGACGCCAACAACAGGCCGACCAGAAAACCCCAAGAAGCTACCCCTGGAACAATTTCTAGAAAACGATAAAATCGCCGATCCCTGCCGGAAAGCTCAGTAGCTCGAGCGACTTTAAAGTCAGATCGCTGCGCATATGGCAGCAAATGTGAAGAATCCTCCGAGTTCATGTGTAGGGCGAGTATATACCTAATTCACTTGAAAATAAAGGGGTTTTGTCTAGTTTGGCGCCGCTATCGCAAGAGTTTCAAGTGGCACTTTCATACGTTTCTCACCATATTCAAAGGAGTTAAAATACCACATTTGATCGAGTGTAATTTTGAAAAATTGCCACCCTGCTCCCTCTCCCTTTTCAGCTGAGATTGAATCTCTGAAACTGTCGTTATCTTCATTACGACCAAAGTAATATCCTGAGCAGACAGACAACTCTTCCGACTCAGTTACATGCTTAACATTACCGACTGCTTGCAAACCAATCACATCCCCATCACCAAAACGTTCCGTTCGGTAAATAGCTACCGAGACCGAGTCATTCTTCAATAGATTCTTTACATGTACGCTGTCCATTAGCGAAATAAAGTACAGGTTCACTGACTCGTCATACGAAAAAGCTACTGGACAGACCCAGCTACCATTCTCTCCCTGGGTACTGAGGGCCATAAATTCGGTACGATCAAGCGCGTCTTTTATTTTCTCACTCCAGTTGATTTCCTGCATACAATGGTAGATTTTATGAATATAGATACATTATACAAAAAAGCGACCGGGAGTCGCGTCTGTATTTACAACTACTAAGATAGCCAAACGTCAAAAGCTGCGAGCCACCTGCATGTCGTACGACCTGACGGTTTTACTATCACTTTAATCTTGTTTCATTCCAGCGAGCCACCTGTATCTAACGATACAGCCGGGCTCTCATTCGGTCATAAAAATGAGTAAACTCATTTTTGCGACACTCACTCGAGCCACCTGTCAGACTCGAACTGACGACCTGCGGTTTACAAAACCGATGCTCTACCAACTGAGCTAAGGTGGCTCGCTGGAATGAAACTAAAATATGACGATAGCCTAACAAAACCGATGCTCTACTTGAACAAGCGAGGATGAAATGAAAGTTCACTTTCATTATCTCCGAGCGCAGTTCAAGAAAGCTTTTGCTTACCAACTGAGCTAAGGTGGCTCTCAGCTTTTCACTGCAGAGTGTTTGTTAGAACGTTGCACATCCTAACAAACTTGCTTTATTTTGACTAGTGCTTTTCTTCCAACTTTTTCTTCCGCAAGCGACGTTGCTGAGCTGGAGTTAAGGCTGTGCTTTCTTTATGATCAGCCATCTGTTGCAAGTGATTGACTTCACTCAACTCTCTCTTTTCAATTCGAAGCTGTTTAGTGCGAGAACGATTGCGCTCAAACGCAGTCTCAAAGTAATTATAGAATGCCACCGTCCCCTTCAACACAGTTCTCAAGATCGAGTGAATGCTGTAATACCAATTAAGTTGCAGGATATATTTAACAAAATGGTCCCAACTACGATACAGCTTTTGCGAGATAATTGTCAGCTTCTCATCAAGCCAGCTACGTATGCTAACCGCAAATAAACGCCTCCCCGCCGCTCTCTCTTTATACACCAGTAGCGACCAGGCACAGAACACCAAACTACTAACCACCAATAAGGACACTGCTTGTGTCATGCTCTTACTTTACTGACACGCGAGAAATCTGAGCAATAGATACGTTTTCGCCAAATTTCTGCACTGCCCCGGTTACCATTTCTCCAATTGTCTGTTCGGGGTTCTTTACAAAATCTTGTTCCATGAGAATCTGATCCTTAAAGTAGGAATCTAACTTACCTTGCATGATCTTTTCCTTCATATCCTCTGGTTTGCCTTCAAGCTCAGGAGCAAATACTTCCTTAGCCTTTTCAATCGCATCGTCTGGTAGTTCATCTTTACTGATGAACTTTGGATCCGTTGCTGCTACATGCATAGCGATCTCCTTTGCCAGAGTAATAAACTCTTCGTTCTTTGATACAAAGTCAGTTTCAGAAGCGAGCAATACGGTAGCAGCCACTTCGTTGGTGTTGTGTACATACACACCTACCGCGCCAGCTCCGAGTTCACGATCTGATTTTTTCTCAGCCGCTTCGCTTCGCTTTTTCTTTAGGATGATAACCGCCTTTTCCATATCACCCTCAGCTTCTGTGAGAGCTTTCTTGCATTGCATGACTGAAATACCAGTCTTGTCGCGCAATTCTTTTAGTTGTGCAGAAGTAATTTCCATACGTGATTGTAATTACATTTAATGAACTAAATAATAGCACCGCCAGACTACGCAGTCGGGCGACGACGGGGAGTACGAGGCTTGTTTTCAACTGGCTTTGGTACGTACGCAGCTTTCCCTTGTGCGTATGCATCAGCTAGTTCTGTAAGGAGTAGTGAGACACTGGTCTGTAGTGAATCATTTGCTACTACTGGGTAAGTTACTTTTGAAGCATCACAGTCAGAGCCCATTATAGCTACTACTGGAATGTTTCGATCACCAGCTTCTGTTACAGCGATCTCGTCATGGCGAGGGTCAACCACCATCATAAGGTCGGGCAGCTTTGTCATTTTTGAGATACCAAAGAAGTTAAATGACAATTTATCAGCTTCACGCCCAAGTACTACTCGCTCCTTCTTCGTGTACTTACGCTCAAGTTCACCTGATTCACGTTCTTGGGTAAGAACATCGAGACGATTGATACGCTTTTTGATTTCACCAAAGTTAGTGAGCATACCACCGATCCAACGATTCGATACATATGGTGATTCAGTCTTCTCAGCCGCTTCTTTTACCAAACGAGAAGCTTCGTCTTTTGTTCCTACAAACAAAACAGTCTTACCGTGAAGACCGGCATCTTTAAGTACTTCCTTAGCTGCATCTAATGAAGAGTTAGTCTTCTCTAGATCAAAGATGTCGTTGCCATCTTTAGTGGTGTACAGAAAAGAAGCTACCGTTGGGTGGCGACGACTTTTCTTGAAACCAAAGTGTGATCCCGCCTGAAACAGACGATCAATTAGGTTTGAATTTTCTGACATAATTAATTATTTACGTACCAGACTGCCGGTTAAATTACTAAACTGATTTATACGGGTACATCGAGGTGTCACATTAATGTGACGCACGAGCCGTAGACAGTCGTAGCCGTCTGGAGTGTGTAAGCGCAAGATAATAAAAAAGCGCTTAACAGCGCCGCCATAGTAGCACAGCTATACCCTCCTGACAACTAAAAATTACTCTTCTAATGCCTCCTCAGCCGCCCGCATCGCTTTTACAATCGGAGTGAGATCACCTGCCAAAGTGGCTTCGACAGTATGCCAACTTTCTTTAATTCGATGGTCAGTAATGCGATTTTGCGGGAAGTTATAGGTGCGGATTTTTTCCGAGCGGTCACCCGTACCAATCTGCTTGCTGCGGGTTTCAGCGTGCTTTTTAGCCTGCTCCTCTTCATGTAACGCTTCAAGCTTGGCCGTCAGCATTTCCATCGCCTTGATACGGTTCTTGAGCTGGGAACGATCACTCTCACACCGCACATCAATTCCAGTCGGACGATGCACTAACCGTACGGCGGTTTCCACTTTGTTCACGTTCTGACCACCGGCTCCCCCAGCCCGTGAGAATTCCATGTCAATGTCTCCTTGACTGATTTCAATGGTCGGTTTTTTACGCATCGGCAAAACAGCCACCGATGCAGTCGAGGTATGAATTCTTCCTTGCTTTTCGGTTACCGGCACTCGTTGCACCCGATGCACCCCTGTTTCAAACCGTAAGTGCTCATAGACTTCTCCAGAAAGAATTTCAAATGAAGCTTCTTTGTATCCTCCAGCCTCATTTAAAGAAGTCGAGTTGGCACTAGTTTTCCAGCCGTTAGTCTCGGCGTACTTTAAATACATTTGAGCCAGCTCGCCAGCAAACAATGACGCTTCGTCGCCACCAGCTCCAGCCCGCACCTCAAGCATAACGCCGTATGGCTTAGCTTCTTCCTCTTTGCTGTCCTCGATAATTTTATCCATGTCAGCAAACTGACCTTCGAGCTGCTTAGTGAGCTGCTCAATTTCCTCTTTAGCTAGCTCGGCCATTTCGGGGTCACTGGCTGCTAGCTCTTGTGCCTCACGAAGTTTTTCTAGCTCGCTCTCAAACTGCGACGCTAAGAATTGCGTTTTTTGATTTTGCTTAAACTCTTCTAACTTATCTTTATCAAACTCCATATTTCTAACAGTATACAATTAAAACGACCGACTATTCGTTTCGGGTGGCCTTGCGGAGGAATCTCCAATTCCGAGCAGAGAGCTCGACTCGTGCCATACGAAATGAATAGTCGGTCGTTTGACCAGCTACGCTTTCTTTTTCCCAGCCTTTGCAGCTCGTTGCTTGAAACGATCTACGCGGCCAGCGGTATCCATAACCTTTTCTTGACCAGTGTAAAATGGATGAGAGGCGCTTGATACGTCAACGTATGCAATTGGGTACTCTTTACCATCAGTCCACTTATCAGTTGTTTCGGTTTCGATGGTTGAACCAATCAAAATTCGCTCATTTGATGAATTGTCGTGGAAAATTACCATTCGGTAATTATCTGGGTGAATATCTTTTTTCATATTTCAAATACTTCGGCCCGTTCAAAAGGAATAGAATAAGTGAACGTACCTACTTTTGATGGCAGCACTATACCAAACAGGTCTAGTTTTGCAATAGCTTGCTTCTCTATTTACTTTATCCAATAAATATAGTTAAGTAGCTTCAGTAAGCCCTTTCCCATAACCATCTATAAAGGTGACCTAGATGTCAGACATACACGACGATCCTCCCCCGAGCGGCGACCTCCCACGGGAATCATCGAAAAACACTCTCTACTGTTCCTTCTGCGGCAAAAGCCAGAATGAAGTGCGCAAGCTGATTGCCGGCCCGACCGTGTTCATTTGCGATGAATGCGTCGAGCTGTGCATGGACATCATTCGAGAAGAGACCAAACAGGCCCGCAAACCTGAAATCAAGGATCTCGACCCAGGCGACAAGTACCCGATCCACTTTGGTGTCGAAATGCCTGAATGTTCCGTCATTGGCAGACAAGCTGCAAAAG
>CEQS01016883.1_pt1 | contig 10062 bp, 8 predicted proteins | sample 530981 | NCBI WGS metagenome assembly CEQS01 (sample SAMEA2621176, study PRJEB7988) | marine metagenome | biome: marine biome (ENVO:00000447); feature: mesopelagic zone (ENVO:00000213); material: "saline water (ENVO:00002010), including plankton (ENVO:xxxxxxxx)" | depth 800 m
CTTTGCTCGGCAAATACATTAGCAATTAATGGGCGCTCGCTTAATGCCCCGCTTACAGGCTCATCAATGTAGAGCTCTCTTACATCTACGCTATTACAATCCATGTTAAATGTGCCGAATGACTCGTTAAAATCCCACGGTAAAATGCTAAATACGCCATCGTCATCGTAAATATAATAGTTATGTGCAAGCGGGCCGTGGTAGCTATCTAAATTAGACAGTGAAGTACTAACCGACATATAACGCAGCAGCGTGTCTATATCTATGGCGCTGGTTTCGCCTTCATCTAGCGATTCAACAAAGTTAATAAAGGCGCCGTTATCGGTGGTGTCTTCGTTGGTTTGCAGGTTTATATCGGCGTAGCTTTGTATGTCGTCACCTAGCCATAGTAAATCGCTTCCTGTGCCATCTGGCTTGTATAAATCGCCGTTACTGTTGGCAAAGTGTTTTTCAACAAATTCGCCATCTACGGCTTCTACCATTAAATACAAACCAAATAGCTCGCCGTTTACATAAAAGTTAACGTAAGCATGCTCAGGCGTTGGCACGCCCATTTCATCCATAAGCTCGTAGGCGATTACTTCACGCATGTACGACGGGTCGTTAAACGAGTTTTGTAGTGTGAATTTTTTTAGCCCAAAAAACTTTTGCCCCGACACATATTCGTTAATATCAACCTTAAAGCTGTAACGGTCGCTGCTAGAGTTGGCAACGCTGCTTAAGCTTGAGCCGCCTTTAGTGCGAATAGCTACGCTATCGAGTGTTACCCCATTAAAGGTAATAGCGGTTTCGTGATATTCCTCATCAAGTGGGTTATCTAGAATGTCTTGCCAGTTTTCATCGCTAATTGTAATAGAAAGCGTATTAACGGCCGTAGGTGTAAAGGCGGTTGCAACTGTATTTTCACTACTTGGGGTAGGTGTTAAAAACGCATGAGTAAAGCCTGTACTGCTACTTAGGCCGTAACTAAAGCCTGTGGCTACATCACTTTCATCCCAGTCAATGTAGTCAATTACTTCATCGTTGAGTATTAAGCTTAGCTCGTCTTCTTTGCCTAGTTTAAACGGGACGTAGTAAGTGCCTGGGTCTTCATCGGTGGCATAAATAGTAATGTATTCACCTGCGTATAAATCTATGTCAGGCAGGGTTACGGGGTCTATGTCGTCGCTTTCATCAATAACTTGGTAGTTGGCTAAGTTAATTGTATTTTCGCTGTTGTTGTATAGCTCAAACCAGTCGCTGCCATCGTCTGCGGCGCTTGCCACTATTTCGTTAATAACGAGTGGCCCGTGGGTTGCTTGGCTGTTTGAGCTAAGCTCTGTTGGAGTGAGTACTGTAGTTGCATCGCTGCCATCTGGGTAGCGGCCATAGCTGTAACCACTTAGCGCTTGGCCTTTATTCCAGGATAACTGCTCTATAATTACATTGTTACTGTAAAGGCTTACGGTATCGCTTGCGCCTAATTTAAACGCTACGCTTGGCAGGTCGCCTAATTCATCGGTGCTTGCGTAAATACGGTAAAACTCACCCGGCGATAACGTAATATCAGGTAGAGCAAATTGCTCGTTATTGTCATCACTTAGTGTGTAGTCGGCTAAATAAATATCGCTACTGCTTGTTACATAAAGCTCTATCCAGTCCTCGCCGCCGCTGCTGTCTTTTGCTACTACTTCGTTTATACGAAGTGGTGCATCTTCAGCAATTAGCGTTGTAACAAGTGTAGAGGTATCGGCTGTTTGGTTAGCTGCGCCCTCTGTGGGCGTTAGTGTTTGCGCGGTGCCGGTGCCGTCGGTGTATAAGCCGTAACTAAAACCTTCAGCGGCTTCGCCTTCTTCCCAATCAAGTACAGACACCGCAGTGCCGTCCTCGTATAATGTAACCGCATCGTCGCTCCCTAGTTTAAAGGTAACGTAATAGCCGCTATCGGGCGGGGTGTCGGTTTCATCAATGGCTTGAATAACAATAAACTCACCTTGCGAAAGCGCTACTGCGGGTAAAGCTTGAGGCTCTCTGTCGGCGTTATCATCAACAAGTGAAAATACCGATAAGTCGGCTATATCTTCAGTGGCGTATAGCTCAATCCAGTCGTAGGTGGTGTCGCTTGGGCTTGCGACAATTTCGTTAATAACTAAGCCCGTTGAGGTGGTTGTTGATGATAAGTCAGTTTGCTCTGTGCTGCTATCGGTTGTTTGCTCAGTACCGCCACAGCCATATAAAAATGTAGTAGAGGCGATAACTGAATAAAATATAAAAGGTTTTATATTCATGTATGCACGCTTATTATTTTATTAAAGTGGGCAAACTATAAAAATAGAAGGTGCAAACAATGTGTAAACATTCAGTAATATTCAGTATAGTGAGCTTAATTACTCACTTTAAAAGTTACTTTAACCTTATGTTTAAACAATTAATTTTATTGTGCGCGTTAAGCATGCCGCTTGTAAGTACTGCCGCTACTGCGCCATTTTCGGGCGATATTACAACTGATGTACTATTAAGCGATTACGATAAGTTTAATAAGCAGTACAACGCATTTACGCCAACCGAGCAAGATATAGCCTTAATGCAAAAGCTAGAAGGCAAGGCATTAGTTGTATTATTTGGCACTTGGTGTCACGACAGCCAACGCGAAGTCCCAAAGCTTATTAAGTTACTTGATGCGTCTAAGGTAAAACTTGCAAGCGTTAAATATGTGGCCGTGGGTTACAACAAGCAAGACGACGCTGGAATAGCACTAGCGCACGACTTGCAATACACCCCTACGTTTATAGTAAAAGATAATAGCAAAGAGTTAGTACGCGTAGTTGAAAAACCAACGGGTACATTGGCACAAGATTTAACGCAGGGTTTGTGAGTAGAGCTTGGGGCTGTGAGAGCTTACTGATTCAGCCTAATAGACTTATAAGTTAGCTTGTGGGCTGTTATGAATGATCTCTTAGTATTTCAATATGAGAGGTCAGGATTTTACCCCTTTGTTTTTTTAAGGAGGAAGTATGTTTTTAAAAAGTGATGTAGAAAAGCTTGAAGAAAACTTTAGGTTAGCTAAGCAGGCATTACCTGATATTGATAGTTCTAGTGGCTACCCTAATTATCCTGAAGTTATTTCTGAATTTATGAATAGTCTATGTTCCCCTCCGTGGTTAAAAATTGATTATGACCCAAAAGAAGTAAAAAATATCATTTCAAATATAGATAATGCTTCCCCTGATAATTTACGTAATGTATTGACAGATGCAAATCGTATTGAACGTTTTGGTTGTGGGCAATGGGCAGTAATTTTAGGCGGAGATTTTTTTCCTTTAGTTATAGCTCGTGCTTATGAGCTCACAAAACCCTAACAAACATAAGCGATAGAGGACAAACTGTCTCACACATCACGAGTTATCAACGCTCGCTTTAACGTTTATGTAAATTTACGACGCGCGTTAAATTCACTCATTTAAAAATTGAGCACTAAATAAACTTTTTTCGAATGCTTGCGCAGCATGCGAAGACGGTCTGTCTTTATAATGCAGTTGGTATAGCGGCCGAGAGAGTTGCTCGTTATTTTTTTGGCTCAGGCGTGTTAATTTGCCTAACTGCACTAAATCTTCTGTGACTACGTTTGGCAATAAAGCGACCCCCATACCTTGAGCAACAGCTCTTGCTATGGCTTCGTTGCTGCCTAATTGCATACTTTGCTCAGCCTGTACGCCATGCTCTGCTAATAACTTTACCGACATTTCTAACGTGCCAGAGCCTGGCTCGCGTAATAACCAAAACTGCTTATTTAACCATGCTTTTAAGTCTTTAGTGGGCTTAAAGTTACTGGGTATAACGACACTCATTAAATCGTTTTGCCAGTGCTTACTTATTATATGTGGCTCGGTAGGTGTGCCTTCAACCAGTGCTAAATCTATAGTGCATTCAAGTAAGGCATGCTCAATTTGCGCGGTATTAGCCACTTGTACTTCTACTTTTATATGCGGGTACTGCGCGCAAAATTTGGCTAAATAAGGCGGTAGCCAATAACTGGCAATGGTGGTGCTGGTGCCTATAACTAATGTACCGCGCTTAAGCCCTGTGCGCGACTTAATATCGTCAATGGCGGCTTTTTCGATAGCAAAAATACTGCGGGCGTGATCATTCAAAGCTTGGCCGCCTTCGCTTAAGGTGAGCTTTTTACCCTTAGATGCACGTTCAATAAGTTGAATATTTAACTGATGCTCTAGCTCTTTTAGCGCTTTAGAAACAGCGGGCTGGCTTATAAAAAGCGCTTCGGCTGCGCCTGAAAAGCTACCCAATTTAGCCACTGTATAAAACACCCTAAGTGCATGTAAGTTCATTGTATAACCTTAAATTGCATAACTCTAAATTGTATAACTTTAAGTTATCAAATCATGATTTTAATATATTGGAGTTATATTTTGAGCTTTCTTACAATTAAGTCAACACATCAACTTGGTTTAAGTGAGGGAATATTATGCTTAGCGCTATTAAAAATAGTTTTCAGCCTATAGGTATTAATACTAAGCAATACGGCGATACGCGCTGGTGGTTAGGTATGCTGCTGGTGGTTGTGTTAGCGGGGGCATCTGTTGCATTAAGTAAGTTACCTATAATGCAAAGTGCGCAATTTAGCTCCTTAACAATTGGTATTGTGCTTGGCATTATTGTGGGTAACAGTGTGTTTTCGCGTATAGCTACGCGTACAGATGTAGGCGTTGATTACGCTAAAAGTATATTACTCAAAGCGGGCGTTATTTTATTTGGGTTTAGAATTACTTTTGCGCAAGTAGCGGATGTAGGCTGGCATGGCCTATTAACCGATGTGGTAATGCTGCTTGGTACGTTTATATTAGCAGTACAGCTAGGTAAGCGCGTTTTTAAGCTTGATGAACAAACAACCATACTAATAGGTGCGGGTAGCTCTATTTGTGGCGCCGCAGCGGTAATGGCAACTGAACCAGTTATAAAAGCACAAGCGCATAAAGTATCTGTAGCGGTGGCAACGGTTGTGGTGTTTGGCACGTTAAGTATGTTTGCCTACCCAATTATGTTTGAATATATGGGTGTGAGTGAGCATGCGTACGGTATTTTTGTTGGTTCAACCATTCATGAAGTTGCGCAAGTGGTAGCAGCAGGAACTGCGGTAAGTGCCAATGCAGCCGACACCGCCGTGATTGAAAAAATGCTCCGTGTAATGATGCTTGCGCCATTTCTAGTGGGCTTATCGTTTTGGCAAAGTAAAAAGCATGCAAACATAAACGCACATGGCGGCGAGCAAAAATCAGGAATTACAATCCCTTGGTTTGCAGTGTTATTTATAGTGGCAAGTGGCGTGCATTCGTTATCGGTTATTCCGCAAGGTACTACAAGCGCTATTATATGGTTTGACAATATACTACTTACCATTGCCATGGTCGCACTTGGGCTGCGTACCCACGTTGGCGCTATTCGCCAAGCGGGTATAAAGCCACTGCTATTAGCTGGCTGTTTATTTTTGTTTTTAACCTTAGCTGGCTTTGCCATTAATATAGGCATTGCGCAGCTGTTTTAAATATAACCTAGTGGAGGTAGATTGGCTTAAATAGGCCAATCTACTTCGTTTAAGTGATCGAGCTGCTGTGTTTTATTACTGTGCCCGTGCCATTTATTGGTATAAATACCATTTGGATCATACTGCGCCGTTTGTTTTTGTATATTAAAGTGGCGGCCGCCACGCGGATCAACCCCCACACCGGCTATGTACTGCCAGTTGCCCCAGTTTGCTGCTACATCGTAATCAATCAATTGTTGCTCAAAATAGGCTGCGCCGTATCGCCAATCAAGGCCAAGCTCGTTTACTAAACAGCTTGCTGCAATTTGCCGTGCTCTATTTGATATATAACCCGTAGTGTTTAGTTCTTCCATAATGGCATTTACAAGCGGGTAAGGCGTTGTGCCGTTACACCAAGCAACAAAGCGTGTAGGTGTAAAAGTAGTAAGCGGTTTAGTTTGTTTTTGCCCCTTAAAGCTAAACAGGGTGTTACCTGCTTTAAGTGCGTGCCATTTAAAATACTCTCGCCATAGCAATTCAAACTTAATCCAATAAGTAGACTCGTTTGCCGTATTGCATTGCTCGTAATTTTCTACGGCTTTGTAAACTTGTTTTGCACTTATACAGCCAAAAGCAAGCCAAGTACTAAATTTGGTGGTGTTGTTAAAGCCATCAAGTTCGTTGCGAGTCGTTTTATAAGTACTTGGCATTGCGCCTGCAAAGTATTGCTTTAAATGAGCTTGCGCACTTTTAAGCCCGCCATGCATTACGCCTTTATTTGTTATACGTTCTATAGGTTTTTTTGCGCATAAAGTTATTGGCTTAGGCAGCAAGCCGTTTGGCAAAGTTGTTGGTGTAATAGGGCTATTAGCGGCCTCTACCTTTTTACGAAACGGGGTAAAGTGTTTAGGTAATTCGCTTAAATCAAAGGGGAGGTCATTTTGCTTAAAGAGCGTGTCTTGCTGCGTTCCTGTAAATTGTGTATTGGGGCAATGTGCTTTGAGTAAGTTTATTTGGCGTTGCTCGTACACGCCAAATTGTTCGCTGTATACAACTTCATCAATATTTTGCTCATTAATACGCGCTTTTAAAAGCGATACGGGTTCGCCATCAAGCACATGCAGGGTTTGCCCGCGCTCAATAAGTGCTTGTTGTAGTTCGTACAAGCTTTGCATTAAAAATTGCTGTTTGTGTATGCCGTAAGGTTTTTGTTGGTAGTTATTATTTTTAAACCAGTGCGGGTTAATAACAAATACAATATCAAGCGCGCATTGCTGCAACATAAGGTCACTAAAAATTGGGTTGTCGGTTAGGCGTAAATCGTTTTGTAGCCAATATAAAATGCGTTTGCTCATACTTATGCTCTGGTTTTTGTAATCATTAAGTTTACGAAGCAAAAGCGGGTAGGGATTGATTTTCACTTGTATTTAATTAAGAAAGGATGAGCAAGTGTGACTTGCTCATCTAGGTTTACTTAAGAGATTGAGTGGCTTGGCGTATATTTTCAGATATATAGGCAATTAAATAAACAAAAACAGTGAGTGGTAAACCAAATATAAATAAGGCAATTTTGTACTTATTAGCAACAGTTGATTTAGGTAAGGTAATTGCAAAGCAAACGCTCATGGCTAACCAAAATAAAGCTAAAAGTGTTGATATGTTTGATTGAGGGTTAGATAAATCACAAGTGCCAAATGAAATACTGGCAATAGATGCGTTACCTATTTCTATACACTCGTTGCTGTTAATAAGGCTTAATGTAATTACTGTTATGATTAATACTAGTAATAGAGGTAATAAGTGTTTCATATTTTCTTCCTTAATTATTTAATTTTATGGGTCGCTCTATAGCGCCTAAACAAAATTAAGTCGATTGGCAAAAAATAACGATAACAAAGCCATTAACTAGTTATTATAAAGTTATAACCATGGTATTACCTTGGTTATAACTTTTATAAGTCATTACTATTCAATAGGTTGTGTTTTTACTTCAGCTATAAGCTGATAACCTCGTTTCATTACAGACTTTATATATTTGGGGTTTTTTGTGTCGTTATCGTTAAGGGCTACACGTAGTTTGCTAATAACTCGTCTAACTGCGGTATCGGTTACTATTTGATTCTCCCATACATTATTGTGTAACTCTTCAAGGCTAACTATTCTTGGCTGTTGCTCTATTAAATAGCTAAGTACCTGCATGCATTTGGGCTCTAATGTGTAGAGGTTATCTTCTTTTATTAAAGACTGCTGCAGGCTGTTAAAAGTGTACTCGCCAATTGTTAGCTGATTAACACTCGGCTTTTCAATAACAGGTTCTGCGCAAACATGGTTAGCTTGGGTTTTATTTGCTGCTGGGTTTGAATATTTTTTATAAACGCGAGATACCATCATTCCAGTTAAATTCATTAAAAGCACTAGCGGGCTGAGTGGAAATGCACATAGGAAAAGTAAATACTTAAACCCCACGTGTACATTTGGTTTATTAAGCATTTGCCCAAATAACACATTTAAAAGCATCCATATAATAAAATAAGGCGTAAGGGAAATTGAATCTGTTTGCTCCCCACAAACGCCATATTTTACGCCCTCTATGTAGTTTGATGCTTCTAAACAAAACGCATTAGCTTGGCTGCTAAATAAAATGAATGATATAAAAATAAGTAGGTGTTTCATTAAAAAGTCCGTTTAGAAAGAGGCGGAAAATAATACCGCCTTCATTAATGTTAAATAGCCGATTTTTGTTTTTCTATCCAATCGTTTATAACGTCTTCAAGCACTGCCATAGGCAATGAGCCTTGGCCAATAACAGTGTCGTGAAAGCTGCGTATATCAAATTGTGTACCAAGCTCTTTTTCGGCTTTTGCACGTAGTTCTCGTATTTCTATTTCGCCCATTTTGTACGAGAGCGCTTGGCCTGGCCATGAAATGTAACGATCTATCTGATCCTCCACCGCACTTTGTGGTAAAGCGGTATGACTGGCTAAGTAATCAATTGCTTTTTGGCGGCTCCAACCAAAGGCATGAATACCGGTATCAACCACTAAGCGCACTGCACGCCACATTTCGTAGCCTAAACGACCAAAGTCGCTGTACGGGCTTTGATAAAAACCAGCTTCTTTACCTAAGCGTTCTGTGTATAGTGCCCAACCTTCGCCAAATGCAGAGTGGCTAAGTGTGCGTCTAAATTCGGGGACATTTAACTCCATAGCAATGGCGTTTTGTAAATGGTGCCCAGGTATGGCTTCGTGCAGACTAAGTGCTTCTAAATTATATAAAGGCTGCAGTTTAGGTGTTGAGGCTAAAAAATAAGTGCCTGGCGAGCGGTTATCTGGCGGTGGCATATAAAACGCACCACGACTTGCTGAGCCCTTAATAGTAAAGGTGTTACGCGGTAAGTGGCCAAAGTAGGTGGGCAATTTGCCATACATTTTTTGCGTTATAAACGCGGTTTTTTCTAGCAAGTCTTGCGCGTCTTTTGCGTAAAATTGCTCATCGGTTGCTAAAAATTCTAAAAACTCACTATAGGTGCCATCAAAGCCTACTTCATCAATAATATTTTGCATTTGCGCCTTAATACGCGCGACTTCTTTAAGGCCTAGTTGATGTATTTGTTTAGGTGTGGCGTTTGTTGTGGTGTAGTAATTAACTGTGTACTTATAGTAGTCAAGCCCGCCTTTAACGCTTGCTATGCCCGGCTGCGCTCTACAGTGTGGCATATAGTCATTTTCAAAAAAGTCGTAAAAATGCTGATACTCAGGAATTACTTTATCTTTAATTACAGCTTGTGCTTTTTGTTTTAAGTTTGATTTTTGCACTGCACTAAAGGTATTAGGTATACGCGTAAAGGGCTCGTAAAGGGCGCTGTTTTTGGGGTTTTTAACTATGTGCGCGCTAATGCTTTGGCTGTAATTTTCAAAGGTTTTACAGTAATGGGTAAACCCTGTTTTTATTCCTTCTTTCATTAAATCAATATTTTGCTGATTAAAGCGCGGGTAGTCGGCAAGGCTGATTAAAAATGCGTTGTAATCATCAGCTGTTAAAAAAGCCATATTAGCGGGTGCTTCTGCAAAGTAGGTATGCCAGCCACTTAAAAAGTTTACCGGAAAATACTTATCTTGATAAAGGTAGCTTTGCTGCTCGGTTTCTCGCTCATATTTAAATAAGCGGTAGTTCATTAGCTGATCCTTGTTGAGCGTTTTAGGGTCAATGTTGGCTAAGCTTTTTAGCACGCTGTTGTTATAAGCTTGGCGCTTTGCAATGGCTTGTTCGCTCCAATTTGGTAATGTGCCGTTTGGTTTCCAACCGTCTGGATCGGTTCGAAAAAATATTTTTTCAGCTTTGGCATTTTGCCAGTGGTTATCAATAATGGTTTTTAAGTCGCTGTTACTGTCGGCAAGGCTTGGTAGCGAGGTGGCTGCTAAGCAAATAGCTAAAATACGTTTTTTAAACATAGTGATCCGTTATTGGCGAGTTAGTCGCGCTTTTTTATTTTAATTTGTGCTCAATATAGTACCAAGTTAACTTAATCAATGCGCTTACTTTTA
>CEQS01002201.1_pt1 | contig 10035 bp, 7 predicted proteins | sample 530981 | NCBI WGS metagenome assembly CEQS01 (sample SAMEA2621176, study PRJEB7988) | marine metagenome | biome: marine biome (ENVO:00000447); feature: mesopelagic zone (ENVO:00000213); material: "saline water (ENVO:00002010), including plankton (ENVO:xxxxxxxx)" | depth 800 m
CGACTGAACCCAGGAATCACGATCTCTGTCATCATCCAAATTTTCAGTGTTGTACCAAAGTGGATCATTCACAGAAACTTCTCCGCTATCGAAATCTGTTGAAAGTAGGAAGTGGGTGAAGCTATAGTCGCTATTTCTATTGCTTGCCAAAACTTCAGTGATAATTGGTCGAGAACTGAGCTCAGCCTTTGTTTCACTTTCTGATAACCGATCAGCGTCGAATGAGAAGTACGATTCGCTAGAAGAATCTACTGGCGCAAAGTATTTGAGTGCTTGAAGGAAGTTTAGTTCTCCCCACTTGTTGTAGCCTCCATTCTCTTTGAGCCAGTTATTGAAATTCTTTGGATTTACATCCGTTCCGTCAACTCCTGTTGTTACACCATAAGATCGCGCCAACATTACTGCTGAGGTGATAGCACAGCCGCAAGCCGCGATTGTTCCACAAGGCATTTGATCGTCTGCCCAGTCAGCAGTTTCAGTTTCTGAAGGGTAAGGTGACTCAATTTGGGTATAAAGACTATACTGGTTTCCGTTTAGTTCATATCTGACCTCAAGATACGGATCCTTATCATCTCCTCCGTTTTCTAGCTCATACCAACCAACAGACTGCCTCGCCGTACCAGGATCAACATCTAAAAAGTCATAGTCAGTTATTAACCCAAGCACGACCTCTGAACCGGCGTGCTGATTCAAGTAGTCTAAACCGTTCGCGTTAAATTCGAATTCAGTGTATTGGCCATCAAGCAGAGGCGCCGTAGCAAAAGCAACTTCTCCATAGTTATTAATATTCCAGTCTTGTTTTTGCATCTTATCTAGACTAGCTCTTGTGTGTGCTGTAACAACTAGTTGGGCATTGCCATTGTTGTTGGAAAGAGTTTTAAAAACCAACAATTTTGCGGAAACAACCTCAGCACCCACAGGTAATTCTGAAAAGTCAAAAACTGAAGAAACTCTATAAATTCGATAAAACCCTGTTCCTTTATCTGACCTGACGGATATTTGACCAATGTTATTACCAAAGTTTTCGTTGTATGGATCATTACTTATTAAACCCTGATAATCACGAGCCTCACTCCAATTACTAAAGCCGTCGACATCTGTAAGCTGGGCAAACCAATCATCTACAGGATAGAGCTTCTCTGTTGCAGCCGAAACAAAGCTTGCATTACTGGTGGCTCCTGTTAAAAAAATAATGACTGCCAAAAAGAACTTTGAATTTAACATGTGTTTTAAAGTATATTTATGAAATAAGTTAAAATTTAGCACAACCATTACAGCGATTAATGAAGTTATACAGTTTAAACATAAAACAAAATGGCAACTGTACTAAGGAAGGTGTCTCAACAGCTTCAAAACAAATTCAAAATTGATATCGGGTATTTTGTATCTGGTGGTTTTTTCTTGACTCTCGGACAAGGAGTAACCGTCTTAGCGTCACTAGTAACAACAGTAGTGCTGGCGAACTTACTTCCAGAAAACGATTACGGTTTCTACAAATATGTGCTTGGTCTCGCTGTTTTGTTTACTGCTTTTTCTCTCACAGGTCTTCCTTTTGCCATACAGCAAGCTGCCGCTAAGGGGTATCAGAAGTTTTTATACAGCAGCGTTCCGATTGCAGTGGTTTATAACTTCGGAATATTCTTTATTTCAAGTGTTGGTGGTCTATATTACTGGTTCAATGGAAATCAGGCGCTTGCGATTAGTTGTGCAATGATCGCGGCACTCCAACCTGTTGTTAACTTCTATTCGAATACTCTTTACTATTGTTACGGAAATTCTGATTATCGACAGGCTTCGATAATGCATTCGGTCAAGTCAATTTCAGTTGCGATAGCAGTAATTTCTGCAGCTCTATTTTTTGATAAGGTTCTCTGGATGGTCTTTGTCTATTTTGTAACTCAAGCTTTCATCGCAGCAATATTCATGTTGCTCCAAAAACCAACTGGAGGGGACCTGCCGAGCGAACAAGCAAAAAAATATATTTCTTACGCTAAGAATACTTCTCTGCGAAACGTGCTTGTAAAAGTAGCAACCGGACTCGACTCCATCTTAATCTTCCAAATTCTCGGTGCAGTTGAACTAGCAATCTATAGTGTCTCAATACTATTGGTCGATCAAGTTCGCGGAACACTCAAAAATTTACAAACAATGCTGATCCCGAAGTTCTCTAAACATGAATCAAACGGAATACTGTGGAACATTGTTAAGTTTCGAACCCCCCTCTTGTTTGTAGTGTTCTCTTTTGTAGCAGTAGCAATCTTCCTAGTTGCCCCAATTTTTCATTCGTTGCTTTTCCCGAAATTCGAAGATGCAATTTTGTATACACAGTTACTAGCTCTAGGGATACCAGCATCAGTCTTTCTCGTTCCATTAGGTGCCTTAAGGTCTCAAAGACTCGAAAAACAACTCTATATATATGACATTTCCACAAGTGTGACCCAGGTAGCTTTACTCCTAACACTACTGACGAGTTTTGGTCTTGTGGGTGTCATTCTAGCTAGGGTTCTAACGCAGTGGGTACGTGCAATAGTAGCGTACAGTCTTTTATTCAGTGTGAGAAAGTGATTGTTTGTCTAATTCCCTTACATATTCATCGACAAACAAATAACTATAGTACCCGTTCAAAGATAAATATTTCTTAAAATAGAATCGAGCCTCTTCTTGTCTCTTTTCATATTCTTCTTGAGTCAAATCAGCAAAGAAATCAGAGACCCACTTCCCTACATTCTTCCTCTCTGAGTACGGAATGCGAATTACAAATCGCTCATACGGAATCACTTCTTCAAAAGGTAGCTGGTTATCAGTATCAATCAAAAGTGGAATTCTCCCCAAACTCAAAACTTCATAAAATCTTTGAGATCCATTACCTTCCCCACGAGGCGACAGAGTCAGGTCAGACTCAACGATATTAGAGATATATTCATCACGAATCTTTTTGACTTGTTCAGGTGAAAGATTATCTGCATGGCCAGAGTAACGGCCCCTAATCAAAAAATTAGCATCGAGGTTCTTTTCTTTTTGGATCACCTTTAACATCTCTGAACGTACAAAAATTCCTTTCCTTCTTTCTTTTAAGAATTGAAAACGAGTTAACAAAGAATGCGCTGTTCTTAAAACTTCCTTTACACTAGATCTGATCATTTGCTTGTTCGAGTCAAAACCTGCCAACCCAACAAAACCAACTGAAACCTTATTCGCAAGCTTCTTTGGAAGAAAGTTGTACGACTCAGTAAAATCTTCAACAATATACGGCACAATAAACTCATTACTGAGCATCTCCGAAGCATACGCGGAAACCCTAAAAATGATCGCCTCGGGCCAATTAATTGGAGTCGCATCATCTTGAAATGCAAATACCAGAATCTTTTTATTATGCTCTCGCGCCAGTTGATTAATTCGATCTAAATATCCAGAAACTCTTCTTGCTCTACCGTAGTGGTGAGGTACAAGCAAATAGTCAGCCTCGGAAGGATTCGTAACTCTTTCCACATAATCACCTGATATTTGCTCAAAAGCCTTTTTTCGATACGGCAGCGTCTCATAGGCAGCTATCGAATCTTTGTGGTGGGAAAATACAATTGGAACGATCCAAAGGTCGGGAATTGTCTCGTAGTATACTTTGATCATATTTTTATCCTATCATTCTCAATTCTACATGACATTATTAGGCTCCTCATGTATCTTTGTAACCACACTTAGCTTCAAATAGTGATAATAGGAATGATGAGCTCAGAACACCAACAGAATATTTTTGGAGGACTCCTAATTGACCTGGTGCCAAGCTTGGAAGCTTTTGAGAGTGAAATTGACACTTTCTTCTCAAAACAGAAAGTTCTCTCCTATGAGCAAAAAATACAGTGCAACGATCAACTACTTACTATCGAGAAAGAACTGCACTCAAAGCTCAAACCAAATGAATCATCTTTGTTAAATTCGCTGAATAATTTAATCAATAAAAAAGACCCGGCTGAGTCGACACCCTTTTTATCTGATGCTGCAATTGAACACATTTTAAATACCCACCCCCCGACAACCTTAGAAGCCTCTCCTGAATTACAGAGCGCAGGATTCTCAAACAGAACTAAGCTGGCACTCAGCCGCTTCACAGAAGATCGAAATTGGCAGCATTCATACCATGAGATTTTAAACAAACTCCAGTTCAGTGACTTTGCATACAGACAACCAGAGTGTGTTGAAGTGAGCGCACATAAGTTAGCTACACTTGCGACTACAAGTGGTCACACGTTAAAACCGTGGGGTCTCAGTCATTCAAAAGAAACCGGTGTGATTATCTATTTTGACGGCCACGAAAGTAACGTGCCGACACCAACCCTCTTAACTGTTGCCGTTTTTTTACATTACCTTCATGAGGTCGAACACTATTCTAAGTTTCTCGAGGCAAATAAAAATCTCCAAGCTGGTCAACTCACTAAAAACATTATTAGATCAAAAGAACCCATTCTTCCTTTTCTTACTGACGGAAACGCACACGATGAAACAATTTATTGGAAGGAAGCACTTAGAGATCTTAGTAAATTGATTAAGATCCCTCCTGAACTACTTACTAATGGAATTACAAAAGATAACGACAACACTGTTGAATCTCTTAACTTTGTAGATCTCATCTGGAATTTAAACTCTATCGGAGGTATAAAAAACCACATGTATCATCTACAGCAAGAAAAATGGTTCGAACTTTTGACCCACCTCACTACACTTACCGAAGAAGAGTTCGGTCAAAAGGCTAAGAACTCACTGATGCTGGACAACCTCTCTTTCATGCAAAAACTATTGAAATATACATAGAAAACAGTATATTTTTACTAGGTTTGTTTATATCAACCGAGGTAGCGGAATCATGAAAATGCAACACCCAATCAGTCTGGTCGGCGATACACCACTCGTTAATATCGGAACACACGGTGACGCTGTGCTCTGGGCGAAGCTGGAAGGACAAAATCCGACCGGATCTCTGAAAGACCGGACTGCTTCAGCGCTGGTGCAGAAAGGAATCGAAGAAAATGGTGTCGATTGTACTTTCATCGATGCCTCAAGCGGTTCTTATGCATGTGCACTCGCTTACTTCAGCCGAATCATGGGCGCGAAGTGTGTAGTGGTCGTGAATAGTAAAATCAGCGGAGACAACTTGGCATTCTTGAAGGCTCAAGGTGCAGAAGTTGTTGAACACGGTACCGTAACTGGCGAAAGTCGTGAGCGATGTACCGAGCTGATCGCTCAGCACCCCGACTGGATCTTCACCGACCAACTCACCAACCCTCTCGCTCCGCAGGTCCACGAAAATACAACTGCGGTTGAAATCTTTCGTGACCTAGAGAACGTTACGGCTGTTGTAGGCTCAAAGGGTTCCGGGGCTACTCTCTGTGGTGTCTCGAGGTACGTGAAAAACAACAGTCTGACAACAAGGGTCTTCGGATCGATCGGAATTCCAGGTGATGAGAAGAAGATTGCCGGAACCTACAGTGAGGGAGTGGACTTCGTCAGCCCCTTCATCCAGGAACTGGATGAGCTCACTTCCTACACCGGAGACGTTCCCGTGAAATACGCTGACGCTATGCGAACCTGTTTGGAACTACCATGCCTGGTAGGACCTCAAGGCGGTGGCGTGTACCTGGCAGCAACACGTGCGATTGACGAGAGGGACCTCACCGGAGACGTCGTCCTCATTATGGGAGACACGATGCTGAAGAACGTTAGTCGTTTCACCTAAGAACACGCTCACCCTAGGGTGAGCGTTTTTATTATTCAACAAATATTTTTCTGAAGTCAGATTCCCTTTCAGGTTTGAAATTAGTGTCATACCAAACCGCTACACCAAGTAAAGACATCAGAAAGTACCCCGGCTCTGGCTCCTCATGAACACGCTTTTTCATCATTCCGTAGTCAAATAATTCACCGACGATTTCTGATTTTTCAAGATAGGAAATGATCTTCTCGCGTCTCGGTACAAACCATTCAGCATACGGAACAATAAGTGAACGGACCGGGTTAGTGTATAGATGATCGGCTACATACGGTCTCATTATGTCTCTGATCAACTGTTTGTTCCAATTGTTTTTCATTCTATGTACGGTCGGTACACTGAAAAATACTTTCGCTGAGCGATATGAGTCGAAAGGCATAATCGGTTTAATTTCCCTACTCACTGCTGACACATCTCTGTACTGCAAATAGTTGACCCAACTTTTAAGGTACAAAATAACCAACGCGTCATAGAGGTCAATTTCACTATCAAAATTTGAACTAACCTTTTTATGGATATCCTCCCAGAAGCGTTCAGACGACTCTACAAAATACTTCCTTTGCCAGGCGTAGTGAGCTCCACGAACAACCATAAATCTTGCAACCCAGTCTTTACCCCTTGAGAGAAAGAGTTGGCGAGTTTCTGATTTAAAGAACAAACCAGAAAATGTACGGTATAGGGGTCGTAATATGAAATTAGGAATATATTTTTCATATGCAACCTTTTTTGCAACCCGAGAAATTCTAAGATTACCTAGAAGCATTTCCGCTCCAAAACCATATACCACTGAATCGTAGCCTTTCTCACGAGCGTAGCGCATTATGAGATCAAATGAAAAAAGAGCGCTTGAATGTATTGGCTGAGACAGACCTTTTGTGTACTCCCACATAGAACTTAGGTCTTGGTATTTGGGATATATTTCACTGTGTTCAGAGCCTCTAAATGCCACAGTTTTTCTAGCACTCTCCAAATCCAAAGTTTCTGGCCCTCGACCACCGATTGATACAGTTGCTGGTTTCTTTCCTGCCTCGTCAGTAACCATCCCGAGAAGACCGCCTGAATCAATCCCACCAGAAAGGGCCGTTACCGGACGTTCTCCAACGGTTTTTTTGATTGTTTCAACCAACACTTCACGACCTTCTTTTTCAAGTTTTTCATAACTTGCCTCTTTGCTATTTAAAAGCGATTTGATATCCCAAAACTCAATAATTTCATAGTCAACACCATTAGTTTTTAAGTACGACCCACATGGAACTGTATACACTTCTTCAAAAATAGTCTCTGGAGGTTGGACTCCTTGGAATACCACCACTTCATACACTGAGCTTTTCTTAACTCGGTGTTTCTCAGAATTAAAGTTAAACACTGAGTCCGATATCACAAGATTTCGATCCTCTATTGCAAAGAAAATTTGATTATTACCAAAGAAGTCATTGTATACCTCAATGAGACCAGAAGCTTCGTCAACAATTGCTAGGAAAAAATTATCTAGTTCTTCGCCGCTTTTATTTAATTGAAGCTTTAGCGCACCTTCTTTGTAAGAATGTAAAAACTTTGTGGCCTGATCTGATGTTATACCTTTATGTAAAAGCGTGACCTTGTCACTGCTAATCGAATCAAGATCACTTGTCTCGATGTTTACGAAATTTTTAGCATTAGATTTTAGTACGTATCCCATAAAATTGAATAAAATTGCATGTAGTATACACTACAACAACAAAATCAACCTAAAGAAACATGGACCCAATCACAAGACCATTGATCATATGTGCTGGAGCTCAGAAAGCTGGAACAAGTTGGTTATACAAGTGTCTAGAGGAACACAAAGAAATCTGTGCTGCTGACGGAAAAGAAACAAATTTCTTCCTGAGTGAAAATAAAAAAAGCAGTGAAGAATATTTGAACCTATTTAAACAATGCGACAACAGACCGTACTTGTTCGAAGCTTCTCCATTGTACCTGTACGAATTGGATACAGCTCACAAAATCCTTACCAAAACTTCAAATGCAAAAGTGATAATTATTCTACGTGATCCAGTTGAGCGGACAATTTCGCATTTTAATCACCTTAAGAACACCGGTGTTATAAGTAAAGAACTATCACTCGTTGAAGCTGTTAAAGGACGTCCGGAACTATTAGAGCACAGTCGATATAAAAAATACTGCGAACCGTATATAAATCAGTTCCCAAATACAAATATCCTTTTCTTAAACTTCGATGACATCAAGGAAAGACCTCAAGAAATTATTAACGAAGTGTGTCGATTTTGTGGTGTCGAAACATTTACCCCGAGGTTCTTGAACAAGAAATACAACTCGAGCAATGCCAGATCAAACAAACTCTATGGAACAATGACAAAGCTGTACATTAAACTCAAAAATAATTTCTTCGGCATACAACTTTTGACTTTATTTAGATTTTTAGGAATCAAAAGTGATATTCTAGAAAAGTTCTTAGCAAAGACTTCAACTGAAAAGCCAGAGCAGAGCAGTATTGATGTAGAATTTCTAAGAGAAACCCTGCAGGCTGAATCAGAATTCAGCAACACTTTAAAATATGGAAATTAAAGAAGCAATCAAAAACCTAATCCCCGCACGATACTTTTATAAGCTGCTGCATCTGCGAAAACGATTCTCAGTGGGTGGTTTTAAAACGCTGTCTTATTCAGGAGACGGTGAGGATCAACTGATACTCAAATACTTCAAAGGCAAAAGTAATGGGGTGTATATTGACATCGGAGCATTTCATCCAAAATATATTTCAAATACATTCCTGCTTTACAAAAAAGGGTGGAGAGGAATAAATATCGATGCAAGTTCAAATGCGATTGAACTGTTTAAAAAGTATAGGAGTGAAGATATCAATCTGAATGTAGGTGTTAGCGATACGGAGGAAGTGATGACGTACTACAACTTCAGTCACTCGGGCGTAAATACATTTGATGCAAAACACGCCCAAAAGAAAAGTGACCAAGTTGGCAACAAACTCCTCGGGACAAAAGAAATTCAGTGCCTTCCACTTAAAAAGATCCTGGAAGAAAACTTTAATAAGTTACCCTCGCAAGAGATTGATGTACTCGATATCGATGTAGAAGGCCTTGACCTGCAAGTTCTTACATCAAATGACTGGGAGAAGTATCAACCAAAAATGATCCTTGTTGAAGATAGAGACTTCAGGGAAACCCCGTGTACCAGTGATATCTATAAATACCTAGTGAGTAAAGGCTATACTTTTTACGCTTTCAACAATATTACCTTAGTTGTCGTTAAGAAAATTACTTAACCAAATACCCCAAAACTCTTGGAATGAGAGATGAAAGACTGTGATGTTCAAACACTTTTTTGATATTACCTTCAGAAAGTAGATGGTTCTCGCGCTGGCTACCCAGGACCTTACCCTTAAAATCTTCACGCCTCTCTACCTGCCACTCCCCCAAACCAAGCGAAACTGTCCCTGACGCCATTGAAAGCACTTGTATACCGCATGCCATCGCTTCTAGTACCGCCTTATCTAAACTGCCGTTTTGAGCTACCGTAACAAACAGTTTTGATCGATTCAGCACCTCTGGAAGATCAGTCTGGTTTACCCGACCAAGAAATGTGACTGAATCCTCGAGCTTAAGTTCCTTAACTTTATCCTTAAGCAGGTTTTCATGTGATCGTTCTTGCTCACTTACAGCACCGCCAACAATGGTTAGTGTAGCATTTTTTTCTTTTCTCACTTCGGCAAACAACTCGATCAAAGTTTCAAGATTTTTGGAGGGTGTAATACGTCCAACCGTAATAAGATCAAGATCCTTTTCTATTTCAGGCAGCGGCTTAAAGTGCATTGTGTCTATGCCATGGCCAGTAATAATCAGTTTTTCGCTTGGTAGTCTAAAACTTTCAGGTGAGCCCGTGAAAATCACATCGACAATTTTCTCAGCAATTTTAAGGGTGAACGGAACGCTCCCGTGCATATACCATAATCCGACCTTCTTTCTCCACATATGCCAAAGCCAGCCGCCAAGAATAACGTAGATCTGATTCATGTGTACAAACACTTGGTCGTACTCGTTTCGGAGCGAGAAAATCAATCGATAAAAACGCACGAGATACTTAACTCGACTCACTCCTGACTCCTTACCAAGTGAGTACACTGTTACATTTTCTGGCAAATTATGCCGTCCTTCCTGCAAGCAAATTACATGCACTTGTTCGCAGTGCTTAGCAAATTCTTCCACCCATCGATGGAAAAAACCGAGAATTGGATGCTCGGTGTCCATTACTTGTGT
>CEQS01074081.1_pt1 | contig 10009 bp, 6 predicted proteins | sample 530981 | NCBI WGS metagenome assembly CEQS01 (sample SAMEA2621176, study PRJEB7988) | marine metagenome | biome: marine biome (ENVO:00000447); feature: mesopelagic zone (ENVO:00000213); material: "saline water (ENVO:00002010), including plankton (ENVO:xxxxxxxx)" | depth 800 m
TGACCCAGGCCTATCGATTGTATACCCTGGCACTGAGCGACAATGCTGAAGTTGGAGCCATGAACCGGTTGAGAATTGACAACAACCTTAGTGATGCTGCAGCCTGGAGGCTTGCAGCGGCCTACGCCATTATGGGTAGGGATGACGTAGCCAAAGGCCTTTGTAATCGTACCTATTCGGTGAGTCCATATCGGGATATGGGGTACAGTTATGGTTCTCACGTAAGGGACATGGCTATGATTTTGGAAACCATGTCCTACACCAGGGATATGGAAAATGGTACAGCCTTGTTGAATAATATTGCGAAAGAATTGAATATTGGATGGCATAGCACACAAACAAGGGCTTATTCCCTGCTTGCTATTTCAAAATTTATAGGAGGCAACGATGCTTCTGCCAACTTTGCATTTGAAGCAACGGTTAACGGAGAAAAGAGATCAATTGATACGGATCAGCCGATTTACCAGATTGAAGTAGATAAAGATCATCTTGAATCGGGCAATGTTGTAGTAAAAAACAAGAATGACCAAGCCATTTTTGCCAGTATAGCGAGCTCCGGTATTCCGGTAGAAATGAACGACCCAGCAAGTAGAAAAAACATGACCATGCGGGTTACCTATCAGGATTTAAAGGGAAACCCACTTACCGTTACCCGTCTGGACCAGGGAACTGATTTTAAGGCGATTGTTACCATAGGTCATACTGGTCCGCGCGGTCAGTACAAGGAAGTTGCTCTTAGTCAGTTATTTCCTTCGGGATGGCAGATTATTAATACACGGGTTGGTGAATCAACTCCAACTGCTGCAAACTACGTATACCGCGACATAAGGGATGACCGGGTGCTTACTTATTTTAACCTGGGAAGAGGGAAATCGAAAACGTTCGAAGTATTACTCAATGCCACTTTTGTAGGCAAGTTTTATAAGCCTGCTATTTTCTGTGCTCCTATGTACGACGAAAGCATTCAGGCGCTTGATCCCGGTGAATGGGTAGAGGTGGTAAACCCCGCAGAGTAAACAAGGACCTTACCTAAACACCCTAAGGGAGGATGAACACTAAAATAAAGTTCACAGTATTCGCTGTAATAACGCTGATCTTTTTCTTTAGCCTCCCTTCTACCCTGTTTAATGATCCCATTGCTACCGTTATTACGGATAGGAATGATAATCTATTAGCTGCCCACATTGCCAGCGATGGTCAATGGCGGTTCCCGGAAATTGATAGCTTACCATCCAGGCTGGTAACCTGTATCCGTTACTTTGAAGACGAATACTTTTATTGGCACCCAGGTGTAAATCCCATTTCAATGGTACGTGCTACCAGGCAAAACATCCAAGCTTCCAAAATTGTTAGCGGGGGCAGCACCATAACCATGCAAACCATTCGGTTGTCCAGGAAAAACAAATCAAGAACCTACCTTGAAAAATTACTGGAAGTATACCTGGCCATTCGATTGGAATTCTCGTACAGCAAAGATGAAATTCTAGGCTTGTATGCCTCACATGCCCCCTATGGTGGAAATATTGTAGGTGTGGAAGCTGCCTCGTGGCGTTACTTCAAACGACCGCTCGATCAGTTGTCCTGGGCGGAGTATAGCACCCTGGCAGTGCTTCCGAATGCACCAGGCCTCATTCACCCGGGAAGAAACCGAAAAACACTTGAAACGAAGCGCAATAAACTTCTTCTAAAATTGCTGCAAAACGGAGAAATCGACTCAACTACCTATTCCCTGTCCTTAATGGAAAAGATTCCTGATCAGCCTCATTCACTCCCCTCCTACGCCTACCATTTGCTTAACTACGGAATGAAATCAGGTTTTGAAGGGCAACGAATAAATACAACCATTGTTGGAGAATTGCAAAAATTGGTTTCCAAAAAATTGAATCGCTACATATCCTTTTTAGTTCAAAACGAAGTAAGAAATGCCTGTGCCCTGGTTATTTCCTTAAAAGATGGTGAAATAGCTGCCTATGTCGGAAATTCCTCAGCCAAAGAATCGAATGCCAAATTCGTAGATTTAATACATGCACCCCGAAGTTCGGGCAGCATATTAAAGCCCTTTTTATATGGGGCCAGTGTTTCCGATGGATTAATTCATACCCGAACGCTTATCAAAGATGTGCCCTTAACCATTGGCAAGTTTTCGCCACATAATTTTAATAAGCAATTTGAGGGAATGGTGCCGGCTGGCGAAGCACTATCCCGGTCATTAAATGTTCCGGCCACCATATTACTGCGCGACTATGGCGTTCACCCGTTTTACAACAACCTTAAAAACCTTGGATTTAAAACCATAAATCGATCGGTAAACAATTATGGATTGTCGCTCATTTTGGGTGGTGCTGAAGTAAGCCTGTGGGACCTTGCACATGCTTACGCCTACCAGGCTATCAATTTGAAACAGGCATCAAGCGGCAATAACAGGGTTAACGAAATCCAAATTTGGAAGGACCGTGAGGCAAACGAATCACAAGTAAAATTAATTGACCCAGGGGCCTGGTGGCTGATTTCCGAAGCGCTTACCAATGTTAAGCGGCCTGGATTGAATAAGAACTGGAAACAATACTCTTCTACCCGAAAAATTGCATGGAAAACAGGAACAAGCCATGGTTTTAGGGATGCCTGGGCCATTGGTTATGACCAAAACTATTTGGTTGCTGTATGGGTGGGTAACGCTGAGGGCGAAGGCAGGCCTGGTTTAACCGGTATATCTGCTTCGGCCCCACTTATGTTTGAAGTCTTTCAAAGCTTGCCAAAAGGCAGCTGGTACGATAAACCGGAAGGACATCTGAAGTTTGAAAAACTGTGTGTCACCACCGGACTAAACCCTACCGTTCGTTGCCCGAAGGTTATGGTAGAAATCCCGTTAAAAACCAACGAATTAAATTCGTGCAAATACCACAATCCAATTCTACTAAACCCTGCCGGTGAACGGGTTTATCGGGATTGTTGGAAGGGCGATAAAAAAGACACGGTCTGGTTTGAACTGGATCCTATTGCCGCCTACTATTATAAAATGAACCACCAAAATTACCGCCCCATACCAGCACTTTCTCCCAGTTGCGATAAATCGATTCCCAAGTCCATAGGAATAATTTACCCCGCTAATGGCGCTGAAATTATTGTCCCTAAAGACTTTGACGGAAAGTTCGAACGAATTCAATTAAAAGCTACTCATGTAATTTCCGGACAGCAGCTCTTCTGGCATTTGAACGATCAATACGTTGGAAGCACTTCCGACGTGCATGAATTATCGGTACAGATTAAACCGGGAAGTTATCGATTGACCGTGTTGGATGAAAAGGGAAATAAGGCATACTCTAATTTTAAAGTATACTAATGAAGCGCTTTATTGTCCTTTATTTCTTGTACACGTGAATTTCGGTTCGAGTAGCAATTACCAGTGTATTCTGATCCGGGGACAATCTAACGTCAATAAAACCGCTTCCGGAGCTGGCATAGAATGTTCCCTTGTTGGTTCCATCAGGAGATTTAAAGGTAGCTACCCCACTTGCACCATAAGTTACGTACCCTCCCAACCAGGTTTTTACGTAATCGTATGTTTCAATTTTTCCAATAAAATTTCCCAGTTTATCAAATATTTGGGGACTACTACTTTTAGTATCCACATAAATATTACCAATCCCATCTCCGTCAACCCTGGTAATGGCGGTTCCAAATTGTCCATCATTTAATCCGAATTCTCCAAACACCTTAATAATGGTATCTGTGGTATAAGAATAGATTTTTACATCAAAGTCAGTTTTTTCACAACTTACCACACGATCTGCGGAATTTAAACCCACATAGTCATCATCAACCACGCCATTATGAATATGAGTCTCAAGCAGGTTAAATCCGGCATCATAAATTCTGAATTTTGAAAAATCGAACACGTACAACTTGCCATCCACATCCATTTGAACTGACGACACCCCTTCTGCTGGCCCCAATAGATTTTTTATGTTACCTTCGAAATCCAATTGGAAAAGACCATCACCATTTATTCCATAAATGTGGGTATTACTGAGTGCCATTTTGTGCGAGAACGCTCCTAAATATCCTACACCATTTTTAGGATTGGGAAAACTTTTGTAAAATGACAAACCACTGCAAATACCCGTATTGGTTATCGTCGGTTGCGGATTTTCATCCTTTTTACATCCGATAAAAAATAATAAAGCAAGTAAGAGGATTAGATGATTTCTTTTCATGGTATTAATTTAAGATTGGCTACTAAATTAACCAATTGCAGCAATGCTCACTCCTATCTAATCAAGAATGATCTCTTCTAATTAAGGGTTAACCTAAATAATCTCGAATTTCTTTCTGGATATTTAAATTCATAAAGAATGTCAGCCTTGGTTATTTCTTTAAATGCATTTTTAAGATAGAATTTATGCGAGGCCTTAGCCACCGAAGGGGTGTCCAGGATTACGTACTTTAGTTTTAAGGATTGCGCTTCACTCAACAGCCGGTCAAAAAGCCGCTGAGCTATATTTAGTTCACTTCCTCTTTTCTCTTTGTCAACAAATAGTTTTCTTAAAATACCACATTCTGAATTCAACCGTTGAAGTCCAATGGAGCCAATGATTTTTCCATCTTCTCTAACGATCCAAAAACCTCCAGATTTATAAAATTGTTCCGTATTGATTAAATCCGGCTGTTCTTCCGTGCTAAATCCAAGTTTAAATTCTCCGTTTTGAATAGCCAGGACAAATTCGGCTAATTCGGCTTGATCTTTTCTGTTGAACTCGGTAATTTTCATAGGTGCAGTCTTCCTACAATAAGGGTAATGGACAAGTATACAACCTAATTATCAAAAAAATTAACGTATTTCATTAATCAGAATAATATCAGTGGACAAAGCTATTTAACCGGTAGTAAACGTTTATTTACGACTACAAACACTTATCTACCTGCTCTATTTTCTAACTCTTCCATTCTTTGCCTCGTCAAATTGAAACACTGACTGCAGCAGTTAATCATAAAGACAACAATTAACAATCATGTAATAATTTAATACAACACGTTATGAGTAATTTAAATAATAGAGTTCAGTTAATAGGAAGATTGGGTATGGACCCGGAAGTGAGAGAATTTGGAAAGGACAAAAAAATGGCTCGTATTCAACTAGCAACATCCGATAAGTTTAAAAACAAAAAAGGAGAGCTTGTAGAAGATACCCAATGGCACAATGTAGTGATATGGGGCAATCTAGCAGGAATCGCTGAAAAACACCTTCAAAAAGGATCTGAAGTCGCAATATCGGGTAAGTTGGTTCACCGTCAGTTTGAAACGACGGACGGTAAAAAGCAGTTCGTTACGGAAGTAAATGCGTATGATCTGCTAATGCTGAGACGACCAGCCAAGGCATAACCAGCACCAATTTACCTAGAAGCCCTTATCGTTTGTTCGGTAGGGGCTTTTTAATGCTCCTTTTTCATGTCTTGAAGCAAGTATTTGGGAAGCGTATTCAAAGCATCAGCCAACTTCTTTTCACCTTCTTTAGTTTGATCCTCTTCTTGCAGGTTGTAATAATAGTTGTCATAGAGGTAGTATATGATCAAACGATTGTAGTCATCGAGTGATTCGTCTTCAATAATGGATATCATTCTTGTTTCAATTTCTTCTTTATCAGAATATTCAGCAAGAGCTCTACCCACCCTACGAATGTTAGCATAGTAATGATTAGCACTTGGATTTTCCAGGCGTAGCGAAATTCCAAGCAATAAATCCGCTACGTTTATATCCAATTCCTCCAACTCCCGAATGTATGTATTCCGACGTTTCCAGGCATAACTACCATCCGAAGCCCGCCTGAAATTATCATTCATAATGTCTAAATGAGCCCTTAAAAAAACCTCCCAGTTGATGGTTTCTGCCGATAATACCGCAATATTCAAGGCATGAATTCTAGGCCTATTATCCATACTACATTGCCCCCATACTTGTCTTTTCCTCTTTAACTCCAGCGCAGCTGCCGGAGAGTTATACCTACTTACATAAGATTCAAATTCGTCATTAGAACCACCTTTTGCAAGTGCTTCATTGGTTGCTTTATTAAGCATATTCTTGAATTTTTCTTCATTCTTCATTGAATCAAGCGTCAGGTATTTGGTTGAATCCCAGAGGGCATATTTACTCCAGTAGGATTTACGGTCGCTGGTATCGTACACAGGACGATTGGTTCTGTCATGCACATAGTTAACAAAATCCGCTACCTGACTACTCGTATAAAATTGATCGGCATCTTCAGCACCTTCAATGAAAATGGTTGTAGACGTATCCACTAAACAATCCGAATATTGAATTAAGCGAGCATATTTTTCTGGTATAGGATTCGATTCAAGTTTGCTGGACAAATAAAATGCACTTACATATTCGCCAGAATACTCAGTTTTTGAACTGAATTCATAGACCCAGTTTCCTTCCCCTTTTCCAAATAGCTCATCCACCGATTTTTTTGGTTGAACTGTTCTTCTAAACACCATGCTGCTGTAATCAATTACTTGTTCTCCTTCCCAATTCTTATAAACATCCCTCAATACCAAAACATCTTTATTGATCTCTGCCCTGCCATACTTTCTCTTAAATTCATCAAAGGAGATGTTTTTTTTCATGTCCTTTAAAGCCTGATTAATATTCCCCTTTTCGAGATACACAAAATGTCCTTTTAGTTGCTTACACGATAGGTATGTTCTGCTTAAATCACAATTTTTAAATTTTAGATTCAAGGAGTCTACTATGTATTCCAATTGATTCATGGTGCTGGTACTATACATGAGCCCATTGGGGTAAAGCTTAAATTCACCAGATTGCGCAGTAAGACCATTACTAAAAAAATAAACGGCTAGAGATAACAAAAATCGTTTCATATGGTTTTTTTGACTTATAGGCTGATATGGAATTTGGACATGAACTGAAATGATAACGAATAAATTAAATTCAAATTGCTCTTTACCAACAATTAATAAGCCAAATAAAACCTGATACATTCCATTGATCCTACTTGAATTAAAAGTACTCTTTAAACGATTTAACAAGATTGGTGAGCTTAATCAATACGGAAATCTACTTTTGCGAAGTGCGACTGGTATTGGTATTGACAATATTGCTTGGAACTTTAACCTTACAGGCTCAATTGAGTACAGAAAAGTACGTTTCACTGGCCCGGGCAGACTTAGAGGATCAAAACTTTACACTAGCCATACAACGCCTCAATTTTGCCATTAAAGCCAGTCCCTATAACGTAGAAGCCTATTTCTTACGGGCCATGGCTAAACACCAGTTAAATGACTATCAAGGGGCTATTATGGATTACTCGCATTGCATAAGGTTAGCCCCAACAAGTTCCGCTGCCTACCAAAATAGGGGCTTAAGCCGGGCAAAATCGGGTGATAATGCCAAGGCCATTGAAGACTTTAATCGATCTATTAAGATTGATCCGAGTAACTATTTTATTTACATCAACAAGGCATACAGTCAACTACAGATTAAAGACTATGAGGGAGCAATTGCTTCTTGTAACCGGGCTATTTCTTTGAATGAATACCTTGAGTCAGGCTACCTTTTTAGGGGAATAGGCAATGCCGAATTAAAAAACCTGGATCTTGCCATTCTCGACTACACCAATACACTTGAAATAAATCCAAAAAACGATGAAGCTTATCTACGTCGCGCCATTGCCCGAAATGAGAACCTGGAATTTAGTCTGGCCATAGAAGATTGCGACTCGGCCATTGCTATAGATAGCACCTCTTCCATGGGATATTTCGTAAAAGCAAACATTTATGCCGAAAGACTGGATTACGATCGTGCGTTGACAAATTACGACAAGGTAATCGATCTCACGCCTAACAATGCTTTAGCCTATTTCAATCGAGCCAACGTAGAAGTCAGGCAAAATGAATACACCAAAGCAGCCCTTGATTACCGTCAGGTGACCAAAATAAACCCCGACAATATCCTGGGGCATTTTAACCTGGCCCTCACCTACCACAAACTGGGTAAACATGAGCTAGCCATTAAATCGTATGACAAAACCATAGAACTGTATCCCGAAATGGAAGACGCCTGGTTTAACCGGGCATTTGCGAAAAAGAAAATTGGTGATCAGGAAGGAGCACAATTTGATTACATGAAGGGCAATGAAATCAGAGGGGAAAATCAATCTAAAATATTCAATGTTGAGGATGCTAATTTGCTTAAGAAAAAAACGCATTTAGATGCCGATTTTTATCGTCCAAATTTCAATGAAGAAGAGAATCAAATTGCAGTCTATACTATTCCTGTTTTCGAAATTAAAGAAACTGATTATAAATCAGTTAGTAATAGTAATTTAAAGTACAACATTAAATTATTAACCACATACAACGAAGGGAATGCCAACCTTCCTTTCTTCTATTTAAGCAATACCTTGTTGCAGGAAGATTTTATAAAACCGGAACTTCGAAAAACGGCCTTAAACGAAGCCTTGAACGGCACCAATAATGAGCTTGAAAAACGAAACTGGTTGTGGAAGGCTGTTTGGTTAAAATCGAATTTCGATTACAACAATTCTATTGCAACCTACGATAGTTTAATAGCACTTTATCCCGATTTTTCCCTGGCTTATTTTAATAAGGCAAGTACCCAGTTTGACCTGCTGGAACTCTTACTAAAGTTAGAAGCAGGAAGTGGCAGTTTAATTGAACTGGGAGAGGATGCTAAGTCGGCTCAACTAAACGATATGCAGACCTTGACAGTTCAGTTAAAAGGAATCGAAGAGTTGTATTTAAAATCATTAGAGTCGTCCCCTGACTTCTATTATGCCTGGTTTAACATAGCCATCGTGCGGTCAGAGCTCAAAGAGTTTAACAAGTCAATTGATGCCTATACTAAGGTGATTAAGATAAACCCCGATTTTGCAGAGGCTTATTACAACCGGGCTTTAACTTACCTGTATATAGACAATTCGAAGAAAGCCTGTGCAGACTTTAGCAAAGCCGGTGAACTGGGGCTTTCGAATGCTTACGAAGTAATGAAAATGTACTGTAAGTAGTGGTTAATCCTTAACTCGAGTATACCACATAGCTTTTAACATCCAATCCGGTAGCGGTTTCTTTGGATCTCGATTCTTTAGGTTTTTGTACCACCCTAATTTTTTCATGATCGGTAGTTTGTGCGTTTCCACAAATTCAATGAGCGTTCCATCGGGGTCTTCAATGTAGGAGAATCGGCCGGCAGCCTCTCCCATATCAAAACTGTTATCGCTATCGACGGTAAAGGGAAATCCCTTGCTTTCACAAAGTTGCTTAAGCTCATCCATGCCGTTGATATCAAAACACAGGTGAATGTAACCCCGGTCTCCCCAGTCACGTCCTTCAAAAATCTTTCGGGGTGTTTTGTTTTTGACCTGAACCAATTCTATTTCAGAAGGCCCCATCATACGACTAAACGATCCGTTCCGGGGTTTAGCATGACGCAATAGCACCCGTCTGAACTCCTCTTTTCCGCCATTTAACCCAGCAAAGTCATCATAGACCCGGGTTTTATCATAAACTACGGTATCGTAGCCTAAAATGTCACCGTAAAGCTCTTGAGCTTTCTCAATGTTGGTTACCCCAATAATGCACCCCATGGGTCCGGCAGTAGGGCTTCCGGTATTCTTAAACGTATAGCTGTTTTGAACCATTTGAAACACATTACCAAAGGGGTCTTCGATAAAAAAAGTAGGGTTTCCTTCCGGGTCAACTCCTAAATCGCCTAGCAGTTTTACTCCCCTACTCTTATAATCTTCGAAGGTTCTCTTAACATCGTAGGTTCTTATTTTGCATGCGTTCAAACCCGTATCACCCATCGCAATTTCAAAATCAGGCAATTGCGGGGTTCTGGAGGTGTATTGCCATATTTCAAAGCCACCACCACTTTGTAAGTTGAGTGCCAGGATAGCGTGACGGCTTCTTACTTCATTTTGCGTATAAGGCAGCATTAGAGCAGCATCGGCTGCTTCTTCAAATACCTTTAT
>CEQS01009939.1_pt1 | contig 9982 bp, 9 predicted proteins | sample 530981 | NCBI WGS metagenome assembly CEQS01 (sample SAMEA2621176, study PRJEB7988) | marine metagenome | biome: marine biome (ENVO:00000447); feature: mesopelagic zone (ENVO:00000213); material: "saline water (ENVO:00002010), including plankton (ENVO:xxxxxxxx)" | depth 800 m
TAACCACACTTCATAGGCTCTGCCTTGCCTAAAAACCAAACATACTGGTGCAAATTCAACCATCAAAGTTCAACACGCCCTGAAAACTTGGCCTTAATTTATTGTGTAAATTGCGTGAAAAAAATTATTCAGGCGCTACTTCTAACGTTGTGAATAAAGCATAACGACCGGCATCTACGCCTTCTTCGTTTACTTTAACTTTGTTAGAGGTTTCGATTAGGTATAGGCCTGGCTCTTTCCAGGTTGTGCTAAACATGCCGTTTTTATCGGTTATTACTTTTATTTCGCCACGTTCGTTACGGTAGCGTGTATCGCCTTTTAAAATGCTTACTTCAATGCCTTCGCCCGCTGGCTTGCCATCTTGTAGTAACTGAAAACGCGCTTGCTCGCCAACAAATAAATCGTTTGGATGCGTTGGGCCGCTAAGCTCAAGGCCTAAGCCAAGTTGTGCAGGCTTAGAAGTACCGTTACGGCTTACAAATGTATCTACTGTAGATATAACTTTAGTTGTGGTTACATCTTTTGCATTGCTTGGTAATTTAGCTTCTGACTTTTTACCAAATACGCGTTTGCGCTTACCTTCTTCGTTTTTGTAGAAGGTCATGTACATTGGCTTTTGCGTCATGGCAATGTGGTAAGTACCTTCTTCTTTTAGGCTTACCGCCGCTGAGCTTTTACGCTTTAGGTAATAAGCACGAATGGTCTCAGATACTTCTTCGCCGTTTGGTGCAAGGGCCATAAGTAGTGTGTCGTCGTACTCTGCGCCTTTTTCTTTTGGCTTAAAAGCTTTGTCGGGTGCAAATATTTCGTTAGAAATACTCGCGTCAATCATTACGTAGTGCGCTTTGTCGCCAGATAATGACGTGTGCGAAGGTAATAACCAGCGCCCATGTGCACTTGCCGATGTAGATACCAGCGCCGATAAGCTAAGTGCGCCAATTAAAGCCGTTTTTAATAAATTAATTTTCATTGTATTTCCTTAAATTCAAATGATTAAGTAGCAGCTACTTAGTGCTTACGGTTACAAAACTTGTCGAAAATTCTTTTTTACCTTCAATGGTCACTTTGCCAGCTTGCGATAAATCAAGCTCTACGCGGCTGTAATCACGGCCGCCTTCTTCGCGCACAACCTCAATGTTTAAAAGGTATTTGCCAGGCTTTACGGCATTGCCGTCTAAATCTTTACCTTGCCAGTTAATGGTGTAAGTACCTGCACGCTTAGTTGCACCACTTATGCCGTCAAAGTTAATGTCGGTTTTACCCGCTTTACGCCACCATTGGCGCAAATCTTTAAACCATTCTGCTTTTTGAACCCATAGCGCAAGCGTAGTTACGTGTTTACGCTTTGGCGTTTCTAGCCAAACAGCTACGTATGGGCGGTGGTAAGGTTGTACATCAAGATCGGGTAGGGTTAATTCAATCTCTAGCTGTGGCGTTTGTGCCTGCGCAGTTGTTTGAAATAATGCGGCAACCATTAATAGTGCTGCACTTAGTACCGTACTTACTTTTAACATTAAGACACTCCTTTAATTTGTGGCACCCAACATAAATAAATAACCAAAGGCGTTGCTATGCCTAAAACGGTTATCCATATTCCTGCTAAGCGTTTTTTTCTGTTTTGAAATAAAATAATCATCCCGGTGATTGAAAAAATAATCATCAATACCGCTGAAATATCAATAACCCAGCTCCACACGGCGCCACTGTGGCGGCCTTTGTGTAAATCGCCAATCAGGCTTAAAAAGCCACCGGTTTGGTAATCTAGGTTTAGCTCACCGGTTGTAAAATCAAGCTCTGCGTAAGCAAAACCTGCCGGTAGTGGGTAGTCGAGCATAACCAGCGCGTCTTCTTTTTCCCACTCAATGCTTTTAACTTTAGTGAGCGCGTATTGCTCGGCAAAAAACGCTTCTATGTCTGGGTAGAGGGTGGGTAATGTATCTAGTTGAGTATTTGCTTTAGCCATTAACGCTTGAGGAATAGCGGTACTTACTTGGCCGTTGTTTTTGTCGTTTTTAAGCCAATCAATATGGTTAAGTACAATGCCGCTAACGCAAAATAAAATAAGCAAAAAAAACAAAGCTGTAGAAATATAAATATGGAGCGCACGGCTTGTGCTGTACAAAGCCCGCTTATTAATAAACGCCATAAAAACAGTAATTAAATTAAATTTAGAACATGATAATCATTTGCATTAACTATTACAAATTTACTTACTTAACTTTACATTAAATTTTTGCCTAAACGGTGTGTGCATGCAAAAAAGGGCGGTTATTTAGCACTTGGTGGGTGCGAGGGCCTTAAAATTAGGTAAATCATAACGGCTATTTCAATTACGCCCACAAGGTAAATAACCCAAACAGGGGCGTTTGAGTAAAGCAAAAATGCAAAACCAATAAGCATACCAATCGCGGCGTAGCATTTTGCTTTTACAGGCACTACTTTATGCGCTTGCCATTGCTGTAAGGTAACGCCGTAACGAGGGTGGTTAAGTAGCCAGTGTTCAAGCGCTGGTGATGAGCGAGTAAAGCAGGTAAGCGCAAGAATAAAAAAAATGGTGGTGGGCATAACCGGCAGCACAATACCAATAATGCCAAGAGCCACTAACAATAACCCAAGTGCTTTAAGCCATAAGTTTTTATAACAAATAAATACTACTTTTATATTCACTTAGGCTCTTTTAAGTAATGGCTGTTAGTTAGGATTGTAGGCCAAATAGTTATAAAATCGAACCCTATAAACGCAAAAAAGGGCAAACTAAGTTTGCCCTTTTAAAATACTAAATATGTTTTACTTATTTAGAAGTAGTAACCTACGTTGATGTTAAAGCGACGTTCTGTGTCGCCATCACCTGCAACAGAGCCACCAATAAATGGCTGGTTACGTGCTTGAATAAAGTCAAAGTAAGTAAATAATGCACCGGCCGATACGCTCATGCCTGTTACATTCATCCACGTATCTGGGCTGTCGTCAGACTTGTCGTAAATAATGCCGTAATCGTTGTAAAATTGAACGCCTGTTACTGGGCCCCAACCAAGCGATAGGTCGTAAGCTACGTTAAAGTTGGTCATGGTTGCTTCGCTTGATACGGTATCGTAGTAATCAAACGCGCCAACTACAAAGCGGTTGCTGTTGTCGTCTAGGTCGTAGTCGTACTCGCCGTGCTGAAATTGAATATTCCAGTTGTTAATTTGGCTATTTACATGAAACGCCCATGCGCCGTAGTTACCTGCACGGTCGTTACCGTCGTGCAAACCACCGCTTAGTAGTGATACGCCAATATCGGTTTTAGCGTTTTCACTGTGCTCAATTTGATACACTGTACGACCAGCAAAAGTGTTGTACTCACCAAGGCGTGAACCTGGTGCGTCGTAGGTGCCTTCGGTTGTTGCACGGCTACCAACAATATCGTAAGAGTAACGTTCGTTAACTTCTGAGCTGCCATCAACGCCGCCTACTTCATCATTTTTGAAAAAGCCGAGGTCTAGTTTCCAGTTGTCTTTAAGTTTACGGTTTACTGTTACACCTAAATCAAAGTCATCTTCTAGGCCAACGTAGTAGTTGGTGCTAAAAAAGTAGCTGTGTGAGTTGTATGGGCCGTTACCAAACGGTACAGGTGCAATACCGGCTTGCGCTTCCCAGCCATCTGTAAATTCGTAACCTAAGTATGCATACTTAACAATGGTCATGTAATCGTAAAAACGAAAATCACCATTTACAGAAATATCGCTAATTTCACCCGATAAGTTAAGGCGAAATACTTCAAAGTCTAAATCGCCGCCACGGTCTTGCGTGTCTTCATCGTAGGTGTTTGTGCTGTAGTTAAAACGTACGGCACCGCCAATTTTAATGCCTTCATCTTCTTGTTCAGGCGCAGCGGCGGCAACAACTTCTTTGTTGTCGGCCTTTTTACTGATCTCGGCAACTTGTTGTTCGTGTTGCTTGTTGATTTGGCTTTGCTTTGATTTTTCATCAGCAAGCTGCTGTTCAAGCAACTGCATTTGTTGCTTAAGCTGCTTTAATTGGCTTTGCAGTGTGTCGAGATCGGCTGCATTAGCTGTGCTTGCTGCACCGCCAAGCATTAGTGCTAGCGTTAATTTTGAGAGTTTAGTCATTGTTGATGCTCAGGTTTTGATTAAAAAATAAAAAAATTCAAGGTGCCCAAAAGCCCCTTACGAATGATGTAAGAACTAATTTAAATTTATTTTTTATTTTTTTTATTTATTTGGTGTTTGAGTTAACGCGCCTACCTCTAACAGAGGTGATGCGTCTAACTTATCAGCATCCATCATTGCTGCAACGCGTTGCATAGATGAAAGCAATAAACTTTGCTCCCACTCTGCAAGTGCAGAAAACTTTTCAATAAAGTGTTCTTGCAGTGGCTGAGGTGCTTTTTCTAGTAACTCTTTCCCTTGCTCGGTGAGGTATAAGCTCACTCGGCGTTTATCCATTTGACTACGAACGCGTGTTACAAGGTTTCTGCTTTCTATTCTATCAAGAATATTAGTTACAGTAGCCGGGCTTAAGTTAACATTCTGAGCGATACGGCTTGCTGTTATTCCATCGGTGTGCGCTACTTCTTGCATTATAAGCAATTGTGGGCCTGTTAAACCTGATGTTTTATTTAGCTGCTTAGAATGTAAGTCAATCGCGCGGATTACTTTACGTAAAGAAACTAATAATTCGTCATATTTTTGCATTTGCTTATCTCGTCGATGGGCCAAAGGTGTGCCGTAATCGCGAAATGTTACACATCAAATAAATTGAATTCAAATAATAAATTAAGCTTGAGCCCATGTTTATTGGTTTTTATTAGTTTGAGCAGAAACTAAAATAGTATAATTTTGTTTAAAACTTATTAAATGTTATTAGCATATTGTTTGCATTGTGGTGCGCACACTACGTATGTTGTGAATAATTGGCAAGTCTTATGGTTTAGACTTTAGTATTATACCCACCTGCATTAATACCTTAATAAATTTAACATGCGTTTGCCTAAGCTTAGCCGCGGTTTTACTGCCCTAAAGCATGGCCATTATTTATATGCATTAATGTTATTTATAACAGCTGTTATTAATTGGTAATTGTTTGTAAGTTAGCTGTGTATGTATTAATCGCCAATGAACAAATTTCAATCCACAAAGGTCAACACGCCCTAGCAAGTATAGCGTATACTTTGCACATGCATTATTGTTTGTATGCACATGTTAAAAATCTTTAATATCAGCATTGTAGGGAAAAACATGAAATTATCGCCATCAGTTAGCATTGAACAAAGCGAAACCGGCCTAGAGTTTATAAAAGTTGCGAGCTCGAAGTGTGATGCAAAAATATTTTTGCAAGGCGGGCAAATTACCGAGTTCATTCCAAAAAATAACAAGCCACTTATTTGGGTCTCTAAAAATGAGACGTTTCAAGAAGGGGTGAGCATTCGCGGTGGTATTCCTATTTGTTGGCCTTGGTTTGGTAACCATGAAAACCAAGATTGGCCAGCGCATGGCTTTGCACGTACCAGTTTATGGCAAGCTGATGCTGTGCATGAAGATGATGAGCACATTACAATTAGCTTAAACTTACCCATGAAGTTAGTTAACCCAACGTATTGGCCGCACCACTCGGCGTTAAAGGTTGAGTTTGTATTGAGCGAGCAATTACAGGTGCGTTTAACAACCACTAATTTAAGTAATAGCCCTTTTAGCTATACGCAGGCTTTGCACAGCTATTTTCCTACCTCAGATATAAAACACACCCATGTAGAAGGTTTACAAGGCGCGCAATATATTGAATTTGGCGAAGGGCCGTTTGCGCAAAATGCGCCAGTGAAGTTTACCCGCGAAACCGATATGGTTTATACCCAGGCCGCTAAGCAGCAACACATTCACACCCCAGATGGGATTATTAATGTAAGCCGCGAGAACTCAAGCTCGTGCGTGCTGTGGAACCCATGGATAGAAAAATCTAAGCGTTTATCTAATTTTGCTGACGATGAATACCTGAGCATGGTGTGTTTAGAAGCCGCTAATGTGTTAGAAGATAACGTGACACTTGAGCCTAAACAAAGCCATACGTTAGTTACTACAATCAGCTGGGCTAACAGTCAGTAAATAGGAAAGGTATTTAAAATCGTGTTTGATAATCAGCAAGTAATGGATTTACCAAAGCATAGCGAAATACAGCTTAACCCCTTGGCCGATAAAGCGTTACTACACGTGCAACTTAATTGGCTGGCGTTTTACATTCCTTTTTGCGCGGTACTGTTTGCTGTTTGTTACTTTAACGAAGCGTTTGCTAACAAAGCACAAACCTACTTGCTGATAGGCGTGCCTATTTTAATATTGCTTTCAATGCTTTATAACGCCCTGAGTATTAAGCTGCAGGGCTTTGCGCTGCGCAATCACGATATTGCGTTTAAAAAAGGGGTTATTTGGCAGCAAATAACTATTTTGCCCCTCGCGCGTGTACAGCATATGGAAATTCACCAAGGCCCTATTGAGCGAAAACTAAAGTTAGCCAGTTTAAAGTTATTTAGTGCCGGCGGGGTCAGTGCTGATTTACAAATAAGTGGCTTAACCCACGAGCAGTGCAAAAACATACGCCAATTTGTACAAAATTATCGCCAAGACGACACACCCGCGCAGGTTGAATTAGCAAATGAGTAATACCATTAGCCAGGAGCAAAGTAGCTCACTACATTGGCAAAAAGTATCGCCTTGGGCGGTGTTGTATTTTGTGGTGTATTTTAGTGTGCGCTTTGTAAAAGACGGGCTTTTAAACCTGCTGCCTATGCTTGTGGTGTTTGTAACACAAGTAGAAAACAAGCTGTTTTGGGCGCAAGTTGCAGGTGCTATTGCGATAGTGACACTGCTAATATATTCAATTTTATATTACATAAATTTTAAGTTTTGCATTAGCGACGATCACGAAATTTTGCTTAACAAAGGGGTGTTTAAAAAAGAGCGCCTAACGCTAAAGTTTTCGCGCGTGCAAAACGTTAATATTGCTGAGCCCTTTTATTTTACGCCCGTTAATTTGGTTAATTGTATTTTTGATGCCGCAGGCAGCGTAACCCAAGAGGCGGTATTGCCAGGTGTTACCAAAGCCTATGCACAGCAAATGCGTAAACAAATTTTTGCCTTTAAAGCGCAGCAGCAACCCGACGAGCAAACACCCTCAAGCGAGCATTTTGAAGCAGAAAATAGCTTACGTATCAGTAATAAAGAAATCGCTAAATTTGGCTTAATGTCTAATATGGCTATATTAGCAATGGCCGCTATTGCGCCTTTTATAAATGTGTTGGTTGATTTTTTAGAGCAGCAAATTATTGCTAAGGTAGAAGGGTTTTATCAGCAAGAGCTTGGTTTACTGGCAAGTGCTGCAACCTTTGCCATGATAACGCTTATTGCTTTGCTTGTTTTAACGGCTGTGATGTTGTCGGTAGGTATGTCGCTTATTCGTTTTTATAACTTTGAGCTTTACTTTAAAGGCCAAAAATTTAAACGTATTGCTGGCTTATTAGAGCGTCATCAGTTGTCTATGAGCATGGATAAAGTGCAATCTATAGTTATAAAACAAAACCTAATGGGGCGGTTACTAAAGCGTTTTACCGTTGAGTGCTTACAAGCAAGTAGCGGCGGTATAGCGGCGGGCGTGGCTGCTAAAAAAAATAAACAAACCTTAGTGTTACCCGTTTTAAATAACGAGCAAGTAGATAGCGTTTGCCAATGGATTTACCCGTGGTTTAATAGCAAAAAATTGCAGTTTAACGGCGCAGAACCGGCCTTACTTTATAAAAACTTGAGCTTTTATGCCTTAATTCCAAGCGCTATTGTGCTGTTAGGTTGTTATTTAGGCGACTTTAATGCCTGGCTTAGCTTGGGAGTATTACTTATTTTAGCGGGATTAGTAACGCTTGCTTATCAGCGTTATGGCTATTATTTGCATGAAGACAACGGCCGTTTTTACATGGTGGTACGCAAAGGTATGATAGGTGTGCATTACCGTGTGTTTGAACTGTATAAAGCGCAAAGTGCACGCAGTATTAGTACCTACTTTATGCGCCGCGCAGGGCTTAAAAGCCTGTATATACAACTTGCATCAGGGTTTGCCTTTATGCCTTATATAAAGCAGCAAGATGCTGATTATATAATTGATTTTACTCTTTATCAGGCGGAGTCAACGCAGCGTAACTGGATGTAATTATACCAATCGACTTACATATTTAGCCTTTTTAGGTTGCCAAATAAAGCGTTAACGGCGTTATAGATTTTTCATGTAAAACAAGGTATTGCTTAATTTTAAAGCTTATAAAACATACACTTTCATAAGCTTTGTTACATTTTTTTACTGCAACATTGGCTGGTTTAATAATACTCTAAGTGGTATCAATCATTTAAAGGATTATTATGAAAAAATCACTCATCGCTGCCTCTTTGTTATTAGCCACACCTACCTTAGCTGCTGATTGGCAAACTATTCATACCGAGCACTTTAATGTGCATTACAGCACCGAAAACGCCGATTATGCTAAATCGACAGCTGTCGAACTTGAAATAGTACGCAGTAAAGTGCTTGAGCAGCAAAACCGAGCGCTCGATAAAGTAGTTGATGTGGTGGTGTTTGATCCCCTAAATGCGCCCAACGGCTTTGCTTTACCTACTTCTAATAATCCTTTAATGGCCCTTTTTACCACGCCCCCGCAATCAGACACGGTGATTTCTAATATTAGTGGCTGGCAGCAATTACTGATATTGCACGAATATATTCACTTAGTGCATTTAGCGCAGCCAACACGCAACACGTGGCAGCAAAAAATACGGGGTGTGTGGGATATTTACGACTTAACTTACAGTGATATGCCGCGCTGGGTAGCCGAAGGTTATGCAACCTTACTTGAGTCAAAAATGACGGGCCGAGGGCGACTATTTGATAACTACACTGAGTCAATGCTCATTGAGTTTGCCCAGCAGGGGGCATTGCCTAGCTATAGCCAGCTAAGCGATACAGAGGGCGGTTTTATGGCTGGCTCTATGGCGTATTTAATGGGCAGCCGGTTTTTAAATTGGCTAGAGCAAACTTATTCAGCGCAAATGCTCGATGCTGTTTGGACACGTATGCAGGCAGTTAAAAAGCGTGATTTTAACGAGGCCTTTACTGGGATATTTGGCCAAAGTGCGGCTAAGTTATATGGCCGCTTTATTGCACAATATACCTATAAAGCGATGGCAAAAGAGCAGTCAGAGCCTGCGCTTAACAGCGAGCTGTGGTTAAAGCTTAACTTATATGCAAGCAACCCTGCGCTTTCAAAAGATGGCAGTAAACTTGCGATTGTTGAGCGTGATAAAGATAAAAAAACCAAGCTTATTATTTATAGCACGCAGGATAATACTAAAGCTGAAGATGAATTTACAAAAGCACAAAAAGCGCTATTAGAAAACGATGCATTGGATATACCCGATAACGCTCCGAGTGTATTTAAACGTGAGAAAAAGCACGTATTAAATCAAATAAACAGAGCGGGAATTGCAAATCCACAATGGGTAAATAACAGCACACTTTACTTTAATGCTTATACACGTGAAGAGACGGGTATTTATAACAAAGTGTCTGATATTTTTAGTTATAACACCGAAACCGGAAAAGTTGAGCAATTAACTAAACTTGCTGGCTTACGCCGCTTTAGTGTTACAAATAATGGAGAAACCCTTTACGCCGAGCAAGTACGTGGTGGCTACTCAGAATTAGTAAAAGTAGACTTAGCAACGCAAACCATTACCCCTTTATTTACTAAAAGCTTAAAAACAGCTTACGACTACCCAACTTTTAGCCCTGATGAAACCCAATTAGCTTATGTATCAGCCAATTTAAATGAGAATTGGCAATTGTATATACAAGATGTTTCCAATAATACTCGCCAAGCCGTGCCTATGCCAAACGGGTACCAATACCTAAGCCAACCCAGCTTTAGTAAAAACGGAGAAAAAATTTA
>CEQS01074288.1_pt1 | contig 9960 bp, 21 predicted proteins | sample 530981 | NCBI WGS metagenome assembly CEQS01 (sample SAMEA2621176, study PRJEB7988) | marine metagenome | biome: marine biome (ENVO:00000447); feature: mesopelagic zone (ENVO:00000213); material: "saline water (ENVO:00002010), including plankton (ENVO:xxxxxxxx)" | depth 800 m
AGCTTGTAAAGCTGTGAGGGATGAACCTTTGAAGCCAGAGGCTTTGATGAAGTCACGGATCTCAACTTCGTTTTCAACGAACCACAGAGCCTCAGACCGTCTACGACGATCAATCTTGTCAACATGGTATGTTGTCAAAGTCTGGCGGCTAATCTGACCACTATCTAGTGGTGACTGAGCCTTCAACTTCTGAAGAAGTTTACCCAGCCTAGTATCAAAACCGTTAGGTTTTATGGTGTTCTTCAGACTGTTAGTCTGGTTCCAAATCCGTAACAAGGCTTTGCCTTCATCCTGATCAGCTTTGATTGAAGTACCTTCAACTTGTGGTTTTGCTGTTGAGTTTGCCATGGTTTGGCCCTTTCTCTATCTACTGTTACACTTAAGAGAATTTATATCTCTCTCACCCTAAAGGGAGAGATAGAAATTATCTGTGTAACATTAGTAGATAGAGTTGTTGAAAGTGACCTCACGCGATCCTCTGCGCTTGCCGTTTCCCGTGTGACTACAGGTATCTTCGATACCGCAGTTCGTGCGCGAAACTCGTGAGGCTAGTTCACTGTTTGTTCTACTGTCCAACATTGGACACCCCACCCCGTAGGGGTGTAGTAGTTTGTGCATCGGCCTTACAACACAGCCCCACCGTGAAAATCCCACCCTTTTTTTCATGCTTTAGCATGGCAACTGATTGCATAACAGTTGTCGGTGGTTAATATGTTACTGAAAGTAAAGGGTTTTTCTGTAGCATGGTGGATGGTCACGCATTATGCGCTTTCACCTGCGCTGCAAGTGCCTGTCATGCGCCCAGACACACGTCATGTGTGCGTACGTGCAGGGGCCACACGGGGGTACGTAGATATGTGCATGAGTATACACACAGATCTGGAAAAATAGAGTGTTAACCACATTACATATATAGTGGTTTACATATAGAATGTATATCACAATACGTTACAATTGTTACAATAATGTGATTAAATGTATTTTAGGGATTGACAGGGGTCTTAGAATGTGTAAAACTATATATAACAGTTTTTGGTGGCCTACACTTTAACTGTATCACGTACAATGATACATTTATAACGCTACATTAACTTACTTTATAAATACATTAGCTAAATCACGTACAATGATAACACTTAAACTGTATGTTAAGTGATATAAATTAGTATTTTTTATAAATAAGTATTGACAATGCCTAAAAAATCAGTAAAACTATACACAGATAATGTTCTTGATGAGTTCTATAAGCACGTACTCAACAATAACATTGAAAATCTACACATTCCCCACAGTGATGTCTTTTATGTTCGTGAAGCTGTACAGAATTATTATGGCAGACCGTTTACTTTGGAACATGTAGAGTGGGCTATGAGGGCAGAGGGGTGGACTGATGGCGACAAAGAGCGGGAAAAAGTCACGTAAAGGCACAGGCATGAAAGGACTGACCATTAAAGGTGGTCATAAACGTTCTACAAAGTCTGGTGCAGGTATGACAGAGAAAGGTGTTAGGGCGTATAGACGTAAGAACCCTGGATCTAAACTTAAGACTGCTGTAACCGAAAAGAACCCTTCTAAATCTAGAGCTAAAAGACGTAAGTCTTTTTGTGCTAGATCAGCAGGACAAATGAAAAAGTTTCCCAAGGCTGCAAAAGATCCTAACTCAAGGTTGAGACAGGCTCGTAGGCGTTGGAGATGTTAAACCATAAAGGAATAAACTGATGGGAAAGAAAAGTTTAGTAGAACTTGTATCTAGTATTACAGGTAAAGGTACAACAATGACCGCTAAATCTTTAGCAGGTGTAAAGGTTAAATTACAAACTAAGATACGTAAGTTAGAAGGTAAAGATAAATTATCTGCAGAAGAAAAAACTGAATTAAAGAATATGAAACGTCAACTAAAAGATGTTGAGAATGAAATGGCAGAAGAATCTACTAAAGCTGGACGCTCTATGCAGCAAAAAGCTCGTGATAAAAAAATGAAAGATAAAGTTACTTTGCCAAAAGCTCCTTTTGAGATGCAAGCTGGTGGCGCATTAAAAAAACCCACAGCAGATCAAAAAGGCTTGAAGAAACTACCTACTGCAGTGCGTAACAAAATGGGCTACATGAAACGTGGTGGTATGATGAAGTCTGGGAATAATGACATGCGTAAAGGTGGCATGTTTTATAAATAGTTAAGGAGAGAAACTATGCTTGGAGGAAGAGGTCGCACTAAACGTGCAGTAGGTTCAATGCGAGGAAAAAAGATTGCTGGGTTGGGTGCATTACGCCAAAGAAAAGCAGCTAGAGCAACAGCAAATAAGCAAAAAACAGGGGCTTTACAGCGAGCAGCAGCAACACAGGCAGCTGCTGGTGGTAATAGAGCAAGTGCTCAAAGAGGTAGAGTATCAGGTGCAGTAGCAAGTCGTGGTGGAAGACCAACACCAAGAAGAAGAAGTCCTTTTGGGCGTAGGGCTGGTGCTTTACAGAGAGCTATGCTTAGAGGGGCAAGAGGTGGACAAAGAGTTCAAGCACGAAGACGTTAATAATGCCACTAAAAAAAGGAAAAAGTAATAAGACTATAAGCTCTAATATAAGTATGTTACGTAAAGAGGGCAAACCACAAAAGCAAGCTGTAGCTATAGCTTTAACCACTGCAGGTAAAAATAAAAATGGCAAAAAGAAAAGACCCAAAAGTAGGAACAGGTAAAAAGCCTAAAGGGTCTGGACGTAGGCTGTATACAGACGAAAACCCTAAAGATACGGTGCCTATTAAGTTTGCAACTATGGCAGATGCAAAAGCTACAGTTGCAAAAGTAAAAAGAATAAATAAACCTTATGCAAGAAAGATTCAGATATTGACAGTTGGTGAACAACGTGCTAAAGTTATGGGAAAGACAGCCATAGCCAATGTCTTTAAACAAGGGAAATCAGACTTGCGAAGGAAACATAAAAAGAATGCCGTATCTACAAAGTAACATACCCTATTTCAAAGCATGGGTACGCCGTGAATATACTAAGAATATGTCGGAATATCATGGTGAATTTTTACATTGCATGGTGGTAGCAGTCACCACAATGCCAAACAGAACATTAAGTTTTCAGGTCATATTTACAGGTTGTGAATCTGACGATGAAGAAGATAGCCCTAACGTGCATGGCGGTGCAATGTGGGCTAGAATGCCACTAACAGCATTGGTGGCAGATACTCCACTAGAACAATGGCCTATGCCATTGCCTACATATTTAGCGCAACCTTGGGACTGTATGTCCCACTGGCATTCAGTCTATAAAATAGATCGTGCAACTCCTGCACCTTGGATTGCCAAGATAGATGACGAGTTCTATCCTGCTAAATATTATTTTACTGTAGACTACACAGATAGTGAAGTAGCTGATGATCCTGCTCAACATAAACAATCTCACGTCCTTGAGTTGTTGGATGCAGGGGAATATACTGGTAACATGGTTGCGTTACCCAATAATAGAGTGAGAGTAACTCACCCTGCATGGTTTGAAATGGGAGAGGGCGCACCTGATTTTAAGCCCAATCAAAATATATTTCACTCGAAAGAAGACGTGAATTACGTTTGGGATACGCAACGAGTGTTTAATAATTTATATAGCGAAGGAGATGAATAGCTATGGCAATGCATAAAAAGAAAGGCATGGCACGTGGAGGCATGAAGAAAAAAGGTATGGCTCGTGGTGGTATGAAAAAGAAAGGTATGGCACGAGGCGGCATGAAGAAGAAGGGTTACGCAAAAGGTGGTTCTGCTATGATGACACTTGCAAAAATTCGTGCAGCAGCTAAAGCCAAAGGCTATAAGCTGGTGAAAGTGTAAGGAGGGTTTAATATATGTCACTATCAGTAACACGAGAGGAAGGTATTGAGGTTTATCAAAACCCAAACATTTCTTTTACAACAATGAAACGAACAGTAACTAGTCTTACTGATGCAACTAAAACAGTAACAGCAGCAGAATCAGGCACAATTTTTACTCTGAATCGTGCTGCAGGTATTGTGGTAACACTTCCTGCTGCAGAGGCAGGATTGTATTATGACTTTCATATTGGAACAACAGGCACATCAAATAGCTACACTATTTCTGCTGCAAGTGATGCAGATACTATGCAAGGTGTAATTTTGCATATGGATAAAGATGATGTAGGTACTGCAGTTGCTCTTAATGAAAATGTAGATACAAATGGTTTTAACGTACCTGCTGCCGCAGACCATCAGTTGATTTTAAACTCAGATGCAGATGGACGTTTTCTTGGTGGTTACGTAAGTTGCGTGGCTATCACTGATGCTATTTGGATGGTAACAGGACATCTATTTGGTGATGGTACTGTAACCCATAACTTTGACTAAATGAGGTCATAGTAATTTAAAACAGTTGCAATCCTATCATAACGGGGTTGCAACATTGTGCATTTTATGTTATAACTAAATATGTTATAACTATCTCTAGTAAGTTGAGGCTTACAAATTAAGGAGATAGAAATGCTAAAAAGAATATATAATTATTTAAAAAAATCACAAGAAAATAGAGTTGCTTATTGGCAACTGCAAAATATGTCAAATAGGGCATTAAAAGATATAGGGATAAGTCGTTGCGAAATTTATCAGAAAATCTACGGTGAACAAAGCTGGAAACCATATTAAGTAGAGGATAAATGAAATGCTATCACCACCAATACAAGCTTTAGGCGGTTTATTTGTTTTTTATGTAGGACTAAAATTATTTAGTGGTGGCATGAAAAACATGGGTAATATAGAACACTTGCAATGGTTTCTAGGCAACCCTATCTATATGTTCATAGGTGGGATAGCAATGACCCTAGCTTGGCAGTCTAGCTCTCTTAGCACTACTGCGATCATAGCTTTAGTTGCTTCTGGTGCTTTACCTTTACCTGCTGCAATAGCAGCAGTGCTTGGAGCAAACATAGGAACAACTGGAACAATTTGGCTTGCAGGTTTTTTCGTTAGTGACGGTATGCCAAAAGGCGATACACTAAGAATAGCTATAATACATACAGGTGCAAACTTAATGATGGCAATAGCTTTATTACCTTTTTGTTCGCAGATAGCTAAGTATGTCGAGAGGTTTTAATGGCTAAAAGTAAATCTACAGTAAACAAGGCTGGAAACTACACTAAGCCAGCCATGCGTAAAAGACAATTTGCCAGAATAAAAGCTGGCAGCAAGGGCGGTAAACCTGGGCAGTGGTCGGCAAGAAAAGCTCAAATGCTGGCCTCTGCTTATAAAAAAGCAGGAGGGGGATACAAATAATGATGCGTTATTTAAAAAGACTTTGGTGTGCTTTAATTAATCGTAAGTGTAATCCAGAGTGTGACTGTTGTTAAATGGCCCTAAAAAAATCTCAAAAAAGTCTAAAGGATTGGACTAAACAAAAGTGGAGAACTAAGAGTGGCAAGCCCAGCGCTAAAACGGGAGAACGTTATCTCCCTACTGCTGCTATTAAGTCTCTCAGTGCTGCTGAGTATGCAGCTACTTCAAGAGCCAAACGAAAAGGCACGAAGGCAGGTAAGCAGTTTGTGGCTCAACCTAAAAAGATCGCAAAGAAAACTGCTAGATTTAGAAGGACTTAAACCGTGAATATAAGTACAGGTTTATTAGATTATTTGCCTTTGCCACAAATGCCTTTTAATAAAACAAAAACAACAGAGTCTACAACTAAACAAGAAATAGTTGAGGCTTCAAAAACAGCCATGGATAAAAAAGCAGATAAATATAGGTATGAGGATGCATATGCATATCATCCACACAATAGAAACAAAATGTATCCTAGACAGGGACGCAATGTAGACTTTGTTGTGGCATAGGAAAATAGTATGGCAAGTACAATAATAGATGACTATAAAATATTTCCAAGACTAATGATGTTAGTTGTAACTATATTAACATATCAATCTGTTCATTGGTATATGTCTTTACCCGATCCTACTAATGGACAAGCAGGACTTGTATCTGTTTGTATGGGAGCTTTAACAGGATGCTTTGGCATCTGGATGAATAAAGAAGCTAAGACTGATAGAGGTACAAAATAATGTATGTAATTGTTTTATTAATGTTTGCAGGTGGAGATCACAAGGTAGCTTCAGATCAAATATTATATCCAAATCAAGAGATGTGTGAAGTTGCAGAGGTAGTATTATTACAAAAACTAGAAGTTTCTAAACCTACTCCAGACTCTTTTGTAATTACTAAGTGTGTAGAAATGTCTTTTGCTAAAGAATCAAAAGGAATAGCATTATGATCCAAGCGTTAATAGGACCAATAGCAGAACTAGCTGGTGGTTGGTTAAAAGGTAAAGCAGATGTACAAGCTGCGGCAAGTAATCTTAAACTTGTAGAGGCAGAGGCAAAAGCAACTATAATGAAGTCAGCCGCAACATCTGAGGCTGATTGGGAAAAAATTATGGCACAAGGAAGTCAGTCTTCGTGGAAAGACGAGTGGCTGACAATTTTATTTTCAATACCTCTTGTACTTGTGTTTACAGGAGATTGGGGTAGAGAGATAGTTGCTAATGGTTTTGTAGCACTTGAGTCTATGCCAGAGTGGTATCAATACACACTTGGAGTTATTGTGGCTGCTAGTTTTGGTGTAAGATCAGCTACTAAGTTTTTTGGGAAAAATAAATGACATTTAAATTAAGTGCAAGAAGTATTCGTAAATTAGAAGGTGTAGAGAAAGATCTTGTAGCTGTAGTTATGGAAGCTATTAAGTTAACTAAGGTAGACTTTGGTGTGACCTATGGTTTACGTACACTAGAAGAGCAGCAAAAGCTATTTGACTCTGGCAGATCACAAACTATGAAATCTAAACATCTTGATGGTAGAGCCGTAGATGTTGTAGCATATTTTGGTTCTGATATTTCTTGGGAACTAAATGTATATGATGATATCTGTGATGCATTTGCAGAGGCAGCTAGACGTATATCAATTCCTATCAAGTGGGGTGCAGCTTGGTCAGAGGGTGATATTAGAATGTATCAAGGGACTGCAGAGGACGCAATGAATAACTATATAGACTTGCGTAGATCACAAGGACGCAGACCTTTTATTGATGCACCACATTTTGAGATGATGTAATGGCTAGAAAATTAACAGAACAACAACAAAAGTTTTTAGATGCATTGTTTGATCAGGCAGCAGGTAGTGTGGCTCAAGCTAAAAAACTAGCTGGCTATGCTGAGACTACATCTACTACACACATTGTTAATAGTTTAAAAGAAGAGATACTTGAAGCTACACAAATGTATATGTCACGTAATGCACCACGTGCAGCAGTTGCAATGGTAGGAGCACTAATGGACCCAACAGAGTTAGGTATACGTGATAAGATGCAAGCAGCAAAAGAGTTGTTAGACCGCACAGGTCTTGTTAAGACAGAGAAAATGCAAGTGGAAGCAAAGGGTGGAGTTATGCTTATGCCACCTAAACAGGTAGAAGAAGATTGATTAAAACAGGACGTTGGAAATTACCTCAACCAACAGATATACAAGAAGACAATGAGTGGATAGAAATCCCTCGCATCGCACGAACTGTCCCGTTTGGCTATGAACTACACCCTGAAGATAATGATGTTCTAGCACCTATACCCGACCAGCTAGATAAGTTACAACAGGCTAAGAAATATTTAAAGCAATATTCATATCGTGAAGTTGCTAACTGGCTATCTAAAAATACAGGTAGGTATATTTCTCATGTAGGATTAAGGAAGCGGCTTGATAATGAGCGAACAAGGAACAACAAAGCTAGAAGCCTACGCAGATGGGCAGAATATGCGAAAAAGGCAATCGCCAAAGCGGAAGCCCTTGAACAAAAAAGAATCGACAGTAAAAAGAAAGAGGACAGCGCAGACGCAGCCTAACACTATATTAACTGAAATACCTGTAGAAGAACAGCACAACGTAGTTTTTAAACCTAACGATGGCCCCCAGACAGACTTTCTTGCAGCAGGTGAACGTGAAGTATTATATGGTGGTTCGGCTGGTGGTGGTAAGTCATACGCAATGTTAGCTGATCCTCTACGATATATGGGACATCCAGATTTTTCAGGGTTACTTTTACGTCATACCACAGAAGAACTTAGAGAACTTATATTTAAATCACAGGAGATGTACCCTAAGATTTGGAAAGGTATTAAGTGGTCTGAACGAAAAATGCAGTGGACCGCGCCCTCTGGTGCGAGATTGTGGATGTCCTACCTAGACAGGGAAGATGACGTCCTGCGATACCAAGGTCTAGCATTTAGCTGGATAGGCTTTGACGAGTTAACTCAGTGGCCTTCACCCTTTTCGTGGAACTACATGAGATCACGTCTACGGTCCACTGCACCCGACCTGCCCGTATACATGAGGGCAACTACTAACCCAGGAGGTCGGGGCCATCATTGGGTCAAAAAAATGTTTATTGATCCTGCACCGCATGGAGAGTCTTTTAATGCTACGGATATTGAAACGGGTGAGGTTTTACGTTATCCTGCTGGACATGCGAAAGCTGGCAAACCTTTATTCAAGCGTAGGTTTATACCTGCCCGTCTTACCGATAATCCTTACCTAGCCAATCAAGGTGACTATGAGGCAATGCTACTATCGTTGCCTGAACAACAACGTAGACAGTTACTAGACGGTGATTGGGATATTAAAGAAGGTGCAGCGTTTACAGAGTTTGATAGAAAGATACATGTAGTAGAGCCATATGATATACCTAATAATTGGGTAAAGTTTAGAGCTTGTGACTATGGTTATGGTAGTAAATCAGGGGTGATTTGGTTTGCAGTATCTCCAAGTGAGCAGTTAGTTGTTTACAGAGAACTATACGTAAGTAAAATTCTTGCTACAGATTTAGCGGATATGGTGCTAGATCTAGAGGCAGGAGATGGAAATATTAAATATGGAGTTTTGGATTCTTCTTTGTGGCATCGTAGGGGCGATACTGGTCCTACTCTTGCTGAACAGATGATTATAAGAGGATGTAGATGGCGTCCCTCTGATAGATCAAAAGGCTCTAGAGTTGCAGGAAAAAATGAAGTACACAGACGTTTGCAGGTGGATGAGTTTACAGAAGAACCTAGATTAGTATTTTTTAATACTTGTACAAATCTAATATCTCAATTGCCAGCTTTGCCTATTGATAAAAAGAATCCTGAAGATATTGATACCGCATCAGAAGATCACTTGTACGATGCACTAAGATACGGTATAATGTCAAGACCACGATTTAGTATATTTGATTATGATCCCATGGGCGTACCATCACAAGGGATGCAAGTTGCAGATTCAGTGTTTGGATATTAATAAGGAAAACTAATGGAAGATAATGATCAAGGTTTTATAGAGGATGATGCAGTTGTCTTAGCGGATAGTGAGGATTCTGCTACAGAGGACTATGAGACATCTAATATTATTCCATATGTTATGGAACGATATAATCGTGCAGAAACATCTAGGCAACAAGACGAGCATCGTTGGCTAAGAGCTTATAGAAATTATAGAGGTTTATATGGCCCTGACGTTCAGTTTACAGAGGCAGAAAGGTCAAGAGTATTTATTAAGGTAACTAAAACAAAAACACTTGCAGCATATGGTCAAATTGTAGATGTATTATTTGCAAGTCAAAAGTTTCCATTAACAGTAGATCCAACAGAATTACCTGATGGCGTAGTTGCAGATGTTAACTTCGACCCTAAAGAACCAGAACAATTAAAAGAGAATACTATAAATGATCCTGTTAGCCCATATGGATTTAAGGGAGATGGCAATGATTTGCCAGCAGGAGCAACACAAAAAACTTTATTAGAAAGTTTAGGGCCACTAAAAGATAAACTAGGTGATATTGAAGGATTACGTGAAGGCGTAGGTAAAACACCTACTTCAATTACATTTAGCCCTGCTATGGTGGCGGCTAAAATGATGCAAAAAAAGATACACGATCAACTAGAGGAATCTG
>CEQS01074035.1_pt1 | contig 9923 bp, 8 predicted proteins | sample 530981 | NCBI WGS metagenome assembly CEQS01 (sample SAMEA2621176, study PRJEB7988) | marine metagenome | biome: marine biome (ENVO:00000447); feature: mesopelagic zone (ENVO:00000213); material: "saline water (ENVO:00002010), including plankton (ENVO:xxxxxxxx)" | depth 800 m
GCAACAACATGTTTATCATCAGAGAACTTTTTATGCTCGACAGCTACGTTGAAGGTTGAATTTGACTGCACATCTTCTTCCTTGTCATCAAGTAGGGCATACCCAGTATCGGTAAACGGCGACCAGCTTGTTTCAGGTTCGTGCTCTTCTTCGATTGGTTGAGCCTCTTCAGCTACTCGTTCATCTTTCTGTTGGCGCTGTCGAATATGTTCCTTTATAGTGTCACTATCAGCAGAGAAGGTTGCCCCGCTCTTTGTTGTGGCCTTTTGGATTACACCTTTACGATGGCTTGTTTCAGGGACTGAATATCTTGGTTCAGCTTTTGGCTTTCTCTTGGTCAGATCCTTAAACCATTTTCTGATTGATGAAAAGATTGCCGGGAACAGTTTAAATCTTCTGTGCTTGGTGTCTGTAATAACAGTAGCATCGTAGCCAATATTTGGTCGCTTCTCTGACCCAACCTTTTCGGTAGTTTTTTGCAGTTCGTGGAAAGATGGAATTGGAGCCGCACTCTTTGGCGCTTCAGGCATTTTCGGAATCTCCTTCTCCTTAGGCACAGTAATGACAATCGGCTTAAGTTTCGGATTTTTCTTAGGCTTTGGTTGTTTCTTCGGTTTCTTTTTCTTCGCTTCAACCTTTATTGGTGGTTCCTGGATTGGCTTAGGTTTTTTTGTCTCTGGTTTAGCAGGCCTTTTCTTTTCAGGTTCTTTCTTTGGAACTGGCAAAGGAGCAGCCTTCGGCTCCTTTTTCTTAGATGGTGATTCTGGCGCATGTCCTTGCTTCTGTCGCTCAGATGCAAGATCGTGTGCAAAGGTACGGATCTTAGCCCGAGATGATTTCAGTGCATCACTCATTGTCTCTAGTATCGCATGGTTTCACTACTTTTTCGTGCGGTTTTTCACTATTTCGCTGGCTCCCCGTCCTTTTTTGGTGGTGTAATACCTCGTTTTTCAGCAAAATCAGGGTCTACCTTCTTTATAGACAAGCCAATTTTTCCGTCTTCTACTTTAATTACTTTAACGGGCACAACTTCCCCAACCTTAAGTACACCCTCTACTTTCTCGAGTCGAAATGGTGCAATTTCAGAAATATGAATCAAACCTTCGTTGAATGCGTCGATTTTGGCGAATGCTCCGAAGGTGGTGAGTTGTATGATTGTTGCTTCAACCTCCTCTCCAACTTCATAGACTTTGGTTAGTGATCGAATTCGATCTGCTGCTTGTTCAGCACTTCCGCCACTACCTGTAATGAAGATCGTTCCGTCTTCTTCAATACTAATTTCTTCTACCCCAGTGTCATCTTTAATGCTGTTGACCGTCTTCCCGCCACTCCCGATCACTAGTCCGATTTGTTCTGGAAGGATGGTGAGCACAACAATCTCTGGTGCTCGAGGAGAAATGTTGGCACGTGGTTCAGCGATTTCTGCAGTCATAGTATCGATGATATGTAGACGAGCGAGCCGGGCTTTCTCGAGTGCCTCGGTAAGAATATTGAGTGGCACTCCATCCACTTTTACGTCCATCTGAATCGCGGTTACGCCCTCAGTGGTCCCTGCGACCTTAAAGTCCATGTCACCAAATTCATCTTCTGGTCCCTGGATGTCGGTCAGTACCGCGTACTTGTCGCCGTCGATCATCACTCCGGATGCAATTCCAGCCACTGGCCGTTTGATTGGCACGCCACCATCCATCAAGGCCAAGGTCGACCCACACACTGATCCCATTGAACTTGAACCATTGCTTGAAAGTGTTTCTGATACCAATCGAATCGTATACGGAAACTCTTCTTGAGATGGAATCACCGGTACAAGCGCTTTTTCGGCCAGCGCTCCATGTCCGATCATGCGGCGGTTAAAACCTCCAACACGTCCTGTTTCGCCAACTGAAAATGGCGGAAAGTTATAGTGGTGAATAAAACGTTTTTTGCTGTCTTGTGATTCGATGGTGTCGATCAGCTGAGCGGCTTCTGGTCCACCGAGTGTCAGTGCTGAAAAGATGTGCGTTCCGCCTCGGTAAAAAATTCCTGAACCGTGCAGTACTGGTGAAACGTCACCTGCCTTTGCATACAGTTCCCGCACATCGTCCATACCTCGTCCGTCTGCTCGCTTTCCGTCTACCAAAGCACCGCGGTGCAACTCCTTATCGATCTCTTCCTCAAAAAGTTCACTCGCAATATGTTCGTCGAGCTCTTGCTCAACTACCGTAGCGACAAATTCGTTCTTGAGCTCATATATATGTGATTTTCCGGCTCGATCAGAAAAGATAGTTTCAGATAGTCGTTGTTTAAAGCCATTTTCAAATAGTGATGTGATCTCTACAGGCACTTCAAACACTGGGTCGGGATTCTTTTCTTTTCCAACTGCGGCAACGATTTCTTTCTGCCAGGCTTCAAGTGCAGTATGTTGTTCAACAGCCTTTTCAAATGCTCCGGCAATTTCTGATTCGGTTACTTCCTCAGCTGCGGTCTCAACCATATTGATCGAACCATCCTTACCACAGGCGAGCACTTCAAAATCAAGCAGTCCTTCCTTTCGTTCGGTGTAGGTTGGGTTTACGATCAACTCACCGCCATCTACTTTTCGACCAATCCGGATGGCGCCAACCGGTCCACGCCATGGGATATCAGAAACTGAAAGCGCAAGTGATGCGCCGATCACTCCAAGTACATCGGGGTCGTCGTCACCCATGGCGAGTACAGTCACAACAATCTGTACGTCATTGCGGATGCGTTGATTAAAGAGTGGGCGGATTGTGCGGTCAACAATTCTTGCGGAAAGAATTGCTTCATCGCTTGGTCGCCCTTCCCTTCTTTGGAAACGGCTGCCAAGGATTTGACCAGCTGCGTAGAATTTTTCTTCGAACTCTACTGATAGTGGAAAGTACGGGGCTCCACTTTCGCGGTCACTCATCACTGCGGTAACCAAAATCGCTGTCTCGCCGTATTTCAAGAGAACTGAGCCGCTGGCCTTTTCAGTGAGGTCAGTAAATTCTGCAGTAAGGGTTTTACCCGCTAAGTCGAGCGTAAAAGATTGTGACTTCATATATATGTTGTTATGAGTCGAGCGCGATGAGATATTTGAATTACTTCAAACACCCGCTCGCACTAAACTCGTACTAATGAAATGAGTATATCAAAAAACCGCCTCACATACGTGAGGCGGTTTTCTTAATCGAGGTAGTCGGTATCTGTACCCACTACTTTTTGTACTTCATCAGCGAGTTTGTTTTTCCCGCTTGTCTTTCGGGTTGTTTTCTTAGCTTTGGTTGTTCGTGCAGTTTTCTTGGCGGAACCACGCTTGCTTGCGCGGTAGCCAATCAAGAATTGATTCGGATCTTCATCCATGTCGATAAAATCATCGACTGCAGCGCGAAGACCAGAAGAGGCAGAACGTCCGAAGGTAATTGCTTCTACCTGGCAACCCTGACTCTTGATGTATTCCACTGCTGGAATAAAGTCGCCGTCGCCGGTTGCGAAGACGATCGCGTCGACTTTATGCGCTAGCTTGATAGCATCAACTACCATACCTACGTCCCAGTCGGCTTTCTTGGCGCCGCCGTAGAAAATCTGTAGGTCTTTGGTTTTGATTTCAATACCAACTTTTTCGAGTGCTTCAAAGAAAGCACCCTCTTCCCCGCTTTCTGTATTTACCACGTATGAAATCGCACGGATCAGTTTGCGATCTTGTACAGCGGCCGCTACAACGTTAGCGAAGTTAACTTTTGATTTGTATAAATTTTTTGCTGAGTGGTAGAGATTTTGTGTGTCGATGATGACAGCCACTCGTTGATCCGGATGTCGGATTACTCCCATAAAAAGTTTTAATTAAATTATGTAAAAAAGTTTTCAGTTTATTAAAAACAAACAACAGCTTGATCGGCACTCAGCGAGTAACGACTATGCACGGGAGGGTTTGGCTGGGGCGTGCAAGGAGTGTATGAGTCGAGGGTCGATCGAGTGGTTGTTACCTAGTCAGGTTGCTCAACTATACCGCGAAACAAATAATCGCTTCACTAACGGAGCGATTACCTGTTGGTCGAAAACTTAGCGCTTAAGACTGAGTTTCTTGATGAGAGAATCATACTTCTTCTCATCCTTTTTCTGAAGATACTTCAGATGCTTGCGACGATCAGCTACCATTTGTAGAAGACCACGACGTGAGTGAAAATCTTTCTTGTGCTTTCGCAGGTGAGTAGAAAGTTCTTCAATCTTACGAGTCAAGAGAGCAACTTGTGCTTCTGGAGAACCAGTATCTTGATCGTGTCGTTGGGTCTTTTTGACCTCGTTCGCTTTAATTCGCTTTGATAGCATGTTTATTTCTGTTACGCAGCCAGCAGACACTCCGTCCATCGTGTGAAACACGAGGCGGCACCACTTGGTGCGGAATAATAAAACCCGTTAAGGTTGGCGCTAGAATAGCATATTTTCATAAAAAATCAAGTATTTTGGCCGATTTTTAGTAGATGTGAAACATCCGGATCGTCTGTCTGAGACAGTGCGCGCTCCAGGGCGCTAGCCCAAGTCAAACCCACTGCTACAGACAGACGATCTTGATGTTTGTGTTTCACTATGTCGCAAAACATTGTTCCATAATTGCTATACTGGTGTCATGGCAGACGTAGTGGAACTGAAAAAGCAGTTTTTAGAGTACCTCGAGATCGAGCGGGGTAGGAGTGTGAAGACTGTTGAAAACTATGATCGCTACCTCAATCGCTTCTTTGAATTCGCAAAAGTAACCAAGCCAAGTGCAATCACTGAGGAACAGGTTCGTGAGTTTCGCCTCCACCTTAACCGGCAACCGGGCACAAAAGTCGGTAGTCGTATGGAGCCGATGAAACGTCGCACACAGAACTACTACTTGATCGCACTTCGAGCATTTTTGAAATACCTGCGTAAGCGTGGAGTTGAATCGCTAAATCCCGAACGCATCGAACTCGCGAAAGTACCGGAGCGATCACTCGATCTCATTTCTGGAGCTGAGCTCAAACGACTGCGTGCTGCTCCCGATACAAAAAATATTGAAGGCAAAAGAGACAAGGCGATCCTCGAACTCCTCTTCTCTACCGGATTACGTATCTCCGAACTCTGTTCACTTTCGATTGATGATGTTGACCTGACTCGGGATGAATTTTCAGTTCGTGGAAAGGGTGACAAGGTACGGGTAGTGTTTTTGTCTGACGATGCTCGAGTTGCGCTGCAAGGTTATCTGAAAGCTCGGAAAGATATGGATGATGCATTATTCGTTCGATACGGTCGAAAGATGAATGACGGCGGTGATCTGCGTCTTTCACCTCGAGCAGTGCAAAGACTTCTGAAAAAGTACGCCGCTGAGGCTGGTATCACACGCAAGGTAACCCCGCACGTTATTCGTCACAGCTTTGCAACTGATTTGCTACAAAACGGAGCGGACATTCGGAGTGTGCAAGCACTCTTAGGACACGCGAGTATTAACACCACGCAGGTGTATACTCATGTGACTGACAAACACTTACGCGAAGTGCATAAGAAATTTCACGGAAAATAAAATTTGTATGAATATTCCCCACCAGTCCGCTCCCGAAACTGCTGAAGTTGCGATCCCGCGTCAGCTCCTGTTGTCTGTGTACTTGATTGTGCCAGCGCTAGTTGCTTTTGTGCTAGCGGACCTTTTCTACTTCGGTGGATCGCTGCGCCCGTATATGGGTGTCGAAGCGATGTTGCTGCCAGTGTTTGTATTTGTGTTTAACCTACCGCACATCATTGCTAGCTTCTTTAGTTTTTTTGATAACGAATATATCGCCCACTATCGTCGTCATCTTTTTGTGTATCTTCCGATGGTGTTGACCGCGACGGCACTACTCCTGTATGTAGACTATCGGCTTGGTGTCGCGTTCTTTTTGATCAACGATGTTTGGCACGGCGTAAAGCAGAAGGTTGGCATCGGTCTTATTCTCGGAGCGCGACCGAGTTTACTTTTTCATGCCTGGAAACTACTCCCGTTTATTACTACTAGCATCGCGATTCTTTACTTTGTCTCCCCGTCGGTAATTCCGTACTGGTTTATTGAGTACATTTCCCCGACTCTCTTAGTGGGTGCGATTTTGATTCTGCTCACGATGGTCGTCATGATCGTGACGTCACGCGCGTCAGTGCGCTGGTATATCTTTGCTGTCTCTGGTCTTTTTCTCGCGAGTTATCTCTTCATTCTTGTCGAGTACATTTTCTTCGCAATCCTCGCGTTTCGGTTTGTACATGATGTAAGTGCGTTTGCGTTTTATGCCACTCACGATCAAAACCGGGCACGGTTTGGCGGTAAGAATTGGTTCTATAAAGCGTTTGGAGTCGTACCAATTTCAATTTTGGTCATGACACTTATTCTTGGTTTTGGTCTGGCTGCGATCATTCGCTACGCAACAGACGGACTAGCAATTGGTTACAGTATTGTGATTTTAATTGCGATGATCCATTACTATCTCGAAGCGGTTATGTGGCGACGCAATTCACCCCATCGGCAGCACATTAGAGTTGAATAAAAAAACCGCGGGCCTTTCGGCCCGCGGTTTTTTATTTACTTACCACTTCTTCCAAACAAACTGTACGAACTTCCATAGCCCCCGAAGGACAAGGAGTAGTACGAGAATGTAAATCGTAACTCGAACTACCCAGAGGAGGAACACTCCAAAGAAGGCAGTGGGTCCGATAAGTGTGTCGGTAAGTGTATCGCTGAGCTCATCCCACGCTTGTTCCCACTTACGCTCTGATTCTCCGGCAATGATTGGAGTGAGTCGACTCGCTGATACATGAAACTCAACCACATTCATACGCTCCTCAAGATCAGCCGCTTGTTGGTAGATGCTATCGAGCTGACTGGTGAGAGAAATTTTACGCTGCGTGAGTGTATCGACTAGATTCAGTTTTTCTCGAATTGCACCTGAAAGAGTTTCGGCGTCGTTTTGTTCGCGGGCAAAGGCGGCAATTTCATCAAATTCTGTTTCAGCAATAGCAAGTGACTTACTGACGCTCGCAAGTTGCTGTCGGATAATGTCAGTCTGACTTTGAATTTGTTGACGATGACGTGTCACTGAAGTGACGTTATGTGTAACCTCAACACCAGCATGTTGCTGTAGTGTCGCTAGTACTGATGGGGCGTTTTCTTCGTCAGTGTAGAAAGTAGCGTTACAGTAATTTGTAGAGCTGTTGAGATTTTTGAAATCAACATCTGCTCGGGCTTTTAGACTACCGAGCGTTGCACAGAAATTATCAAACTGACGGGTTTTTGCTGTTACGTTGTAACTTGCGGTTTCGTACGCCTCGAGATTGCTATAACCTCCCGCCGGTTGCGGAGTTGGATAGTATAGGCTGTCTGCCATTCCTCGTTCCATCGCGACCGAGTCGGCATTCATGCCCATACTCGGCATGTTCGGGGCAAACATTGCAACCGAGCCTTGCTTGCTGAGAGAGGAGCTATGACTCCGGGCTGAGTTGAGTGATGCGAGGATAACGCTCACAAAAATCAAAACAAAAACAATTCCGAGAATACCAATGCCAATAAATTTGGCGTAGCGATTTTGAAAAAGAGGATGCATAAACGAACTTTTGGATTACTAATTTGAATTCATTGTAGCACTAAAAAGAGCGGCCCCATTTTATGGGGCCGCTCTTTTATTCAACTCATTCTGCATACTGTTGCAGTACTGCAAGTGTACCGGCTAAATTTGCTTCAAATTCACTACTCGTGCGAGTGGTAAATTCTACCGTGACTGCTGGAATGCCAATTGAAGTGAGCCAGTCCTCCATCGCTCCAGTGACCACGTACGCATCAAAGACCGGAACACTACCGTATCCCGATGCGTTTGCGTAGGTTCGCATGAGTGTAAGTGTGCCTTCATCTACAATACCGTTGTTACATTCTGCGCCGTATACGTTTCCAGCTTTGCTATGCCAAAAGATAGCCGCCTTAGGTTCTGTTTGCATCACGTAATCACGAATTGCAACAGCCTCTGGTTCAGAGAATGGAGCCGTTCCGGCACTGACTGCGTTACCTCGCCAAACGCCACTGTCGACCCAGCGACAATCAAAGTTACGGTTAAGGTCTACGTCGTTGGCGTTGAAGCGGCCTGCCCCGCTTGTGTGCATGCTGTAATCGGTAATGTCACTTTCTTCAAACCGTCCTTCAAGGCCAGTAGCGATAAACAGTCCGTCTGGATTGAGGTTCGGAACAATGTGAACTGTTACGTTTTCAGGAACTGCACCTGGATTTGCACGGAAATAATCAATCATCTCGTGTGCCAAAATGATGGTGTTGTATTCGTAACCACCGTGAAAACCTCCTACCAACAACAGGTCGTTTTCACCAGTTCCAAAGGTATGTACCTCAATCGTACGTCCTTCAACTGAGGAACCAATCACTGAAGTGGTTGTGGTTGGTACCGTTAGCTCTTCAACCGTCGGTTCTGGTTGCGGAGCTGGTGTAGGCTCAGATCGTTTCTTGTCTACTAACAGCAGTATCCCTACTGCGATGAGTAGGGATACGAGGGCTGCAATGATGATATTTTGTTTGCTCATTATTGTGCGTAGGCATTAAGAACCGCTTCTACACCGGCTCGGTTCTTGTTCCACTCGGTGCTAGTTCGATCTGAGAGCAATACACTAATTGCTGGGATGCCTTCACCGGCCATCCAGTTCACCATGTCACCAGTGATCGCGTATGCATCGAATTCTGCTTCTGAAGGGTACCCAGCTGCAGTCGCAAATGTAGCAGCTAGTTCTACCGAAGCATTACTTGGTGTTCCAGCACACGCTGATGGGTATACCTTTCCTTCAGCGCTAAACCACACAATCGCCGCGGCTGGATCATACTTCTGTATGTAGTCGCGAAGCGCTGCTGCTTCAGGTTCAGAGAATGGTGCAGATCCGCCGCTCACCGACTGACTTTGCCAGACAGCGTCAGCTGACCACTCACAATCAAAGTTACGGTTGAGATCTACATCGTTGGCGTTGAAGCGGCCAGCGGTTCCGCCGGTGGCAACTCCGTCCGGGTTAAGGGTTGGTACAACAGTTACCATGACTCCTTCTGGGATTACACTTTCGTTTTCAGTGAAGTACGCAACGAGTTCGTCACCAAGATCAGCGGTGTTGCCTGAGTAGCTTCCGTGAACACCTCCGATCATAAGAATTTCAGTGTCTCCTGAACCAAAGTGATGTGCAGTAAGGTCTGTTCCCCCAGCTGATGTCCCGATGCTTGTCTTTCCACTTCGAGTATCAGTATCTTCCATCGGCAGCGGTTCTGCTCCATCACCAATTCCTCCATCTGGCTCAACTGGCATTTGATCTTCATTCGTCTGTGTCGGTGCATCCTCTACAATTACGGTCGTGTCATTTCCTCCAAACATGAGCATGTATCCGACTGCTCCAATTAATGTAAGTGCCAATACTGCAATAACGATATTTTTTGAATTCATACGTATATATTGTAGGTCAAACCGTTAAACTTGACCAATATGGCTTATTTTAAGGATGATATCAGTGGGGATAAGCCACTTTTCAAGTAGAATTTATATTGTACTATTACTAGTGAAGCTAGTTCTTCTTTTCGTTCTTTCGCAGTTAACGCTGCACAATTTATTTTCACGGCCCGTTTGGTCACCTCTTTCATTTTTTCTTTTGATTCGTAGGTCCATGTGGGCCGTTTTTCGTTGTCTCGAAATTTTTTTGTTAGAATGCAGGTAACTGCGATAAGCAGCGCAAAATATTAACCGAAAACTTTCTTAATAATTATTTATGCAAAAAACACTTACTAGTCAGATCGTTGCTGTATTTGCTGCGATTGCAGTGGCGTTTGGATTCGCACTAACTGCGTTTGCGTACGATGACCTAGAAATTGAAATTGAAGTTCGCGATAGTGATACTCGAGTTGAAGTCGAGTACATGGATGGCGACGAAGAAGT
>CEQS01073582.1_pt1 | contig 9882 bp, 12 predicted proteins | sample 530981 | NCBI WGS metagenome assembly CEQS01 (sample SAMEA2621176, study PRJEB7988) | marine metagenome | biome: marine biome (ENVO:00000447); feature: mesopelagic zone (ENVO:00000213); material: "saline water (ENVO:00002010), including plankton (ENVO:xxxxxxxx)" | depth 800 m
CAGCTAGAGGAAAAAGAGGATGATGATCGGCACAAAGAGCCAAAAGAAGAAACTGCTTTCAGAGGCAAACAGCGCCTGGATCGGACCCGGATCGATGAGCTCGGTAACCGGCAGGGCGTGAAAGCTGTAGGTTAGTACGAGTACCGTAGCCGCCATGGCGTAGATGGTTTTGCGGTGGATGCCGGTAAAGCCGCGATCGAAGTCGCCCTGGTGCAGGAGCCGGCCGAGAATAACCGTTGAGATCACGGTAAAGACGCCAAACACAACAATCCGTAGCACTGCTTCGCTCTCAGCACTGGCACCACCAAGGATGGTGTCGTAGTACGGAAACTCAAGCGAGATCAGAAGCGCAAAGTAGAGCCCCATAATGAGGTTAATGAGCGAGTGGCGGCCGCGAATGATGGCGTAGGTTAAAAACCCAGCAAACACAATGATGACGAACATTGATTCTTGCAGTACACCGAGAATAGTCGCGCTGTCCATAAATTACATTATAGCTCTCATCTAAAACGATGGAGCATTCAAACAGAGGATAAAATCATCGAGGGAGACTTAGTAAATTTAGATCCCCTCACCTCTAAGTTCCTCAATCAACTTCTTTGCTTTACGGCTTAGTTTGGCAGGTGTTTCGATACTAATTTTTACCAAGAAGTCGCCGCGGCTGGTTTCGCCGGTTGGCACCCCTTTCCCTTTAATACGTAGAAGTTCACCGTGCTGAACACCAGCTGGCACTTTGATGGTAACTGCGCCATCGAGGGTTTCGACTGCGTACTCATTTCCTAAAAGCGCATCAGTAAGCTTTACTGGCAGGTCGGTAACGAGGTTGTTTCCTTCTCGTTTGACTCGTTGGTCGCGCTCGACGTGGAGCTTGATGTATAGGTCGCCAGGTTGCCCACCAGGAATCGCCTCGCCGCGGCCGGTCATGCGAATAACCTCCCCGTCTTGGACGCCGGCTGGGATGGCAATCTCCACCTCTTCCTCCGCTCGGCGCACCCCCACTCCAGCACAGTGGCCACACTTTTCTTTCGGTACCTGTCCACTACCCTGACACACATCACAGACCTTCACCGTCTGGAAGGTGCCCATAATGCTCTGCCGAGTCTCACGAACCCGACCTTGACCATTGCAGGTGCCGCAGCTCTCAAGCTCAGTCCCCTCTTTGGCGCCAGTGCCGTTACAATGTTCACACTGACCCTGCTTTGTTAGGCGAACGGTGCGGGTGGTACCAAACACCGCTTCTTTAAATGGCAGATTGATATCGATTGAGATATCGTGCCCGCGCCGCTGATGGGTGCGGCCCCCGCCACCAAATGCGTCACCAAACTGCTCAAAAATGTCGTTAATGTCAAACGAAAAGCCTTGCCCGCCAGCAGCCTGCTGGAAGCCCGAAAAATCAAAACCACCAAACCCGGCACCCTGCCCGCCAGCGCCCGCAAACGCGTGGCCGTAGGCGTCGTACTCTGCACGCTTCTTGTCGTCGCCTAAGACGGCGTAGGCTTCGCTAATTTCCTTAAACTTGGCTTCGTCGCCAGTCTTTTTATCGGGGTGGTACTTGGCGGCTAGCTTTCGAAACGCCTTTTTAATTTCGTCTTTGTTAGCTCCTTTCTCGAGCCCGAGGGTTTTGTAATAATCGTTACTTTGTGCCATACGTATGTGAGCGTTACGATGCTCTAGTGAGTCGCTATGTATCATGTATGATACATAGCGACTCTAAGAGTTTCGAACTAGTCTTTGTTCTCTTCCCCTTTATCTTCTTCAGTAACTTCTGCGTCGCGTACTGGTTCCTCAGTACTCTCGCCAGCCGATTCTCCCGCGCTGGCGTCAGCTGCAGCTTTTTGCATTACTTCGCCAATTTTTTGCATCTCAGTTGAGAGAGCTTCGGTGGCGGTTTTGATCGCGTCAACATCGTCTTTATCCTTCACTTCCTTAAGGGCTGTTACTTTGGCTTCAATCGCCTCAGTTACCTCCTTACCAGCCGCTTCGCCATGATCTTTAACCGCCTTCTCGGCCGTGTAGATCATCTGCTCAGCCAGGTTGCGGGTTTCGATAACCTCTTGCTTCTTTTTGTCTTCGTCAGCGTGCGTCTCAGCGTCAGCTTTCATCTTCTCGATATCATCTTCGGTGAGACCTGAGTTGGCTTCGATGCGAATTGACTGTTCTTTTCCGGTCGACTTATCTTGCGCAGTTACGTTGAGGACCCCGTTGCTATCGACGTCGAAAGTCACCTCAATTTGCGGCACACCGCGCGGTGCTGGTGGAATACCGTCAAGTACAAACTTACCAAGCGACTTATTGTCGGTTGCCATTGGGCGCTCACCTTGGGTGATACTAATTTCGGTTGAGGTTTGGTTGTCAGCAGCAGTGGAGAAAATTTGTGACTTCTTAGTTGGAATGTGCGTGTTCTTCTCGATTAGTTTTGTCGCTACACCACCCATAGTCTCGATTGAGAGTGAAAGCGGAATAACGTCTACGAGTGTGATATCTTGCACGTCACCCTGGAAGATACCAGCCTGAATGGCTGCACCAAGGGCCACTACCTCGTCTGGGTTAATGGTCTTGTTCGGCTCTTTACCAAAAAGCTCTTTTACCGCCTCGGGCACTTTCGGCATACGGGTTTGTCCGCCAACGAGCACAATCTCATCGATTTCGCCCTTCTTGAGACCGGAGGCCTCAAGTGCTCGTTTAGTAATCTCAATCGAACGGTCGACGTATTCAGCAGCGAGCTCTTCGAGCTTAGCGCGCGTCAAGGTAATGAGAAGGTTCTTCGGGGTACCGTCGACGTTCGCGATAAACGGAATGTTAATCTCGGTCTCGCCAGAGCTCGAGAGCTCCTTTTTAGCTTTCTCAGCCTCGTCATCCAGACGCTGCAACGCGAGCGGGTCTTTACTTAGGTCGAGACCTTCTTCTTTCTTAAATTCATCAATAAGAAAGCGTACGATCTCTTGATCGATGTCGCGACCACCCATGTGGGCGTCGCCGTCAGTAGCTTGCACTTCAACCACATCGTCACCTACCTCGAGTACAGTCACGTCAAACGTACCACCACCAAAGTCGTAGACGACAATCTTCTCGTCCTTTTTCTTGTTAAAACCGTAGCTGAGGGCAGCCGCGGTTGGCTCGTTGATGATGCGTTTGACCTCCAGGCCAGCAATTTTACCCGCATCTTGCGTTGCTTTACGCTGCGCATCGTTAAAGTAGGCTGGGACGGTAATCACTGCTTCAGTGATGGTCTCACCCAACTTTGCTTCGGCATCGGCTTTGAGCTTACTCAAGATCATGGCAGAGACCTCCTCGGGGCGGTAGTCCTTATCACCCATTTTCACAATTACCCCCTTATCGCTCCCCTCTTTAACCTCGTACGGCACCACTTCTTTGTCTTTTTGGACAGCAGCGTCACTAAAATTGTGCCCCATGAAGCGCTTAATACCGTAAATGGTGTTCTCTGGGTTGGTGACAGCCTGACGTTTGGCAATTTGCCCCACCAAACGCTCTCCCTTCTTTGAAATAGCCACAATCGATGGTGTGGTGCGGTTACCTTCCGCATTTTCAATAATAATTGGCTCACCACTCTCAATAACCGCCATCGCGGAGTTTGTGGTACCCAAGTCAATGCCTAAAATCTTTGCCATATGTATTTGAATTCAAATAAATCAAGAACTTATAACTACTTTTGCGGGTCGTAAGATGGTTCCATTACGTTCGTATCCAAGTTGCACCACATCAACCACTGTCTCTGATTCGCTTTCATGCTCAGTAGTGCCAACTGCTTCGTGTCGCTCTGGGTCGAAACTCTCGCTCACCGGGTTAATGGCTGAGACGTTGTGTGCAGCTAAAATGCGCTCCAGTTGCGTATGAATACCTTCAACACCTTTTCGCCAGGCCTCGTCGGTGGCTTCCCAGGCGGCCGTATCCTTCATAGCCATGGTAAAGCTGTCGGCGAGTGGCAGCAAGGCTGCAACAAATGCGTTTTCGCTGCGCGCCAGAGCGGCTTTCTGTTGCTCCTCGAGACGCTTTTTAGAGTTTAAGAAGTCAGCTTTGATGCGCTGTACTTCCTCAAGCAGTTCGCGTTTTTCGGTATTAACCGCTTTAAGCTGCTCGCGCAGTTGCTTAAGTTTGTCTTTTTGGGTGGCAGCTTGCCCTTCTTCATCGGTAATCTCCAACTCCTCTTCGTCTGTTAGCTCCTCACCAGGTTCGTGCGTATCAGCGTGTGTCATGGGTACGCAGTCAGCTTACTATCAATTAATATCAGTGTACGTTTCGTCCGTTATCTTTCATCCGTACTCTTGCAGTATATATTTTTTCGTGGTGAACGTCAAAAAAAGTGAGCTACAGAGCGTAGCGAAATAGTGAACTTTGTTCCGAATTCTCCCCTGCATCAGGGCGAATTCCTGGAACTGGTAAATAATTTTTTGCATTAATTATTATCCACAGCCAATCTCTTGTCATTTATGTATCGGTATGCAGATAAGTGGTATTATTAGTGTACTCACTCGTATCGGGTGGGGAATGATCGGAGCGAAGCTCTACGCGCTCTGACCGGAGGTAGACATCGCAGGTTACGTGCAAACGTGGCTCGCGAGCACAGTCTCTAACGGTTGCGGTCTGTGTGGTGCATACGAGCCCATGTCGGTTCGTAGTGTACACCTTGGAGGGTAGGTTCCACATCTACAAGTACGCAGCACAGTCACTACCCGCAACTCACAAAACGCCCCCTTCTGGGGCGTTTTGTGTTTTAGCTTATAAAGTTAGTGAGCCAGTTGCTCAAGCGTTTTTACTTCCTGTAAGTCATAAGAACCTCCTACCCGGCCTCGCGGTTCGTCGCGCCAGGAATTGCGCTCCTCACAACGCTTCGGCTGTCAAAGCTAAAAAGTGCCCCAAACGGGGCACTTTTCTTAACGCTTTGACCATTGTGGGCGGCGGCGGGCTTTGCGGAGACCAAACTTCTTGCGCTCAACTGAGCGAGGGTCGCGCTTGAGAAACCCAAGTGGCTTTAAAACTCCACGACGATCAGCCTTTTCCTTAACGAGTGCGCGGGCGATGCCAAGCTTGATCGCGTCAGCCTGAGCTGAGAGACCGCTACCAGAAATGTGCACAGACACTTCGTAATTTTCGATCCCGGCGTCCTCGGCTTTGAGCACCGACTGCACCTCAAGCCGCTGTGCTTCATGTGGGAAGTACTCTTCGAGCGTCTTACCATTCACAGTGATAGTTGTCTCTTTAGCTGGTGTTAATCGAACCCGGGCACTGGCGGTCTTGCGGCGACCGATACCTTCGATGTAGGTTGCTTTTGCCATATACTTACTCGGTTACGATTAGGTTCTTCATTAATACTGCTTGCAGCTTGTTCTTCGGCAACATACCTTTAACGGTACGACGTACTACTTCGCTATAACCGAGACGCTCACCAAGGTGCTCAAGTGTCTCAGTAGAGCGACCGCCTGGGTAGCCAGAGTAGCTTTGGTAAATCTCACCCTTCTTCTTCTCTGGAATATCAAGTTTACTGGCGTTTTCGATAATCACTTGCACATCAGCAACTGTGTGCTTGGCGAAATCAACTTGGTCCTTGCCCATGAGCACGGTTGCTGCCTCTGTCGCCACTTTACCAAGGCGCTTGCCGGCGGCGTCGATGGTGTGTGTACGCATTGTCGTTTCAGTAGTCATACTATACAAGTTCAATTACAGACTGGTCGCGACCGTCCTTGACGCCCATTTTAATAATACGAGTGTACCCTCCAGTGCGGTCAGCATACTTGGGCGCAATCTCGTCAAATAGCTTTTTGATAACTACATCTTTTGGTTCGCCAAGTTTTGTGGCGGCATTGCGGCGCGCAGCCACAGTACCCTTCTTTGCGTACGTTACGAGACGCTCAGCAAACGGGCGCAGCTCTTTCGCCTTGGCAGTGGTGGTTACAATTTGGCCGTGCTCAATCAGCGAAACAGCGAGCCCACGCATTAGAGCCGTTCGCTGCGAGCGAGTGCGTCCAAGAGTTCGCTTGTTCTTACTGTGTTGCATACTCAATCGATTAGTCGGCGAATGAAATGTTCATGCCGCTGAGGAGTGATTCGATCTCCTCCACGCCTTTCGGGCCGATTCCGTCGAGCGCTAGAATATCATCCTTTTTCTTTTTGACAAGACCGCCGAGCGTACGGATACTCGCTTCTTCCAAAGCGCTTAGGGTGCGCGGTGGCAGGTCAAGGGTCTCTATGCGGGTCTTGAGCACATCAGGGTCAACCTCGGTAGCTGCAGTTTCAGCTTCGTCGGCTGTCTCCTCCTCTGCTTCGGCTGTGTCTTGGAAGCCGATCACAGCTTTAAGTTGGTGCACCATGACTTCAATAGCCTGCTCAACAGCTTCGCGAGGCTCCATTGTACCGTCGGTTTCGACAAAGAGACGTAGACGATTGTAGTCGGTACGGTCACCAACACGCATATTTTCTACTTCGTAGTTTGCGCGGCGAATTGGCGTAAACACCGCATCAAGGGCAATGGCCCCAATGTCAACCTTCTCCTTTTGGTGTACCTCGCGGGCCACGTACCCCATACCCCGCTCTACGGTTACCTCAATGTCGAGCTTAGCAGTTTTGTTGGTGATTTCAGCGATGTGCTGCTCAGGACTGAGGATCTCTACCTGTGAAGGTGCGTCAAGATCAGCTGCCGTTACCATTCCGGCGCCACTTTTCTTTAACGTAAAGGTTACTGGTTCGTCACTGTGAAGTGCCAAGCGGACACGCTTAAGGTTAAGCAAAATAGTGACCACGTCTTCTTTTACACCGCTGATGGTGTCGAATTCGTGCTTAACACCGTCGATTTTCACGTGCGTAATTGCAGCACCAGGAAGTGACGAGAGAATTACGCGACGCAGTGAGTTGCCGAGCGTATGGCCGTACCCAGGGTAGAGGCCGTCAATTTCGTAGATCCCGTAAAAACCCTCTTCTTTGACAACCCGCGGCTTGCTTGGGAGTGAGACATTTGTTTCGAGCATAATGAATGTGTGAACTGATTAATAACAAGTAATACTATCGACTGTAGTATTCCAGCACCTGGGCTGGGTCGAAGAGCGTTTCGCTCGGCTGGTACGTTGGTGTACCGGTTACTTCGCCGGCCATTGCTTTGGCATCAAACTTAATCCAGCCGGGTACACCAGCAGCCTGGTGGGCCTCAGCGAAGTTGTCAAACAGCGCGCGCTGGCGACTCCCTTCGCGCACAGCAAATGTGCTACCAGGAGCCATTTTATGCGAAGGGACAGTGATCTTACGACCCTCAACGGTAATGTGGCCGTGAGAAACCATCTGACGGGCCATCTGGCGAGTTTTGGCCAGACCCGCGCGGTACACGACGTTATCCAAACGTTGCTCTAGACGTGCAACGAGTAAGTTGATCGGCTGGTGACTCTTAGACATAGCCTCGCTAACGTAACGGCGGAGCTGCTTCTCTGATAGACCGTAGGTAAAGCGCATCTTTTGCTTTTCAGTAAGCTGACGCTTGTAGTCAGAGATGGTGCCAGGGCGGCGCTTGCCGGTGCGGCCACCACGTGCCTCAGAGAGGGCAAATTTCTGCGTTTGTGTCTTCTCGAAGATCGGTGCTCCGAGTCGCTTGGCGATTTTGAATTTTGGACCAATTTTCATACGCGTTTATACCCGTCGGGCTTTCTTAGGACGAGGACCGTTGTGTGGTACCGGCGTCATATCAGTAATTTTAGTGATGGCGACACCCTTGCCTGCAAAGGCGCGCAAGGCTGATTCGCGCCCAGCACCAACGCCGCGCACAACTACCTCAGCCTCCTTCATGCCCATCTGCTGGGCCTTTTCGCCGATAATTTCACCAACCTTGGCGGCCGCAAATGGTGTACTCTTGCGAGAACCTTTAAAGCCGAGTGCGCCGCAACTGGCGGCAATAATAGAATTACCCTTTTGGTCTGCTAGGGTCACAATAGTGTTGTTGAAAGTGGCAAGTACGTTCAGGATACCGGCTGAAACCTTCTTTTTTGGTACCCGACTCAGCGCGCGAGAAGTTCCCGTTACATCTGAGCCACCGCCTTTCTTGATGATTCGTTTCTTACCCATAGGAATAAATCAGTAGATAATAATTAAGCTTACGAGCCTCTAGGTCTTCTCAAGCTTACGACGACCACTACCCATAGTCTTCTTCACACCCTTGAGCGTGCGCGCGTTAGTTTTGGTGCGCTGACCCCTCACCGGAAGGCGTTTGGCGTGGCGGTCCCCGCGGTACGATTTAATATCCTTCAGGCGCTTAATGTCACCAGTAATCTGGCGCTTGAGCTCACCTTCAATCGAGAAGCCTTCTACTTTCTCACGAATTGAGTTTTCTTGCTCTGTGGTAAGATCAGTTGGTTTGGTTGTGGCGTCGATCTTTAGCTCAGAGAGGATGGTTGCCGCTCGTGCTCGACCGATACCATAAACCTCAGTCAGGCCAAAGCCGAGCTGTTTTTCATCAGGAATGGTAATACCAGAAATTCGCATAGTCTAACTAGCCCTGTCGCTGCTTGTGACGTGGCTTTTTCTTATTAATAACGTAAATGCGACCACGACGACGAACAATAATGTCGTCTGCGCTGCGCTTTTTGATAGATGATCGTACCTTCATACTTAATTTGTTCACGTGCATCGCATCGTGCACCTACCCGCAATAGATTGCTGGTACGGGCTCGATGCCATTATGTATAGTTTAAAGACGTTTGGTGATACGGCCCTTTCCACCGTATGGATCAGGTTGAATAGCAACCTTATCCCCCACCAAAACGCGAATTCGAAACCTCCGCATCTTGCCGGCTAGATACGCGAGGGTTACCTCACCGGACTCATCTAAACGGACGCGAAAAAGCGTATTGGGTAACGCTTCTTCCACAGTTCCGTACAATAAATCCTCTGTTTTTTCAGTGTCCGACATTAAACGGGTGGAAGTCTACCAGAGAGTGACTCGGGCGTCAAATGCTCTATCCCCCAAATCGTTAGTTTTTGTCAGGGTCTTCGAGTGACTCAGTAATATTGATCTCTCGGATGTTGGTTGGGAAGGTGCGCTGCCAAAACGGACGGATCTCAGCCTGCGCTCGTTCAATGGCTGGGTACCCCTGCAAAACTTGGTTAAGTGCCGTGCGGTTAGCGCCAAGAAGGTCAGTGGCGAGACGTCCAGCGTCGTAGGTCCATACAATGGTTGGTCGACCTTTTAGTTCAAACTGCAGCGACTCCTCGTTTGCGATATTGCTGCGTGAGGTGGTGGCTGAGGTGTAAGCAAACTCGAGCTTTGTATGATCAACAATTCGCACCGGTTCTCCCTCGTAGCCGGGTACTGCGGCTGCAGCCAAGAACTGCGCTAGTTCAGGTGCCGCAAAAAAAGGCACCTGCAGAATTGCCTTTTCTTTAATGGTCGCCAAGTTATCGCCGTACTCAACCGCCGGGAGTGATTCGTATACAAACGCTGTAGCTGCGTCAAAGGTCAGTAGATTGGCTGGCTGCTCGTTGGGTAGACGCTCAATAAGGGCATCACGAAGCTCCTCGCGAAGCCCCTGCTGGGCGGCGGCGAGCTCACCTTCGTCGATTATAAAGCGCTGGCCATCAAATCCACCAGAAAACGGCGCCTCGTTTTCGGCGTACATAGCATTAAAGAGGTCAGCGTCGCTCTCTAAACCAGGAATAGTAAAGCGAGAGCCAGCAGCAACGTTGTAATCCTCGCCCGGCTCACTCGCAAACGCTTCAGCTTGGATACTACCTGGCTGTCCGTCGACAGCGCCAGGCACCACCACTGAGTCGACCAAGCGGAAGATGCGACCCAGCGCATCCTCAAAGCGGGTGTTGGTGATTAGGCGCTGTACACCTGGCGTCGATTTGTAAATAGTGAGTACACCCGTGGCCTGTTCGGTTACCGCT
>CEQS01163006.1_pt1 | contig 9865 bp, 6 predicted proteins | sample 530981 | NCBI WGS metagenome assembly CEQS01 (sample SAMEA2621176, study PRJEB7988) | marine metagenome | biome: marine biome (ENVO:00000447); feature: mesopelagic zone (ENVO:00000213); material: "saline water (ENVO:00002010), including plankton (ENVO:xxxxxxxx)" | depth 800 m
CTAACGTGTCACCCACCGTTGCTACTCCCGGTTCTTTTATACCCGTCACGATATAACCAATTTCGCCCGCTTGTAACGAATCCACTGGCTGCTCCTCAGGGGTTACCACACCAACTTCAAGCGCTGTGAAACTGCGCTTGCTGGCAGTAAATTGAAGAGTGTCACCTTTCTTGATTGACCCATCAAATACGCGCATAAAAACGATAATGCCGCGATGATTCGAGTATTGAAAATCAAAAATCAGTCCACGATAGGTATCAAGGGAGCTCGGCGCTGGTTCGGGAATGCGCTGACAAATAGTTTCCAGCAGTTCTGGGACACCGTCACCAGTCTTACCTGACACTAACAAAATATCTTCTCGTTCACATCCCAGTAGATTAATCACCTCCTCTCCCACCTCGTCTGACCTAGAGTGAGGTACATCAGTTTTAGTTAGTACTGGAATAATCGTCAAACCTAAATCTTTAGCCATTTGCAGAGTGGTCAGGGTTTGCGCTTGTACACCTTGAGTACTGTCCACCAACAAAAGAACACCCTCCACCGCCTTTAAGGCACGGGAAACTTCGTAGGAAAAATCGATATGACCAGGGGTGTCGATCAGATTGAGTACAAACGATTCACCTTCGTGCTTGTACTTCATGCGCACTGGCTGCATTTTGATAGTGATACCCCGCTCACGCTCTAGATCCATAGAATCGAGCACCTGATCCTTCATTTTTCGCTCCTCAACCGTTTTTGTAGCTTCGAGCATACGATCAGCTAAAGTAGACTTGCCGTGGTCAATGTGCGCAATAATACTGAAATTCCGTATTTTCATAGGTGGAGATACTCTACACTACTTTGCAGAAAATACGAGGTTTACTGCGGTTCTATGACGTCAGTTTTGAAAATCTTAGCCTTAAAGGAGCGGTGGATCTCCAGAAGCTCTTTAGAACCCGTCGTGTAATAAGACCAAACCACCGCACCAAGTCCAACCAGACCAGCCACGGCACCCTGAAGTGAAATACCAATAAAAGTGTCCTGATTAATTCCGTCAACAATAAATTGCAGCGTTATGTAAGCAGCTAAGGCGCCCGTAAACGCAGCTAGGGAGGACTGGAAAAACAAATACCCCAAAGACCGGTAGCTCATACTAAAGAATCGTCTAGACATCCACATCATCAGTATCAACTGAAGCGTTTGACCTATAACCAACGCAAACCCGAGCACTAACACTTCGGTTCCAGGCACATCTGTAAGTCTAAACAATCCAGTAATAAAAGTGCGGAAGCCTTCATTGGTTTCGTATAAACCACGTCCGAGGACGGCAAAACCAATCGATACCACCCCACTCACGACCGCCACACATAGTGGAATAAAGGTCTTGCCGCCAGCGTAAAAAGCTCTAATCAAAAGCAGCAACACTGCCTGGGCCACTAGTGATAACACAAACACCGCCAGCATAGCGGCAGTAAGACGAGTATCACTCCAATCAAACGCACCGCTACCAAGAAGAACACGGACAATTTGCGCACGTAGTACAACCACCAGCGCGATTACCGGCACCGACCAAAAGATAATGTGCCTAAGTGCTGTTGTTAGTTGCCGATTAAAACCAGCCTGGTCACTCTTGGCATATAAGTGGGACAACGTTGGGAAAGCAGCCACTGAGTAGCTCATGCCGATAATAGCCAGCGGTACTGACTGAAGATTAAACGCCAGCTGAAACACCGAGACCGAACCAACCGTCATTACTGAAGCCATACCAATCAAAACCAGTAAGACTAGTTGGTTAGAAGATAACGTCAGCGCTCTCGGAATCGAAACTGACAAAATCCGCCTGATCAAACTCCAGTCAATCTGACTAGATAAAGAAAAACTATATTGACTGCCGCGTACGTATGGCAACTGAATAACGAGGTGCCCGAACGCACCAAGAACTACACCAAACACTAACCCCTTAAGCCCAAACATTGGGTAGAAGAAAATAATACCGATGATAATTCCAACGTTGTATAAGAGCGGACTGAGAGCATAAAGAATAAAGCGATGTGACATCTGGGTCACAATGCCGCACAAGTTTGATAAACCCAAGAGAAGTGGTTGTAAGAGCAATATCTGCAACAAGACCACTAAAGTGTCGGTGGATCCGGCAAAACCTGGAAATACCACCGGCACATACAAAGGAGCCAGCAACGCCAGCATCCCCGCAATCACTGCGTACAGAATCAAAAACAAAGTGAACATCTGTGACAAAACTGCCGCTCCGGCGCGCTCATCCTTTTCTTCCGTACTACGATTTACAAACGGTAGAAGGACGTAAATCGAAAGCACCGAGGCAAACAAAACAAATAGCAAATCCGGAATCCGAAAAGCCGTGTAGTAGAGATCTAGAGCGGTGTCAGCTCCAAATGAGTGAGCGAGCAGACGGTCACGAACAACCGCCAAAAGCTGCGAACCAAAGGCAAAGAAAGCAAGAATATACGCGGCTTGATGTAAGCCGCGTACTTCTCTATACACTAATCCGAACACTCGTTTTACCATACTGTTGTATTACTACTCAGTACCTGCGGTGGTTTCAAAGTTATCTTCGCTTAATTCTTCAGTCTCAGGAACGATATTAACCGGGTTAACCAGATCAGAGGATACATCATCACTCGTAATACCTGCGTCTTCGTTATTCTCTTCCAGTGAAGGCTCATCGACCGGCTCAATTTGATCTACTCCTGGAGCCACGAATTCATTGGCTTCAACTTGAGCAATCAAAGCTCTAAGTTGTAGATTATCTTGATTGGTTTCTTCCACCATCCGCAAGTCACTAAGGGCGAGATCCTTCTCCCCGAGATCAAGAAGAGCTAGGGCGCGCATGTAGCGAGCGTTGGCATATTCTGAATCAAGTCGGAGAGCTTGTGAGAATACTCCCACCGCCTCCTCAAGACGTTGTTCAGAAATTAGCAAAATGCCAAGCTGGTAGTAACGAGTCGGGTTATTAGGTTCAAGGGTAATGATAGCTTGGGTGGTAGCGATGGCAGTTTCTGTGTTGCCAGTAGCGATATCTAGTTGAGCTAAGAGTAATAGAGCCGGTGTGTAGTTACGCTTAAGTTGTAGCGCAGTCTGGATCGAATCACGAGCCTCTTCCACTTTACCAGCACGAGCCAAGATCTGAGCACCCAGTAGGTAGTAACCCGGGTTTTGTGGATCAAGTTCTTGACCTCGCTCAAGTGATGCTTGTGCTCTCTCAGCCGCACCTTCTATTCCAGCTGTAGCTAAGGCGCTGAACATGCCCGCCAAGAGCGCATGATGGTCAGGATTGGTTTCGTCTCTAAGAGCAGCCTGTTCGGCTAATACCAGACCCTGCTCAGCAGCCAACAATAGTCGTTGCTGCTCACCTTCAGTTGGGTCTTGAACACCTAAAAGAGAGTTCATTTCTCCGAGTCTAAGTTGCGCGCGAGCACTAAGGAAGCGATCGTCGGGATAAAGATTATATGATTCAGCTAAAGCTTGATCTAACTCATTAGTATCAGCGGAGACTAACTGAGCTTTAACAAACCCAGAAGCAGCCACATATTGCTTACCGGTACTAAAAAGAGTTGTTACTGACAGAGAAATCACACCCACAGTTAAAGCCATTAGTAAGAAGCCACGACGACGACTGATGGTCAGCGGTATGGTTTTTACTCCCGACGGCAATAGCGCTCCGGCGGCGGCGAACGAACAGCCTGTAAATAAAGCTCCCAGCAGCAAAATGCCAGTACCAGGAACGTAAACATAACTCATTCCCCACACAAAAGCGGCAGCAGTGAAAGAAACCAAGCCAAAGTAGTACCAGTAAGGGTCAGTTGCGCCACTACGTAAGAGCATGCGATAACCAAGACGAAGATAAGCCAAGTGGGACAAAATTAAGAGAACACCCCCAAGAATACCTAAGTTCACAAACAAGGTCGGAACAAAACCGCTACCAGCACTAAAGTCAGTGTCCCAGAAAATAGTTTCGTTAATATTTCGATCCTTATACATACGCCAAGCGTCAGCAAAACGGTTAGCGCCTGCTCCGAGGAGTAAGTTGTCACCGTAAACCTCTCGCGCAACTTCAGTGGTAGCTGAGAATGAGGGGCGGACTTCTACATAGTTAATCTGTGTCCACTCACCAATTTTACTTCCAACATAATCACCAGCTACAACAAATACGGCGCTGAAAATACAAACGACCGCCGTCATAAGAATAGCCAGTTTTGATACCGTTACCGGTTTGTCGTCGAATGATTGGAAGAGGGTGTCGCGTGAAATAAGGTACAAGAACAAAAGCAGACCGAAGAACCCCACCACGATCCAGACGTTGAAGAAGTTAACAACTGACAAGATGGTCAGCGACATCATCATTAAGGCTGATATCACCACCTGCATCCAAGTCTTTAGTGGCAACTGTACCAAAGTAACTAGTCCGAGCACGACCACAATTGCTGAGAAAAGGGCTAGGTCGTTGAAGCTGCCAACTGGAGAAACAGTGGCTGAGCCAAAACTACCTAACGCCAACCAATCAGCTCCGAATAAAATGCGCAGGAGATTGTAGAAGAGTAGAATTCCTGCAGTAACCGCGAAAAATGTAAGGGCTTTGATACTCATCAATTTAGACCGCTGTAATACCAGCGGAATCGCCATAGCAAGCCCCATTACCGCCAAGAAGCTAACCGTTTGGGTTTCCATTACACTACCGCGTAGTGAGTCCATGCTGTCACCAGAAAAAAGTCCGGACAGAAGTGCAGATGCCACAAACAACCAAAAGACGATAAGAGTTAACGGCACGACTGTTTGCACTCTAGATGTCCTGAGCGAAACAAAACTAAGCGAAGTGACGACAATTACTCCAAAAACAATGACTAAAAGAGTTTTGTCAAAATTAAGCGAAGCATACAAACCGGGTGTAAAAAATACTGCCACTAAACCCAAAACAGCAACTACACTGTACTGGGCAACTTTTAAGAACAACTGACTAATTGAATCTGCTTTTTCATTCCTTAAAACAACTTCTGGTTCCTGCGCTGATTCAGTCTGGCCTCCTCCAATATTTGGAATAAATAGATTATTTGACATAAAACTTCGTAACGGTAACTACAGAGCAATAAGATTCATTCTACCACAAACAAAAAACACCCATAAAGGTGTTCTTTGTGCATATAAGCCGGATTCTGTCGAGTGAAACTCGGACGATCATATACCTAGAGTGATTATTACTAACCACCTCATGCGGCTCTCCCGGCACCACTTTTTGTTCCTAATAATCTAGGCACAAAAAGTGGTGCTAGGCGCGGCCTTGCACGCAGGTAAGGATTTAGCCGTTTCACCCACCCGATTACCCAGGTGGCTATTCCTCAAAAGTAAACTCATGAGGAACTCCGCCGCTTTCGCTTTGGACGTCTCTGCTCGCACCTCTCATGTTTCCATGCGACGGGTGTTACCCGCTACCCTGCTCCACACGAAAGTGTGGGCGTGTCCGGACTTTCCTCCCTATACAAAAACATAAGGCGATCGTCATGCGGTCAATACTATACAATAAAAAAAATAAAAGGGCAACTATTCCCCTGGGGTTGGCAAAATGACTTCATCACCTACTGCAATTGTATTACTAGCCGCAAAGCCAGCATTAGCCTCAATCACAAACCAAGCCGGCTCTGGAGAAGAAAACGACTCAGGGAAGGTGTCGGGGCTAACGTTCTCTTCAATATGAACAATCACGCCCTCTTCGTTGAACCAGATAATATCAAGCGGGTAGTTCATGTCCTTCATCCAAATTGAGTGGCTGCCCGGTACTCCAAAAGCAAATAGTTTCACCACGTAATCAGGTAAGAATGGTGTACCAGAGAGACCTTTAATCCGTTCGGATAGAGTGTCAGCTACTGACGCTTCGACTACTACCCCACCAATCACAATCGGTACCGTAAACGGATAAATACTCCGCCAATCTTCCTCTTCGACCTCGGGCATCTCTTCTTCCGTTGGGCGCTCATATTCGCCTCTCTCTACCGCCTCCAGTACCTCTCGCTGATTTTGTTTCATTTCGTAGTAAATCCCATAACCACCTCCGACAAGGACAATGACTAGAACAATCATTACAATTCTTTCAGCAATTTTCATAATTGAGTGGTTTATTAGTGGCAGTATACCACCTAGAGCAAAATGATTGTAGCTAAGCCTAGTAGAAAGAAAAGTCCCAACACGTCAGTCGCAGTGGTAATGAAAATAGTCGAAGTCGCCGCTGGATCTTTGCCAATATGCTTCATAAAGAGCGGCACAAACGAACCGGCAATCGCCGCGACGATATGTGCGCCTATTAGCGCCAGCGCTACTACCAAACCAAGGATTGGTTCACCATTCCAGACCGCTGACATCAACGCTACAATCGAACCGATAATTACGCCATTAATCACCCCCGCCCAAAACTCTCGCCACATGGCCGGAGCAGCGTTTTGCAACGAAATAGTCCCGAGGGTAATACCACGCATCATAATGGCAAATGTTTGAGTAGCGGCATTACCACCCATACCAGCGATGATTGGAATATAAACCGAAAGGATAGTCAGAGCATCAAGCGTGCTCTGAAAGGCCAACACTACCGAACCAGCCAAGAAACTGGTGGCCAAATTCAAAATCAGCCATTTGTACCGATTTTGGACTTTATGAAATACGCTATCAAACGGGCGTTCGCTACTATCAACACCAGCAAATTCGTAAAGTGACTCAGCTGGCAAATTACCGAACAAGGCTTTGGCTGCATCGGCATAGATAATCCCAAGAACACTAGTGTCGTGGTCAAGTACTACCAGCTTTTTACTATCGGTACTTACTAACGTCTCGACAATCACATTTGCATCAGCTTGATAGGTGATTGTCTGAACTTCCTTTGTAAATTTTTTAAGCGTGCTGCTATTACGTTCTTTCACCAAACTAGACAGAGAAACTTCACCTATCAGCCGTCCCTTTTCATGCACCAAAATTTCTGGATATTTACCCGTCTCTCGATAATGTTCATCGATCAGTTCAGCGGACGAGGCAATCGTCAACGAATGCGATAGAAAAAGATAGTTGAAGTTAATTAAGGACAAAGTTGCTTTAGGATGGAACCTTAGAAAGTATTCCATCTTTTCTTTCACGTCTCCCTTGAGACGCTGCACTATCTTTTCTCGACGCTTTGAGGTAGGGACACGCGTCAACACCCTTTCAGCCTGTTGCATGTCCATATGATCAAGCATGTCGACTATCTCATGGGTTTTGAGATTTTTTAGGATCGACTGTTGCACATACGGCGAAAGACTCTCAAACACGGCACTACGTTCAGGAACGCTCATCTCACGCAAAATACTCATCCGCTCAGCTGGGCGATAAGTGAGAGAGTGGACTGTATCTTTTTCTTTTGTAGCCACTGGCATGTCGTAGCTATTATACCAATGCTGAAGAGTGGTTATCTTCAAGGCTGTACAAAAACCCGGCCTAAGCCGGGTTTTTGTACAGCTAGATTGAAATCAAATTATTTGATTTCAATCTCAGCACCAGTGCGTAATTCTGTCAGATGGTTATCGATCAGCTCCTGTTCTTTAGAAGCGACAATCTGTTCGCGTACCTGTTCAGACACCTCTTCCATGCTTGGCAATCCAGCTTCTTCACCTCCAGCCATGGAATAAACCTCAGCTATTTCTTCATCAGTAACTACAATCTCTGCTTCAGCAAAAATTTCATCAAGCAAGAGCTGAATCAAAAGCTCATCACCGACATCTTGCTGTAACTGATCTCTAGTGATACCAAGAGTTGTCATACGATCATTTAAAGTCTCTTCTCCTCCTAATTCAGTTTCAATCTCGGTAATTCGGTTGGAAACGTCCTCATCTGAAATAGCGTGGCCACGACCAAGAGCATCTTGTTTCAAGAGCTCGGTATTAATAAGTACCTCAAGTGCTTGATCTTTAATCTCTTCTTGAGTTTCTACACTAGTAACGTCGATACCTTGTGCTACTGCTACCTGAGTAAACTGCTGGATACTAGTAGTAAGTTGTCCGTTCTTAATCTTTTGACCATTTACCACCGCCACTGTTACATTTGCTTCCTGTGACTCGATAATACCGCCAAAAAGGTTGGTTTTTGACCGACCTTCCTTTTCCATCAAATAAAGTACACCAAGTATAATAACGGCCACTACCCCGACTGGAATTATGTATTTTTTCCAAACACTACTACCTTTAGCAGGGGTAACCGTTTCTGGAGTAGGCGTATTTTCAGCCACTTCAGTTTGTGTCGTTTCTTGTTCATTCATAGTAAATATTAGTTAATTCAATTCATCCGCCAATCAAGGAGATTGCGTTGTAGCTAGAATATTACACTACCAACTAATTAAGACAAAGCCTCCGGATGCTGTGCACTCCAACTGGCAAGCACGATAGCGGTAGCGGCTGCAGCGTTGAGAGATTCACACTGTGGATGGATTGGAACTGCGATCAATTCATCGCAGACCTCCTTAGTTTTTTCACGTAGTCCACTACCTTCGTTACCCAGCACAAATACCGTTGGTTTGACATACTGCTCTGTAACTGTTGAGGTCGAACCGCCCCCCTCAAGGCCGTAGGTCCAAAAACCCTGCTCCTTTAAGTCGCGCAAGGTGCTATTCACATTAGAGATTGTTACGAGCGGAATCTTAAAAGCCATCCCAGCTGACACTTTCACAACTGCTCCAGTAACTGGCGCCTGATTGTGTGGGGGGATTAACACACCTTTAATTCCAAAAGCAGCGGCGCTACGGATTACTGCCCCGACATTATGTGGATCCTGTACCTCACCTAAAACCAGAAGAGCTGTGCCGGTTTCAGCTTTAAGACCATCTTTGAATTCCTTGTAAGTAACCATGAGCTTACTCGGAAGAATACCGGCCACCACTCCTTGGTGAGCTGCTTTCGAGGAGACGCCCCGCGGCGGATTTTTCTCGTTTAGCACTTTGAGGTTAATGTGGTCATTCTTATCCACTTGCTCTAAAATTCCCTCGTCAGAAAAATCCGCCGCCGCATGCACTTCGACAACAATATCCGACCGCTTCCCGAGCACCTCTCGGACCGCGTGTTTTCCATAGATGTATTCAACATCTTTCATATGAAGCGCATCCTAGCACAAAAACTTATTTTCGGTAGGTTTTAGCGTGTTTTTTAATAAACGCTACTAGACCATCCTGAACTTTCTTAGCATCCGTTTTTCTATCACCTTCAAACATCACCTTAAGAGCATGCTCCGTCACGCTCGGCTTCACTGCTCCCCAAGCCTTATCGGTCGTTAAATACCAACCATCAAATTTCTTCAGATCCGCTTTTGGGTACTGCTTCTTTATATAAGTCTCGACCGCTTTAAGCGCCCGCTGTTTATCCTCTACCTCAATCACTTCGTCCTCCAGCTGTTGGTATACCTGGTACGGCTTTACCATTTCTGAAAAGGTTAATCCCAGCTTCTTTGCTTCGACATAGGCTTCGAGTACATAGCGCAAAGTCAGCACTACCGAATCGGTGTAGTAGAAATCACGAAAGAAAAAATGACCTGAGTGTTCGCACCCAAACACCGCCTTATGCTCACGCATTTTACGCTTCAAGAAAGCGTGACCAACTCGAGCTCGCAACGCTTTGCCGCCACCCGCTTTGATAGACTCCTCATAAATTCGACTGGTTAGATTGGTAAACACCAAACCTGCACCTGGTTCTTCTTTAAGTAGACGCTCAGCAATAATCGCTCCAATCACCGCGCAATTTACATAATTCCCTTTTTCATCAAGAAAGGCGATCCGATCAGCGTCACCATCAAAGGAAATGCCGAAGTCATACTTATCCATCTTTAGTTGTTTTGCTAAGTACTTCTGATGTTT